>ERZ780141.1884-NODE-1884-length-11366-cov-4.011847_pt1 | contig 11366 bp, 9 predicted proteins | sample MGYA00433080_ERZ780141 | MGnify/ENA primary metagenome ERZ780141 (study PRJEB29588, sample SAMEA2154047) | human gut metagenome | biome: human gut; feature: human-associated habitat; material: faeces | place: Denmark | collected 2008/2010 ... | reverse complement strand
CCTGTCCCGGCATAGCCGTTCACCACCATGATGTCATCGTCCCGACCGACAAACTCAGACACCATACGGAGGAAATTGTCCTGACAAGGAGTCGGGTCATACCGCAGATGGGAACGGAATCCCTGATAGAGAAAATCTGACTGCCCCATTACCTCGCCTTTCTGTTAAAGATGAGATAGAAGACGATCAGCACCGGATAGATTTCCACACGACCGAGGAACATATTCAGGCAGCAGACAAGTTTGGCGGCGACAGACAGACCGCTCATTACCCCCGTGCCGATTGCGCTGATACCTACGTTTCCTATCGTCGCTATGGCAATCGAACTGGCGTCCGAGCCGCCCAAGCCTGTGGCGATGAGTGCAAAAATTGCAAAAGTCGCAAGAATCGCATATACGACAAAATACATAAGCACAGAATTCACTGCGTTGTCTGAAACGAGATGGTTGCCAAGTCTCACCGGATAGACGGAATTGGGATGAAGCCTGCGCCGAATCTCACAGCCAGCCGCCTTGAGGGCTATAAGCACACGATCAGACTTGATACCTCCAGAGGTCGATCCTGAACATCCGCACTGTATTCCGCAATAAATCAGCATGACGGAAGGAAATATCGGCCAAAGATATGGATTACCAATGGCAAATCCTGTTGTTGTAACAAAGCTCACGACGTGAAACAGAGACGTCCACAATGCATTCCCGACGGACTTTGTCGCGCCTTCAAAAAGCAGTCCGAACGCGACCAGCAGCGTCATTACGGCAATTGTGCCAAGATAGAAGCGTACGACAGGATTCTTGAACACCTTGAACGAACCGGTTGTGGCGAAATGGAATATCATCCCGAAATGCATCCCGGATATGACCATGAAGAAAATGACGATGCCTTCAATGACGCGCGAATCGAAATATGCAATCGAGGTGTTCTTTGTGCTGAAACCGCCTGTAGCGATTGTACTGAAAGAGTGATTGACCGCATCAAAGAGACTCATCCCTGACACCCAAAGCAATATAGTCTCTACGATGGCAAGCGACAGATAGACAAGACAAATTATCCACACTGTGCGCGAAGACCTGTAGCGGTAGCCTTCCCGAGAAAGCGAGGACAGTTCAAGATTAGTCATCTTCAGACGAAAAGGACTGCTGTCCGGAATCACAAGAAGAAGGAAAACTATCACTCCGAGCCCGCCTATGAAATGTGTCGAAGATCTCCAAAAAAGCAGGCTTTTCGGTAAGACCTCAACGTCTTTCACCACAGAGTATCCCGTTGTCGTGAAACCAGAAACGGACTCAAAGAGCGAGTTTATCAACGAAAACTCCCCTCCGTAGAGGACGTATGGCAGCATTCCGAAGATAAAAGAAAGAATCCAGGAGATGAAGATGATGAGATAGCCGTCGGTCATAGTTATCGACGGGACCTTTCTGACAAATATGAATGGGAACGCTCCTACTATGAAAGTTATGAGGAAGCTGATCGCAAGAGGGCCGAAAGCGGCGTCCATACCGTTCACGATGGATACCATCATCGACAGGAACATGAACAATGCGCTCACCAGGAGTGCCTTGCCTACATTCACCGATATGACCTTTACATCCAAAATTGTGTTTCTTTAGAAATCAGGACCACCTTCTTATTCCGGTTGCTGTTGATTCTGCTGTTCAATCCTCGTGCGTAGCAGTTTCATCCGTCTGCTGAGATCTGCGTTTTCTTCAGTCACTTCCGACAGAGACTCGTTGAGTGCGGCGAGTTCGTCATCTCCGTCAAAATCATAGACATATCTCTTGCCGGTGGCACGATAGGCCGTCATGCCGTCTTTCATCCGCCGTATCGGATCGACGAAATATGACAGGAAAAAGAAAAGCAGAAGCAGCACAAGCAGCAGTCCGGCGGCGACCGAAACGACCCCGGGCACAATGCTTCGGTAGAAACTCTCCTGAAACGTCTCGGAGTTGGCTTCAAGGTCATCGTAAATCGCGGCATTTAGCGCCTCCAAATCAGAATGCAGACGATTGAAACGAGGTTGGAGTCTCTCGAAATACCATCCGCGGGAATCAATAAAATCCGAAGATATGACATTCTGAAGTTCGAGCGAAGTCAGCATGTAGGCGGAATAGGCGTATGCCACGGAGTCAGCAAGCGGAAGTGCACGCCGTGAGGTCAGCGACTGCTTTAGACTGTCGCAATGACTTAGGAACAACTCACGGTCGAACTCCGGCAGTATGTTGGAACTCTCGTCTCCGATGAGTGCCAGAATCTTGAGGTTGTAGCTGTCCGTGATGGTCGCGAGCCGCTGCGAGACATTGAGACTGTTGATGTTGGAAGCGATGAGATCGGAGACATAGTTGCTCATCCTCCTGTACTCCAACACCGAAATGATGCTGGAGAGCATGAGGATGGCAGCAATAGAACTCATTCCGAGGATGAACTTGCACTTCATCGTGAGCCTCCGTTCCCCTCTCCGACCTATTTTTTTCCAATCAATCATTATCAGAATTTAAACGAGTCTTTAAGCGCAGTAGTCTTGTTGAACACAAAGTGCTCCGGTGTGCTGTCCAAATCTTTGAAGAAGTAGCCCACGCGCTCGAACTGAACTGCAAGCCCTGAATTATCCTCAAGAAGCGCAGGCTCGGCAAAGCCTGAGGTCACCTTGAGAGAATCCGGATTGAGATACTCCTTGTAGTCCTTTCCCTCAGGAATAGAGCCCATCTCCGGCTCGGTGAAAAGCTTATCATAGAGACGGAGCTCCACCTCCTTCGCATGAGCGGCACTCACCCAGTGAATCGTACCCTTGACGGAACGCCACTCCCCGGAACCGGGACGGGTCGAAGGGTCGTATGTACACTTCAACTCAACCACATTGCCGTCGGCGTCCTTGACAATCTCGTTGCACTTTATTATATAGGTATATTTCAGACGAACCTCGCCGTCCGGTTTGAGGCGGAAATATTTCTTCGGAGCGTCTTCCATGAAGTCCGCCCTTTCGATAAGCAACTCGCCTGTGAACGGGACCTTCCTTGACGGGCCTTCCGGAGCCGCGGGATTGAGAGGGGCGTCGAACCACTCGACTTTGCCCGGTTCCCAGTTGGTAATCGTGAGCTTTATAGGGTCCTGTACCACCATATAGCGGTTCGATCTCTCGTTAAGGTCCTGACGCACACACCATTCCATAAGCTGAAGGTCAATCAGCTGCTCCCTTTTCGCGAGGCCCACCTTGTCAACGAACATCTTGATTGACTCAGGAGTGTAGCCACGACGGCGGATTCCGCAAATGGTCGGCATACGAGGGTCGTCCCATCCGCTGACATAGTTGTTGCGCACGAGTTCGAGGAGCTTGCGCTTGCTCATCACGGTGTAGGTGAGGTTGAGACGAGCGAACTCATATTGATGAGAAGGGAATATTCCGAGTTTTTCGATGAACCAGTCGTAGAGCGGACGATGAACGTCGAACTCAAGAGTGCAGATGGAGTGGGTGATGTGCTCGATGGAGTCGCACTGGCCGTGGGTGTAGTCATACATCGGATAGATGCACCATTTGTCGCCAGTACGGTGATGATGAGCGTGTACGATGCGGTACATGATAGGGTCGCGAAACATCATATTCTTGCTGGCCATGTCAATTTTCGCGCGGAGCACCTTTTCGCCATCGGCATATTTTCCAGCCTTCATCTCTCTGAAAAGGCTAAGGTTCTCCTCGACGCTGCGGTCTCTATACGGGCTGTTCTTTCCTGGCTCGTTTACGGTTCCACGCCCGATGCGGATTTCCTCCTGAGACTGGTCATCGACGTATGCAAGTCCTTTCTTTATAAGTTCCTCTGCCCATTCATACAACTGGTCGAAATAGTCCGAAGCATATCTTTCTTCAGCCCACTGGAAACCGAGCCACTTGATGTCCTCTTTGATTGAATCGACATATTCCGTGTCTTCCTTGACAGGATTGGTGTCGTCGAAACGGAGATTCGTCTTTCCGCCATACTTCTGCGCAAGCCCGAAGTTAGTGCAGATGCTCTTCGCGTGTCCGATGTGCAGATAGCCGTTAGGCTCCGGCGGAAAACGTGTGATTATGCTGTTGTACTTGCCGCTGGCAAGATCCGCTTCGATGATTTCCTCAAGGAAGTTCAGAGTCCTCGGCTCCGTCGCTTCCGCTGTCTTGAAAGTCTCTTCCATTCTTCGTATTATTATTTTTATGCAAAACAAACTACAAATATAGGAGATTTTTTAGTATTTTTGCGTCGATTTCGGGCATTTATCAATCTATGATTATATATCCCGACAAAATATGTGAAATTCGGAAATATCAAAAGATGGCGTCGGTTCAGTCAATGACAGGCTACGGAAAGGCGGAGCTTGTGGTGGAAAAGGGAAAAATTATAGTTGAACTCAGAACTGTCAACGGAAAGACAGCGGACATAAGCGTCAAGTCGCAGTTGCTTCCACGAGACAAGGAAATAGTTGTAAGACAGTATCTTGCAAAGGAACTTCAACGCGGCTCAATCGACTTTTTCATGAATTTCGAACAGAATGAAGGCGATTCATCACGGGAAATCAACGAAGAGGCGTTGCTCGGATATTTCTCTCAGATCAAAGACATCCGGAGCAGAATTGGAGCCGGAGAGCTCGCACTTTTTGACGCTGCAATCCCGTCCTTGCTGAGGATGCCTGATGTCGCCGGGCAGACAAAGAAGCTGGAAGTCGTGAACGAAGAAAACTGGGAGGCCGTTTTCGGGACAATAAAGGCTGCGGTTGAAGCACTCAAGGCATTCAGACTGCGAGAAGGCGAGGCCCTCAGGCGCGATGTCACCGCAAAGGTGGAGAACATACTTGCCTGCTCGCATGAAATAGAGAAATTCGAGCAGGAGAGAATTGCACAAATCAGAGAAAAAATTTTGACGCGTTTTGACGAGCTCAAACTGGAGGTGGATCAGACGAGGCTCGAACAGGAGATGATATTCTACATAGAGAAACTCGACATCAACGAAGAGAGAGTAAGGCTTCGCCAACATTGTGCATACTATCTCGAAACTCTTGAGAATGAGCCGTATCCGGGACGCAAACTCGGCTTTATAGCCCAGGAAATGGGACGGGAAATCAACACCACCGGTTCAAAATCCAACAATCACGAAATGCAGAAATTTGTCGTAAAGATGAAGGATGAGTTGGAGAAGATTAAGGAACAGTCACTGAACATTCTCTAAAGGGACTTTAGGATTTAAGATCATGGCAGACAAGGACTTGAAAGACATAATACCATCGACGGAGTTTAGGGAAAAACTTGCCCGATACACTCTTGTCGCGCTCGGGGTCGCCATCACCGGGGTCATTTGCTGGTATTTCAGCAGTGTTCTGGTCTATCTGCTGCTCGCAGGAGTCGTTTCTTTGGTCGCGCGACCGATTGTGAAGTTTCTGAGGAAGGCCCAGGTAAAGGGGAAGCATCTGCCAGACTGGGTGGCGGCGGTGCTGACCATCATCATCATCCTGGTGATTTTTCTCTCCGTGATTCTCGGAGTAACTCCTCTGCTGACCAATGTCGTGAACGAAGTTTCTTCGGCGTATAATGGTAACATTCAGGGAATTGCAGGACCTCTGAGAGATTTCAACAATTGGATTGTCGCCACTTTTCCTGCCCTTGGAAAGGATTTCCGTATTGAAATAGTCCTCCTGCACGAACTTCAGAAGACATTTGACATTTCGATTTTCTCGAGTGTAATCGGTTCTGTGGCAAGTTTCCTCGCGAATTTCGGAATAGGCCTTTTCTCTGTGATTTTCATCGCATTTTTCTTCATTAGGGACGAAAGTCTTTTTATGAGAATCATCGCCTCCTTTGTGCCAGACAAGATTGAGGACAGTGTAAAGGAGTCAATCGGCGATGTGGAATATCTGCTCAGCCGCTATTTTGTGGGTATTCTCATCGAGATGGCGGGAGTCGCGTTGCTCGACTTCCTCGGGCTCGCCCTCATCGCAAGGTTGCCGTGGGGTTCGGCGCTGGGTATCGCATTCCTTGCCGGAATTCTGAACGTGATTCCATACGTAGGCCCGCTCATCGGCACCTGCCTTGGAACGATTATGGGCTTGGTGCTCAAGTACTGCGGAGTCGGAATGATTGGCCTTGACGTTCCGTTTTGGGCATTCGCGCTGATTTTGATTGCGATTATGTGCTGCACCCAGCTCGTCGATAACTTCATCTACCAGCCGGTCATCTACTCGAACAGCATAAAGGCCAGCCCACTTGAGATTTTCATCGTGCTGCTTATGGCAACGCTCGGAGGCGTATTCGGAATGCTTGTTGCTATCCCGTGCTACACCGTAGTCAGGGTTATTGCAGGACGCTTTTTCCGAAACATCAAGCCCATACGGAAGCTGATTCCCGAGGACCGGATTACCCAAAAACGCAGTGAAAAGGAAGTTCCGTCTTGATTTCTTCGGAAAATAATCCTATCTTTACGAGCGTTTGCAAATTGCGGACAAACGAAACTATTCAATTTTAAAAAAATGAAAAAGAGTTTATTTGTAATTCTGGCGATTTTCGGAGCGTTGATTGCCACACTTTCGTGCAAAAAGGAGAAAGACTTGACGTCTGGCACAGAAGAGCCTCCAATTGTTAAAGTGAGCGGTGTTTCAGTAGACAAAACGACTATTGGACTGATGGTTGGAGAGAAAGTGAAACTTGTAGCGACGGTCACTCCGGAAGATGCGACGAATAAAAATGTGTCGTACGAGAGCGATGACAACAGCATTGCGACTGTGACACAGGACGGCGAAATCAGTGCCGTAGGCGAAGGATCTATTATAGTCTGGGTAACCACCGAAGACGGTCAATTCAGAGCCGGCTGCAAGGTACACGTAAGCAACACCGCCCATCTCGTGAAAGAAATCGAACTTAACGAGACTGAATTGACACTCGCTGTCGGAGAGACTTTCCAGCTGACTGCCGCCATAAAACCGAGTTATGCAAACAACAAGAATGTCGTCTGGAGCAGCAAGAACGAGCAAGTCGCCACAGTGAATGAAACAGGGCTGGTGACGGCAATTGCAGGGGGGGGGCACCCGAATCTTTGCCAGTTCAGAGGATGGAGGAGCAGTCTCTGTCTGCAACCTGAGGGTATCAAATCCTGGTGTAAATGAAATTAGAAAATTCGAATTTTCGCCGAATTATGGCATAATAGGAGTCGGCGAGAAATTGAATCTCAAACCTTATTTATGGAAGGTATATAGATCGTTTTTTAACGTACGCCCCGAATTTCCAAGCCAATTCACATTCAACAGCGACGACCCTGAAGTCGCCACAGTTGACAATGATTTCAACATCATCGGCAATAAAGCCGGCACAGCCTTAATCACCGTGACAATGAACAGGTTCAAAAACCCGGAAATCGGTTCATTCACCATTGAAGTCGAAGACACGTTCCTCGGCTCTGTAAAGGATGTTTATAAGATAAAAGATAAGGGATTGGTGCTTGAAAGTACGATTTTATCCGGAAAACTCTATCCCAACGACAAAATCAAAGTCCTCCAGAGATCGGACAATGGGAAAAACTATAATATGACCGTCGATAGACTCAGTCTCTATGGCAAAGTATTGGAATATGCCGAAAAGGGTAATGAGCCTGGGATTTTATTAGCCGGAACTGAGCAAATGTCAGCTTCCGACATAGAAAGAGGCGCGGTCATCACATCACCTGAGACTAAAAGAGTTATCGTGACACGGAAAGTCGTCGGAACACTCCACATTACAGGAAAGACAGCCCCCGTCACTCCTGGCTACAAGGCACAACTTTTCGACGGAATAATAGACGTCGGTGCAGAACTCAGCGAAATTTTCAAAGAGGAAGAAATCAAACCGGACAAAACATATCATCTCGTCACTTTCACAATTGCCGCACCGTACAAACTAGCCTGCCGCTATGGCCAAGTCTTCAAACTCCGTGAAGACGGCCGCGAAGTCGGGACTTTCACAGTATCCGACGCCGACCCGATGGAAGTGGCATTCTGACAGATTGACATAAATAAATTCCCGCAAAGACCACAGAGATTCTTGTAGAACGATGCGGGAGTGGGTATGGATTTTCAAACCTATCAGATAAACGAAAATTGCGTACTGAAAGTCCCAGCCGAATCGTTGACAATTTACCAACAAGCATGGGAAGGGTATTTCCAGTCAGTAGAAACAATTCAAGAGTAAAGAAAGAAACAGAATTGCCATCGTGGCAATCCTTAGAAACAACGGGTATTTTCATAATGGAAGATACCCGTTTTGCTTGCTCGTTGACTCTATCTGGTTGCTAAAATAATCTGTCTTTTTCTAACCTACACTTTGATATCAGCAATAAAATTCCTATATTTGCGCCGAGTTATTTGACAGCACAGCACCGCAAATCACTGAAAAGCGCACGGTTGCCAACTCGTTACTGTTATTTCTCAAATACTTAGCCAAGTATTTATTCCTCAATCGGTTGCATCAAACCGTTGAAAATCTGAAATAAATTACACACATTGTTAACTTTAAATATCTGACATCATGAGTTTTGACATAACACAGTTCATCGGTTCACTCGCCACCCTCACACTTCTTCTGGGCTACTTGCCGCAGACAATCCACACGATACGCACCCGCAAGACGGATGACATCGCACTTGGAACTTTCCTGCTGCTTGGCTTGGGCTCCGTGCTTTTCTGCGTTTATGGAATCCTGCTTCCGAGTTGGCAGATTGCGGTTGCAAACGGCATCACCGCAGTACTCAGCGCGATTATCTTCGGAATAAAGATGTATAACGACCACTTCAAGAGAAAATTTTAATCATTTATCGTCTATGTCATTTGCGGAAGAAAGAATCAACTCGACGGCGCTCACTTTTGATGACGTCCTGCTTGTGCCCGCCTACTCCGAGGTCTTGCCACGGGAAGTCAGCACAAAAGCCCGTTTCACACGGAATATCAGCCTCAACATCCCCATCGTCTCCGCGGCGATGGACACGGTCTCCGAAAAGGCGATGGCAATAATGCTTGCCAGAAAGGGAGGCATCAGCGTAGTACACAAGAACATGGGCATTGAGGCTCAGGCACGGCAGATTCGCGAGGTGAAGGAGTATCCCGCAGAGGGCGACAAGATTCCATGCCTTGACGCAGAAGGAAGGCTTAGGGTAGCCGCCGGAGTCGGCATCACGGCAGACGTACTCGACAGGGTGACGGCTCTTGTTGAGGCTGGAGTCGACGCGATTGTGCTTGACTCGGCGCACGGAGATTCACATGGAGTCGTGGAGGCTCTGAGAAAAATCAAGGCCGTCTATCCTGAGCTTGACACGGTCGTCGGAAACATAGCCACGGCAGAGGCGGCTGTACGTTTGATTGAGGCCGGAGCGGACTCGCTCAAGGTCGGCATCGGACCGGGCTCCATCTGCACAACGAGAATCATTGCCGGAGTGGGTGTGCCGCAGATTTCAGCGATATACGACGTGGCCAAGGCTGCAGAAGGCTCCGGGGTTCCGGTGATTGCCGACGGCGGACTGCGCTATTCGGGAGACATCGTGAAGGCCCTTGCTGCCGGCGGAGACAGCGTGATGATCGGATCAATGTTCGCCGGTACAGATGAGGCTCCTGGAGAAATCTTCGAGGAGAACGGGCGCAAGTTTAAGTCCTATAGGGGTATGGGGTCGGTGGATGCGATGAAGGCCGGTTCACGCGACCGCTATTTTCAGGACGGTGAAGACAGCACGAAGAAACTCGTTCCAGAGGGCGTCGTAGCCCGCGTTCCTTACAAGGGAAGCGTTGGAGACATCATCTATCAGCTCGTGGGAGGCATACGTTCGGGTATGGGCTACTGCGGTGCGGCCGACATCGATGCTCTACACACCGCGCGCTTTGTCCGCATTACCGCCAATGGACTTGTGGAAAACCATCCGCACGACATCACGATTACCGGAAATACACCGAACTACCATAAATAAGATATGACAGAAAAAATAGTTATAGTTGATTTCGGTTCGCAATACACCCAGCTCATCGCCCGAAGAATCAGGGAGATGCAGGTCTATTGCGAGATTGTTCCCTACAACAAATTCAGACAGGAGGATTCCCGATCGGCCGCAGACATAAAGGACACACACTCCCCTTTCGGTCAGGAAGTAAAGGGAGTGATTCTCAGCGGCAGCCCTTGCTCGGTGAGAGGGGAAAACGCGCCGCGAGTAAATCTTGAAGGCATCAAGGGAGTGCTTCCCCTTCTCGGAGTTTGCTACGGAGCTCAATATCTCGCACAGTTCTTCGGTGGTAGTGTGGAAAAGTCCCCGACCAGGGAGTACGGCCGCGCGATGATGAATGTCCGTGATGACGATGACCCTCTCATGGCGGGACTCAGCGCAAGCTCTCAGGTATGGATGTCACACGGTGACACCATAACCGCCATTCCGCCGACCTACCGGATCATAGCATCAACGGAGGACGTGAACATAGCAGCATTCCGGATCTCCGGTGAGCAGACATGGGGACTCCAGTTCCACCCGGAGGTTTACCACAGCTCCGAAGGAACGCAGCTCCTGCGCAATTTCGTGCTCGGCATCTGCGGATGCTCCGGAAACTGGACCAGCGAGGGCTTCATCGAGCAAACAGTCCGTGAGCTTAAGGAAAAACTCGGCAATGACAAGGTTGTGCTCGGGCTTTCCGGCGGAGTCGATTCTTCAGTCGCCGCAATGCTCCTGCACCGTGCCATCGGCGATAACCTCCATTGTATCTTTGTGGATTCCGGTCTGATGAGAAAGAACGAGGCCGTTGAAGTACTTGAGTCCTACAAGGGTATGGGGCTGAATGTCAAAGGAATTGACGCTGCAGAACGATTCCTTGGCGACCTGCGTGGAGTGACCGACCCGGAAGCGAAAAGAAAGATTATCGGCAAGGATTTCATTGAGGTTTTCAACGCGGCTGCCGGCGAAATCAAGGACGTGAAATGGCTCGGACAGGGCACGATTTATCCGGATGTGGTCGAATCCGCCCAGGTGAACGGCACGGCTGTGGTCATCAAGTCTCACCATAATGTGGGAGGCCTGCCCGAGAAGATGAACCTCAAGATTGTGGAGCCGCTGCGTCTGCTTTTCAAGGACGAGGTGCGCAGGGTCGGCCGTCAAATGGGCATCAGCGAGACTCTGATCGGGCGTCATCCGTTCCCGGGTCCGGGACTTGGAATACGTATCATCGGCGAGGTGACTCCGGAGAAAGTCCATATCCTTCAGGAGGTTGACCACATCTACATCAGCATTCTCAGGGAGACAGGTCTCTACGACAAAATCTGGCAGGCCGGAGCCATACTCCTCCCGGTTCAGAGCGTAGGAGTCATGGGCGATGAAAGGACCTATGAAAGCTGCGTGGCACTGCGGGCGGTGACATCA
>ERZ780141.1877-NODE-1877-length-11395-cov-3.416667_pt1 | contig 11395 bp, 7 predicted proteins | sample MGYA00433080_ERZ780141 | MGnify/ENA primary metagenome ERZ780141 (study PRJEB29588, sample SAMEA2154047) | human gut metagenome | biome: human gut; feature: human-associated habitat; material: faeces | place: Denmark | collected 2008/2010 ... | reverse complement strand
CGGCTCGTCAGGGTTGTATTTTGACCATTTACCGTTTTCACAGTACCAGTCTGCGCTTGCAGCAGATTCAAGTTTTTTCTCCGAAGAATACTGCTTGCCGTTAGCGTCTGTAACAATGGCATTTACCTTTGTAACATCTGCTACATGGTAGTTATACCACTTGTCACCCTTTGTCATTTTCTCACCGGGGTAAGACTTTGACATGGCGCTGTTTGTGGGGAGCGAGTTCCACAAATATACATATGGCTGTGTACCGTCACTCATTCTTACATGAATTGTGATGCCTGTTTCTGTTGTATCCGCAGATACAGCGTCAGAGTCGGAACTCTGAGCTGCATTTACAGAAATTACTCCTGCGGTTACAACCATCATCACAGCAAGAACAAGCGCGCACAGCTTCTTTATTCTTGTCATAGGTATATCTCCAATCTTTCTTTTACTTAATGTTTGGATTATTCAAGGTTTACAACGATTTTCTGAATGATTGTTGCATCCTTAACACTGATTGTACCATCGCTGTCAAGGTCGCAAATCTTGAGGTCAAGTGTTTCGAGAGCCGGAACATCCGGAAGTCCTACAATTGACTTCTGAAGATATGTTGAGTCCATAACAGTTACATCTCCGTCATCGTCAACATCGCCACGGAGTCTTTCGGGAGCTGTTGTAGGCTGAACTGTTGTTGGCTGAGGAGTTGTAGGTTTAACAGTTGTTGGCTGTGGAGTTGTAGGCTTAACAGTTGTAGGCTGAACTGTTGTTGGCTGAGGAGCAGTTGTAGGAACAACAACTGTTGTAGGCTCAGTAACATCGTCTGCAGCTGTGTAAGTATAAGTCTTGTTTATTGTGCTGTTGTCAGAACTCTGTACATAAACATTAACCTTGTATTCACCCTTCATTGTAGGAACGAATGTGTAAATGTTGTTGAGTGTGTAGTAAGGTGTGTTCTGAGCACCGTTAGGATCAGTTACAACATACTTGTAGAAAAGAAGGTTAGTACCTGTCTTACCGCCGCCTGCCTTAACTGTTACAGTAGCAGTTGAGTTAACCTTGATAAGGTTAAGGTTTGCAGGAGTAACGCTCTTGATGATTGGCTTAACAAGTGCTGAGTCGTCCTTAACTTCAAGAGTCATTGTACGGTTGTTTGTGTTGCCGTCTGTGTCCTTAAAGTCAAATGTAATTGTGTATTCACCTGCAACTGTAGGAGTCCATGTTACTGACTTAGCAGAAGAGAAGTCGGAAAGTGTTGATGTTCCGCCCTGTGCGTTAGTAACAGAGAACTTGTAGCTTACTGCTGCGCCGCTCTTATTGGCAGCAGTTGCAGAAAGCTGTACATCTGTACCTGTGTAGATGTTTGATGCAGGATCAGCAGTAAATTCCTTAACCTGGAGAGGGCTTGTATCATAAACAGACCATTGATTAGTCTTGTTGTTGTAGATATAGCCGTCCTTTGCAGTAAGGTTTCCTGTCTGTGTCTGACCGCTGTTGCTGAAGATACAGCTGGTATATGTCTTTGATGCGGTGTACTGATATACATTGCCACCGATGTTTGTCATCTTTACACCCGGCCATGAACCGTTGCTGTCAGAATTGCTGTTCCACATATAAGCAACAGGTGTTGCCCAACCTGCCTCGTTGTTGAGGTAAACAGTTGTGCCCTCACCGCTGGGAGTTGTTGCTGTTGTAGCAGTTGTTGCTGTTGTTGCGCTTGTAGGTCTCTGAGCAGTTGCGTCCTGTGAAGGAGCACCTGCATAATCCGACCATGTACCCGTTGTAAGGTCATAGATTTTACCGTGACCCGGGTATGTAAGGTTACCTGTCTGCTTTGAGCCGTTGTTGAAGATTACCATTGTATAATCCTTGTCAAGAGTGTAAGAATATACACCGTCCTCAACCTTTGTCATTGCTTTACCCGGCCAAGATGCGTTGTTGCCGAGGCCGTCAGTCCACATATAGCAGTTAACATTCGACCAGCCGTTGTTTACCCTAACGTAAACAGTATCGCCTGTTGCAGCAGAAGCACTGACTACACCGACGAATACGGTTGAAACCGCCAGCATAAGGCAAAGCACAAGGCACATGATTTTGTGTTGTCTTTTTACCATTTTGATTTCCTCCAGAATTATTTTTTTGTTGCACGTGTGAAGCTACTCAACACTACTCCACAATTACTCTTTAATTCTACATTATTGAACCGCTAATAATTTTCCTTAAAAGAATAATAAAATTTCTTGCGTCACAAATTATTCACATTCAAATTGTGCATAATAGACAATGAAACAATAATTAGCAAAAAAACAGGATAATAAAAGCAAATAGTCAGATGTTTGGTTAGCAACATCTGACTTTATTTGCAGTTTCATGTCAAAAAATTTTTATTCGATTACTTCTTTTTGATTTTGTCCCAATAGGCTTTGAACGCCTGCTCGTTTTTATTTCTGCCGTATTCATAATACTTCTTGTCCTTTAGGGCATCGGGCAGATATTGTTGCTCAACATAATGGTTCGGGAAATCGTGGGGATAAAGATAGAACTGTCCCTTGTTTGGATTGTCATCTCCGTCACAGTGCTTGTTCTGCAATTGTCTGGGTACAGGACCCGAGTTACCCGTTCTTATGTCAGCCAAAGCTCTGTTTATACCCATATATGCCGAGTTGGATTTTGGGGCATTGCACACCATAACCACGGCATCGGCAAGAGGAATTCTCGCCTCGGGAAGTCCGACAGCCTGCGCCATATCAACGCATGACTTTACAATCGGTAAAAGCTGTGGATACGCAAGTCCCACATCCTCACTCGCACACACCATAAGTCTGCGACACGCACTCGGCAGATCGCCTGCCTCAAGCAGTCTTGCAAGATAGTGAAGTGCGGCATTGGGGTCGCTGCCGCGCATGGATTTTTGGAACGCGGACATAACGTCGTAGTTTTCGTCGCCCTTTTTGTCATATCTGAATGTGTTTTTTTGCGTGAGCGACATTACGCTCTCCGGCGTTATTACCCGTTTGCCGTCCTTCGGTGCTACGGACAGCACCGAAAGCTCCACAAAATTCAGAGCCTTGCGCACATCGCCGCCTGCGGCGTATGCTATATGCTCCTTAACCTCTTGCGGAACCTCTATCAAAGTTCCGCTTTCGTTCTCGAGAAATTTGTACCCGCGGTCAATCGCCGGAAGCATATCCTCGGCTGTAACCGATTTAAATTCAAATACCGTTGAACGGCTGAGAACCGCGCTGTATATATAAAAATAAGGATTTTCGGTTGTTGAAGCTATAAGAGTTATAGCCCCGTTTTCTATGTACTGCAAAAGCGATTGCTGCTGTTTTTTATTGAAATACTGTATCTCGTCAAGGTAAAGCAATATCCCGTTAGGTGCCGCGAGGGTGTCAAGCTCCGAAACTATTTCTTTAATATCCGCGGTTGACGCATTTGTTCCGTTGAGCTTATGCAGCTTGCGGTTTGTGGTTTTTGCTATAATTTTGGCAAGCGTCGTTTTGCCTGTGCCCGACGGCCCGTAAAATATCAGATTCGGAAGCGTACCCGAATTCAAGATATTGCGAAGCGGCATACCCTCTGCCAAAAGGTGCTTTTGGCCGACCATATCTTCGATTTTTTCGGGGCGTAGCCTGTCAGCTAACGGTGAAGACATATTTTTACCGCCTTTCCGACTGCATATCCATAATAAAGAATAAAGCGGCGCGCCCCGTTGCAGTCGTAAAGGACGCGCGTCGACTAAAATTTTTTGTTTTTATCCGGAAATAATCAGCTTTTCGATTTCAGCGGGAGTCGAAACAATATAATCCGCTTTGTGCTCACGAAATTCCTCAAGACTGCCGAAGCCGTAAAGCACCGCTATGCACGGTATGCCTGCTCCCTTTGCGCCGTCGATGTCAAATTTTCTGTCGCCGACCATAACGGCGTCGTTTTTGGATGAGCCGAGCTTCTTCAGCGCGTTTTCGATTATCTGCGTCTTATCGGAGCGTATTTCATCAAAAGTGACGCCTCCTACATAGTCGAAATAATCGTATAGATTGTTTTTCTTCAGAATGCTTATTATAAATTGCTCCGGCTTTGACGACGCGGTGGCTGTTTTCACGCCGCAGTCTCGCAGCTTTTTCAAAAGCTCAGGTATACCGTCGTAAGCCCTTGATTCCCAAAGGCCCTTTTCGCGGTATCTCTCGCGGTACTTTTCCACCATAAAATCTATTTTTTCATCGTCGTAGGAATAAAAGCTCTTAAAGCTGTCATATATAGGCGGTCCTATAAAACGGCGAAGCTCCTCGTCCGTCGGCTCCGGTTTATTATCCGCCCGAAAAGCATATTTAAGGCTTTTGAATATTCCCTCCGACGAGTCAAAAAGAGTTCCGTCGAAGTCAAAAAGCACTGTGCCGAAGTTAAGTTTCATAAAATCCTCGCTTATTTCACCTTTGATACATCGGCAACGACATTTATATAAGCACCGTTTGCGTCAATCGTATAGAAGGTAACTGTATCATTTGAAGAAAATCTGAGATTGTAATGAGCGGCATAATTACTCTCGGTATACACCTTATAGCCCTTTGTCTCGGTATTGAACACATACATACGGTAATCCATGGCATTTGTCACCGTACCGAGCATTACAACATATTTCCCGTCGGGACTTACGGTGAAAAGAAGCGGATTCATTTTATAGCCTACCGTCTCTATTACCGTGTTATCCTCGGTATTAAACAGTCTGCCGTCCTCTTTCGAAAGAATCCAATCGCCGCTTCTGACATAAGAGCTGCCGTATGTTCCGTAGAACATATTTATCACACTCGACTGACCGTTAAGATACTTCATAGTATTAAAACCGTTGTCGGTCTCTTTAATATACACAAAGCCGCCGTCCGACGTGGGCTTCGCATATGTATCGAGCACGTCTGTTACCGCGTCAGCATCTTTATTGTTGCCGTTTTTGATGTAAATATCCTTCGGAGTGCTGCCGTCCTCCTGCTCCTCGTAGTTTCTGCACGAGAAGAACGGTATTACGGAGGTAGTAGATTTAAGCTCCGTATCGGTTATCATACAGAAGTCCGGACGAACCGCTCCGTTTATGTTTACGGTACGGTTGTTCTCATTGAGAAATCTCGTTGAGGTGCCGTCGTTACGATTGAGAATATACGCTTCCTCCCAGACAACATTGTCGGTATACACCTTTTGAGCGTCTGTATGAAGAAGGAGCAAGCACTTACCGTCCGCAGCGTAAGCCGATGGAAGATTTGCCACCCTGAACATAACGAAATCGTAAATATACACGGGAGTCTGCGCACTCTGCGCCGTGTACACGCCGTAGCCGGTCAAAACACCGTCGCGCTCAACATAATAGATTTTTGCAGGTATCTGCTGACCGCTGAGAGAAACCGTAACGTCCATGGTACCGGTGGGGTCTATCGGGTCATAACTCTTGCCCTTGAACTCATAGAACTGAACGGTTCCGGCGGTGTCCACGGTATAAACGACGGAAGAAATATCCGTTTTCATATACGGTATTTGAATTTCCTTTTGAGAGAGCGTTATTGCGGAGAGCTCGGCCTTTTCTTCACTCTTTGCCGAACCCTGAGAAGAGCCGTCAGCAGTTGATTTAAGGTACAGTGCGCCGCCGAGCATCAAGAGCGCAAGCACCGCAACTATTACGGTAAAAACGGTTTTACCCTTTGTCGGAGCTTTTTTGTCATTGCCCGCATTAGGCTTTTGCATTTCTTTTTCAACCGGAGTGCCGTCATTTTTGGTCTTTTCGTTTTTATCCATAAACGGAATACCACCTTTATTATAGTTTGCACTTTTTATACAGTTTTATATTATACTATGAGGCGACAAAAAAAACAAGCCGCGAAGACTTATTGTGTAACGGCACTTATTATAATCCGAAACAAAAACTTATCGGTTTTTGTCGTTTTTTTGCCGTGTGATATTGCATTTTTCAAAAAACTACATTATAATAATTTGTGTCACACTTAAGACGGTTGTGATACCGACCGTTTGAGGTGTGTTTTTTTATGTTTGAATAACGCCGCAGGCGAAAAACAAAAAAGGCTGATCCGCAGCCGTTTACAGGAGAAAAAAGTGAAAAAAGGATTTGACAACGACAAGTATCTAAGTCTCCAATCGGAGCAAATCAGAAGCCGCATTGATGAATTCGGAGGTAAGCTCTATCTTGAATTCGGCGGAAAAATTTTTGACGATTATCACGCTTCGCGCGTGCTGCCGGGATTTTTGCCGGACAGCAAAATGAAAATGCTCATAGAGCTTAAAGACGAAGCGGAAATGATAATCGCAATAAACGCAAACGACATCGAAAAAAGCAAGGTGCGCGGTGATATAGGTATAACCTACGACCTCGACGTGCTGAGACTTATCGACATATACTCGTCCTTCGGGCTTGTTGTCAGAAGCGTGGTTTTAACGCAGTACAACTCTCAGCCGCTTGCAAAGGCTTTTTCCGAAAAGCTGAACTCACTCGGCATTGACGTTTATCGTCACTATGCCATTGACAACTACCCTACCGACGTAAAGCTCGTAGTCAGCGATGACGGCTACGGCAAAAATGATTTTATCAAGACCGAAAAATCGCTCGTCGTGGTAACGGCGCCGGGTCCGGGCAGCGGAAAAATGGCTGTTTGCCTGTCTCAGCTATATCATGAGAACAAGCACGGCGTTAAGGCGGGATACGCAAAATTCGAGACTTTTCCCATTTGGAATCTCCCGTTAAAGCACCCCGTCAACCTCGCATACGAGGCGGCAACGACCGACCTCAACGACGTTAATATGATAGACCCATTTCATCTTGAAGCATACGGAAAAACCACCGTAAATTACAACCGCGACATAGAGGTATTCCCTGTGCTCAACACTATTTTCGAGCGTATTTACGGAAGCTCGCCCTACCGCTCACCCACCGATATGGGCGTTAATATGGCAGGCTTTTGTATAACCGACGACAAGGTTGTATGCGACGCCGCAAAGCAAGAGGTTATAAGACGTTATTACAAAGCCCTCGTAAGAGAGAAAAACGGCGAAAAGGTTTCGGGCGAAATTTTCAAGCTCGACCTTTTGATGAAGCAGCTTGAGGTCTCGGTTTCGGACAGAAAATGCGTAGAGCCTGCAATAGAAGTGAGCAAAAAGACTAACGCTCCGGCAACGGCGGCATTGCTTCCCGACGGGCAGATTGTAACCGGCAAAACCTCATCTCTTCTCGGCGCAACCTCGGCAATGCTTTTAAACGCGTTGAAAACAATAGCCGGTATAGATGATTCGGTAAAGCTCATCTCGCCATCCGTCATAAGTCCCATACAGCACCTTAAAACAGAGCATTTCGGCAGTAAAAATCCGAGGCTTCATACGAACGAGGTGCTTTTGGCGCTTTCGATTTCCGCTGCAACCGACGAAAATGCACGAAAAGCTATGGATGCTTTACAATATCTTCGCGGATGTGAGGTTCACTCTACCGTAATACTCTCTTCGGTAGACTCCGACACACTCTCAAAGCTCGGCATAAACGTCACATGTGAGCCCGAGCGCGAAACGAGAAATCTTTTCAACAGATAAAACACGGTGCTGCACCGGGCAGGACGCACGGCATACCGCAGCACAGTCTTTATATATACTAAATCACGCGGGAAACCGCTCTCATAAGGAGAGAAATTTTATGGCAGCAAAGTATATTTTCGTAACAGGCGGCGTTGTTTCCGGTCTCGGCAAGGGAATTACCGCGGCTTCTCTCGGCAGACTTTTAAAGGACAGAGGTCTTAAAGTCACCGTAATGAAGCTTGACCCGTATCTCAATGTTGACCCCGGCACAATGAATCCCATACAACACGGCGAGGTATTTGTAACGGACGACGGAGCAGAAACGGATCTTGACCTCGGACATTATGAGAGATTCATTGACGAAAGCCTCACCAAAAACAGCTCATGCACATCCGGCAGCGTTTATTTTAACGTGCTTTCAAATGAGCGCAAGGGCGTTTACGGTGGGCAAACCGTTCAGATAATTCCTCACATAACAAACGAAATCAAGAGAAGAATCGCTCTTAACGAAACAGAAAATACCGACATAGTTATGGTGGAAATAGGAGGTACCGTAGGCGATATCGAAAGTCTTCCGTTCCTTGAGGCCATACGTCAGTTCGCTCAGGAAAGAGCCGGCAGATGTATGTTTATTCACGTGACGTTGGTACCCTTCCTCGGGGCATCAATGGAGCTTAAAACAAAGCCCACGCAGCACTCGGTAAAAGAACTGCTCGGCATCGGCATAAGGCCGAATGTTATAGTCCTCCGCACCGAGCATCACATAGACCGCGACATAAAGGAAAAGATTGCTCTCTTCTGCAATGTTCCATGTGAAAACGTAATAGAAAATATCGATCTCCCCACTCTTTATGAAATTCCGCTTGCACTTGAAAAAGAGGGACTTGACAAAATAGTTGTAAACACCTTAAAGCTTGACTGCAAAGAGCCCGACCACACCGATTGGATGAATATGATAGACAAAAATTCGCATTTGTCAAAGGAGGTCAACATTGCGCTCGTCGGCAAATATGTTGAGCTTCACGACTCATACCTCAGCGTAAACGAGGCATTAAAGCACGGCGGACTCGACCACGACGCGCACGTCAACATCGATTGGGTCGATTCCGAATCAATAACCGAAGAAAATGTTGCGGAACGTCTTAAAAATGCCGACGGCATACTTGTCCCCGGCGGTTTCGGCACACGCGGAATAGAGGGAAAGATCGCCGCAGCAAAATATGCGCGCGAAAACAAGGTTCCGTATCTCGGCATTTGCCTCGGACTTCAGATAGCAATTATCGAATTCGCGAGAAACGTACTCGGTCTCAAGGATGCAAACACAACGGAAATTGACCCCGATACGGAAAACCCCGTAATTTATCTTATGCCCGACCAGCACAACGTAACCGATATGGGCGGCACTATGAGACTCGGCGCATACCCGTGTATGCTTGACGAGGGCTCAAAAGCATACAAAGCATACGGCAAGCAGCTCATTTCCGAGCGTCACCGTCACCGTTACGAAGTAAACAACGATTACAGAGACCTGCTTGAGAAAAACGGTATGCACATATGCGGACTCTCCCCCGACAAGCATATTGTTGAAATGGTAGAGCTCAAGGATCACCCGTGGTTTGTCGCAAGCCAGGCACATCCTGAATTTAAATCGCGTCCGACAAAACCGCATCCCCTTTTCAGCGGACTTATAGGCGCCGCTCTCGATTACAGAGAAAGCAAATAAGACTTCAAAAAGTAAAGGCTGTAAAACCTCTCGTTTTTACAGCCTTTTTTATTGCTTTTAAATTTTTATATAAGCTCTCTGCCCATAAGCACGCCCATAACGCTAGCCATCATAAGGCCGCGAGTCCAACCGCTTGAATCGCCGAGGCAATGAAGTCCCTCAATATTCGTATTGAACTTCTCATCCATTTTAACCTTATTGGAATAGAACTTGATTTCGGGGCCGTAAAGCAGCGTTTCCTCGCTTGCAAAGCCGGGTACCACCTTATCTACAGCCTCTATGAATTTGATTATATTCATAAGAGTTCTGTACGGCATTGCGGCTGTAAGGTCACCTGCCACCGCGTCCGGAAGGGTCGGACGAACGTTACTGCGCGTCAAATCCTCCTGCCATGTGCGCTTACCTGCCAAAATATCACCGTATCTCTGAACGAGGATGTGACCGTCTGCAAGCATATTCACAAGTTCGCCGACTTTCTTTGCATACGGTATAGGCTCATCAAACGGCGGACGGAAATTGTGGCTGCAAAGAATAGCGAGGTTCGTATTGTCGCTCTTTGTATTTTTATAGCTGTGCCCATTTACCACGGCAAGCGAGTTGTTGTCGTAATTCTCCTGGCTGACAAAGCCGCCGGGATTTTGGCAAAATGTGCGCACCTTATTTGTGAACGGTTCGGGATAGCCTATAAGCTTTGACTCATACAGAGCCTCGTTTACGTCCTCCATTACCTCGTTTCTGACCTCGACTCTGACGCCGATGTCAACGGTTCCGGGGAGATGCTCGATATTATGCTTTTTGCACATATCCTCAAGCCAGTCGGCACCCTTTCTGCCTGTTGCTATGACTACGTTGTCGGCGGAAACGGAAAATTTTTCGCTCTCCGGCTTACCGCACGGAAGGAATACCGCGCCTTTTGCTCTGCCGTCCTCGACAATCAAATCCACGCATTCCGTTTTAAAGATAATCTCAACGCCATTGTCGGTAAGATGCTTTTCGATTTTCCCGTAAAGCTCCTGTGCCATTTCTGTGCCGAGATGACGTATGGGACAATCCACAAGCTTCAATCCTGCCTGTATCGCACGCAGTCTTATCGCCTTGATTTTTTCGTCGTGACCTACGCCCTCGACCTTTTTATCTGCACCGAACGAAAGATATATTCCGTCCGTATACTCTATCATCTGCTGAGCGAACTCATGCCCGATAAGGTCCGGCAAATTTCCGCCGACCTCGCAGCTGAGCGAAAGCTTGCCGTCTGAGAATGCACCCGCACCGGAAAAGCCCGTAGTGATATTGCAGTCGGGCTTACAGTTTACGCATTTACCCGTCTTGGCTTTGGGACAATGCCTCTTTTCCACGGGCAAGCCTTTTTCAACGATCATTATTTTTTTCTTTGAACCGTTTTTCAGCATCTCAAGAGCGGTAAAAATACCCGAGGGGCCTGCGCCGATGATCAATACGTCCGTTTTCAAATTACTCATTCCTTTACATAAAAAAACCGTAAATACCGACTTACGTTTTCCGGCTATTTACGGTAATCAGTTACTACTAATTACATATTATATTAGCACGACTCAGCCGTATTGTCAAGCGGACAAAAAAAGCGCCGCGCAAAGCTGAGCGTTGTGCGGCGCAGATATGAATTTTGCATAGGTTTTATCAGTTGGGTGTGTAGAGATTTGCATACGGACGCGAAGTAGTGGGAACAAGCTTTGTGAACGGCACGGACATAATTTCATCAAAGCTCTTGCCGAACTTTTCACAGTAAGCGCGCACATGTCTTTGAAGCTCATCCGTATCGCGGCTGTCAAGCTCTTTTACGGCGGTTATATGCTCCGATATATTCTCCTGCGGCACCTCACCGCGTATGAATATTCTACCGCCGTGCATACCGGCGGCACAATGCGGTCCGACAATTGGCAGCTTTTCCGAATTGTCGAGTCCGAGGACTATGAGTATTCCGCCGGCCATATATTCGCCGAGGAATGCACCTGCGACGCCGCCTATGACCACCACAGGCAAAAGCTCGTGAAACTCTTTCATATGAATTCCCGCTCTTGAGCCCGCGCGTTTTTCGACAAAAATATCGCCGTCGCGCATGGCGTAGCCGAGAGTATCGCCGACATGGCC
>ERZ780141.1870-NODE-1870-length-11424-cov-6.454306_pt1 | contig 11424 bp, 6 predicted proteins | sample MGYA00433080_ERZ780141 | MGnify/ENA primary metagenome ERZ780141 (study PRJEB29588, sample SAMEA2154047) | human gut metagenome | biome: human gut; feature: human-associated habitat; material: faeces | place: Denmark | collected 2008/2010 ... | reverse complement strand
TCTCTTTCGACTTGCAAAGATTTATGCTTATCCCCACTAAATTTCCACTGAGCCAGTTTGTGGAAGTGTGAGAATGGGGAAATAAAAAAGCGTCAAGAGGTTGTCTTGACGCTTGAGTTTAGCTCTGTGCGCACGAAGGGACTCGAACCCCCACGCCTTACGGCATTAGATCCTAAGTCTAACGCGGCTACCAATTACGCCACGTGCGCTAAACTTTTACAAAGGTACAAAAAAAAATTGATATACGAAATTTTCGGGCGAAATAATCGCATAAAAGTGCAAAAAGGATATGATGAAGGGGCGTTTTGCTGCTTTTGGGGCGGTTTTGGCTTAGTTATTGTTGTGTTAAGTGTGTGATGGAGGTGACTTTCGCCGACTGAATTATTGTAAAAATTACACTTAGGATAATATGGAAGAAAAAACTTTTGTGAGATTATATACTGGCAATGGACAAGGCAAGACTACAGCTGCGTTTGGCGTGGCTCTGCGGGTGCTGTGTGCTGGCAAGCGTGTGTTCATCGGTCAGTTTGTGAAGGATGAGGCCTACAACGAGGTGAAGATTTGCGAGCATTTCGATAATGTGGAGGTGAAGCAGCTTGGCGAAGGTTGTTTTTTGTTTCGCGAAGCAACTGATGAAGATGTAAGAGTGGCTCGTAAGGGCCTTGCGCAAATGAAAGAGAAGATGTGCAGTGGCGATTACGGACTTGTGGTGCTTGACGAGCTTTGCATCGCTCTCTATTACAATTTGCTCAGCGAGGCTGAGGTGAAAGATGCGCTTGATGCCAGAAACGCTGCTACCGAGGTGATAATCACTGGACGTTATGCGCCAGAGTGGCTTGTAGAGTATGCCGATCTGGTGACTGATATGCAAGAAGTGAAACATTATTATAGCAAGGGCGTGTTGTCGCGCGATGGTTATGACCATTGATGCGAGAATAATTGTGTATTAACATACTTTTGTAATTGTGGGCTATATGGTTGCCCACTGTGCCTGTTTCTTTGCAGTATCAAAAGGAGGAAGACATCCTTCGATTGATGAGTTAAAACGAATATTAAGAAAAGAAATTGTAATAAGATTATGTTAGTATTAGCAATTGGATTAGCTGTATTTACAGCATGTGTAATGACATCGCCCGAGTTCAAAGAAAATGAACAAGGAAAAAAGTAATGAATAAAATGAGTGTTGGTTTTGGGCGAATGCGCCCATCTCTCTGATGATAAATTCGGATGACAGTTTGGAGAATTGGCTGTTGTCCGAATTTTCGTTTTGCGAGTGGGCAACCATGGCAATAGGTAGTAAATGTTTATCTCGAAAGTCTGAAACGGGTGAAAAAAACGAGGATGAAATCTGTGTGATATTCATCCTCGCAAAAATATAAAATTATGAAACAAATCTTGTTTGTAAAGCGCCGTTAGCCACGCGCTTGTTTGTGATGTGTGTAACGCGGTTTATTGCTTGTTTGCGCGTTTTCTCTCGAGTTCGTCGAGGATGATTTTGCGCAGACGCAAGTGGTTAGGAGTTACTTCCACATATTCGTCGCCCTTGATGTATTCGAGAGCCTCTTCAAGGCTGAATACTATTGGAGGAACGATTTTAGCCTTTTCGTCAGCACCAGATGCACGCATGTTGGTAAGCTTCTTCGACTTGGTGACGTTCACCACGATATCGTTGTCTTTAGCGTTTTCGCCCACTACTTGGCCAGCATAAACTTCCTCTTGTGGGAAGATGAAGAATTTACCGCGGTCTTGCAATTTGTCGATAGCGTAGGCATAAGCAGTGCCGCTTTCCATTGCGATGAGCGAACCGTTGGTGCGGCGTTCGATATCGCCCTTCCAAGGTTGGTATTCAAGGAATCGGTGAGCCATGATAGCTTCGCCGGCACTTGCTGTGAGCACGTTGGTGCGCAAGCCGATGATGCCGCGAGAAGGGATTTGAAATTCGAGGTGGATGCGGTCGTTTTGAGAACTCATCGACACGAGTTCGCCTCTACGACGAGTGACCATATCGATCATCTTGCTTGAATAAGCTTCAGGCACGTTGATGGTGAGGGCTTCCACAGGTTCGCACTTCACTCCATCGATTTCCTTAACGATTACTTGAGGCTGACCAACTTGCAATTCGTAGCCTTCGCGACGCATAGTTTCGATAAGTACAGCCAAGTGGAGCACACCACGGCCGAATACAATCCAAGCGTCTTCGCGTTCGGTTTTTTGTACACGCAAAGCGAGGTTTTTGTCAAGTTCTTTCATAAGGCGGTCGTTGATGTGGCGCGAAGTCACAAATTTACCGTCCTTGCCAAAGAAAGGAGAGTCGTTGATAGTGAAAGTCATTGACATTGTAGGCTCGTCGATAGCGATGCGAGGCAATGGTTCGGGATTATTGATGTCGGCAACGGTATCGCCGATTTCAAAGTTTTCGATACCAACAAGGGCGCAGATGTCGCCACTCTTCACGCTTTGCACGCGCTTGCGGCCCATGCCTTCAAATGTGTGAAGTTCTTTGATGCGTTGCTTGATTATCGAACCGTCTTTTTTGCAGAGAGCCACGTCCATTCCTTCGCGCATTTCACCGCGATGAACACGGCCGATGGCAATACGGCCAACGTAGCTTGAATAGTCGAGCGATGTGATGAGCATTTGAGCGTCACCCTCGATTACTTCAGGTTCTGGGATATATTCGATGATTGCATCAAGCACAGCGTTGATGTTGTCGGTAGGTTTGTTCCAATCGTCGCTCATCCAACCTTGCTTAGCCGAACCGTAGATGGTAGGGAAGTCGAGTTGGTCTTCAGTGGCGTTGAGGTTAAACATAAGGTCGAACACCATTTCTTGCACTTCGTCAGGACGGCAGTTCGGTTTGTCGACCTTGTTGATAACAACGATTGGCTTAAGACCGATTTCGATAGCTTTTTGTAGCACGAAGCGAGTTTGAGGCATTGGACCTTCAAAAGCGTCGACGAGCAACAAGCAGCCGTCAGCCATGTTAAGCACGCGTTCCACTTCGCCACCGAAGTCGCTGTGTCCAGGGGTGTCGATGACGTTAATTTTATACCCCTTATAATTAATAGATACGTTCTTTGAGAGGATAGTGATACCGCGTTCTCTTTCGAGGTCGTTGTTGTCGAGGAGTAAATCTCCTGTATTCTGATTGTCGCGGAAGAGATTTCCTGCGAGCAACATCTTATCAACCAATGTTGTTTTGCCATGGTCCACGTGGGCGATGATGGCAACGTTCCTAATCTTTTGCATAAATTATAACCTATTTGAGGTGCAAAGTTAGTGATTTTGCTGCAAATATGCAGATAATTAGAGAAAAAACTGCGAAAAAACAATGGCGAGGTTGTGTGAAAGGAAAATAATTACTAACTTTGTGCCCGATATTTTATTAACATAATTAAAAACACCAAAGGAATGTATTTAGATTCTGAGAAAAAGAAAGAAATCTTTGGGACATACGGTGCGAGCAATACTGATACTGGGTCACCTGAGGCACAGATTGCATTATTCTCTTTTCGTATCTCTCATTTGACTCAACACTTGAAGTCAAATCATAAAGATTATACTACACAACGTGCGTTGAAGAAATTGGTAGGTAAGCGTCGTCGTTTGTTGGATTACTTGATTCGCACTGACATCAACCGCTATCGTGCTATCATTGCTAAGAAGGAACTTGGTATCCGCAAGTAATTTTTTTCTTCAGTATACAGTAGTTGAAAAGAAATTTCGGCGTCATAGGAAAGTAAATTTCCTGTGACGCTTTTTTTATACCGTATTCTCAGACGCGAAAAACCGATGACTTTTCAAGTTTATTATAATAATGTGTATCCCTTTTGGTGTGTATCTGCGCTTTTTTTCTTAATTTTATATTGCCTTAATTTGTAGAATTAATTTAGTAGAGAAAAAAGTGGAAATTGAGCATATAAAAAAGGTTTTTAATAGAGTATTGAAAGCCGTACTTGTGGTGATGGTGCTACTGGTGTTGTTGCCACTATCACTATATATACCTGTTGTGCAGGAATTCGTGAAAAATATAGCTTGCGAAAAAGCGAGTGAGGCCACAGGGTGGACTATCACGGTGGATAGGCTTATGCTGAAATTCCCGCTCGATGTGAGTGTGGATGGTGTGCTCGTGCTCGATGAACAAGCCGACACGATGCTCTATGCTGGCAATCTGATGCTTGACGTGAAGATGTTGCCGTTGCTGAAGAAGAAAGTAACTATTGAAACAGCTCAACTGAGCGATGCAAAATACCGTATGGTGAGTGAGGACTCATCGATGGTGCTCTCTGCCAAAATCCGCGAGGTGGATATGCTATTGCCGGAAGTAGATCTGGGCAAGAACGTGGTGTCGATTCAGAATGCCGGGTTGCGTGGTGGCGACATCATCCTTGACTATTTTCCAGAAAAGGCCAAACCCGCCGAAGAGGATAGCGTGAAGACTGCGTGGGCAATTTTCGCTGATAAAATCACACTTGATGAAGTTCATTATAAGATGCATATGTTGCCAACCATCGAAGAGATGGATGCAAAGGTGAGCCATGCCGAATTGAAAAACGGATATGTCGATACGGGCAAGTCGCTTGTAGATGTTGACTATTTCGGTGTGGACAGCATGGATGTGAGATATGAATATCCTACACCGGAATATCTGGCATCGCATCCTGTGGTAGAACCAGATAGCGTAGTGACAGCATCGTCTGACACAGCATTATGGACGGTGAAAGGGCGCGCTGTGCGATTGACCAACTCGCATGCTGTGTATGCTATGGCTGGAGCCAAACCAGTCAGTGGCTTGGATATGAACTATATGGAGGTGGGTAATGTGAATATTGCCATCGATAGCCTGTATAATCGTGGCGTGGAAGTGATAGTGCCAATCAAAAGCTTCACTGCAAGAGAGCGATGCGGCCTTGAAATCACTGAGGCTAATGGCACATTCCGCATGGATAGCATGATGATGGTGATTGACCGATTTAAATTGAAGACAGTGGTGTCGGATCTAAGGGCAGACGCGCGAATAGATATGGGCGTGTTTGAGGAGCCGTCGTCGGGAATCATCAAATTAGATGCCGATGCAAACATCGATATTTCTGACATTGAGCGGGCATTCCCATTGTATAAGGCATATCTGCAATCGATACCTCGCACCCGACCGATGCAGTTGGCTGCGCGAATTAATGGCACACCGCAGAAAGTGAATGTGAAGACATTGCGTGCTGAATTGCCTCGATATGCGCGTATTGACGTTGACGGTGTGGTGAATAATGTGATGGATGAGAAACGCCTTGGCGGAGAGTTGAAAATCAACGGCAAGTTTGACAATATCAATTTTGTGAAGCCAACTATGTTTGATGCCGAGATGTGCAAGCAGGTGAATTTCCCTTCAATGCTCGTTAAGGGGAAGGCATCGTTGAAAGGCAATATCATGGCAGGTGATGTGAGCATGATGCTTGCAACCGGAGAGGCCGTGGGTAGCGCAAAATTCAACACCGCCACCGAAGGCTATGATGTGGACATGAATCTGCGCACATTCCCTATGCACTCTGTTATGCCACTGAGTACGTTGGGCAATATATCGGCTCGACTGCACGCTCGTGGCAAGGGCTTCGACGTGATGAGAAAGAGCACGGCTACCGAAGCCACTTTTGCAGTTGACCACTTGGAATATAACGGAACTACCTATCGCGACATTAACGGTAGGGTGGCATTGCACGATGGCGCGTTTGACGCAAAGATCGATTCGAGAAATCAGAATATTGATTTCAGTGTGATGTGCAACGGCGAAATGTCGAAAGATCATTATGTGGTGGCGCTCGATGGCGACATCAGAGACCTCAATCTGCAAGCGATGCGAGTGATGGATGAGGCCTCACGAGGTGGTGCAAAAATCACTGCGTTTGGCGATGTGGATGTGAAGCGCATGGTGTGTGATTTCACTGCTGAGATCAACGATATGAAGTGGACTTACGACACACTGCATTTCGCCACTCCGGGAATATCGATGCAGGTGGAAAGCACCGACACCACGATTATGGCAGCGCTACACAACGAGGATATGTCGGTCAACTTCAGTTCGGCTGTTGGCGTGAATAGTTTCCTTGAGCATCTCACACGATGCAGCGATATTGCGAGCAAGCAGGTGGAGCGTATTTCGCTCAATATCGACACGCTTCAAGAATCGTTGCCGCCATTTGAGTGCGAAATGGAGATGGGTAAGAACTGCCTTGTGCAGCAATATCTGAAATACAACGACATAAAGCTGAAAAAAATGTCGGTAGAATTGTATAACGATAGCACAATATATGGCGAAGGCATGTTGCAGGGTATAAATGCTTTTGGCACAAAGGTGGACACTGTTAGTGCACGACTGAAGCAAGTGGGCAAATATCTGGGATATAGATTGCACATGGGCAATCGCCCGGGCACGATGGATAATTTCGCCAACGTGACGCTTTGGGGAGGTGTGCTTGGTAGCCGCTTGACCACGATATATGACGCAAAAGACATCCGTAACCGAACGGGTTATCACTTCGGCACGCACACCGACGTTAACGATTCGATAGTGCAACTTAATATTTTCACCGATAATCCTCGCATCGGATACAGAGAGTGGACGGTGAATGAGGGCAACTATGTGAAATATAATTATAAAGACCAGCATCTTGATGCTAATCTGCGCCTTGACGGTGGCAATTCGGGCTTTATAAATCTTTTCACGGAGCACGTCGAGGGCGAGCACGACGATGATGATGGACACAAGCATCAGGAGGATGTGAACCTGCAAGTGAAGGGCGTGAAGATAGAAGAATGGGTGTCGATGTTCCCATTTGCGCCTGAGATTAGCGGAGAACTGTCGTCGGAGATGAAGATATCGTATCGTGGCAATCAATTCTGGGGAACCGGTAATGCTGAGTTGAAGAATTTCTGCTACGAAGGCAACACAGTGGGCGATTTCAATCTTGATGCGGTGATGACACTCGATCCAGTGACGGGTAACACCAATCTGGAATCTTATATGAATGTCAATGGCGCAAGGGTGGCATTTGCCGCTGGTGTGCTCAACGACTCCACAGCCACAAGTCCGATGTCGCTAAAACTCAGCATCGACAAGTTCCCGATATCCACAATGTCGGCATTCATTCCGAATGGCATTGCCGAATTGCAAGGTTACCTCAATGGCGAAATGAGTATGACAGGCACATTTGATAAGCCTGTGTTCACCGGCAAGGTCACTGCCGAAGATGGCGCTATATATGTGCCAGTATTTGGTTCAAAGATATTATTCCCGTCAACAGAGATTCCGGTTGACTCAAGCGTGGTGAAATTTAATAGCTATGCTCTGCGCAGCTGCAACGACAAGCCGCTTGTGATAGATGGCCTGATAGACATCCATGATATGACGAATCCGTATGTCGACTTGAAGATGAAGGGTCGCAATGTGCAGTTTGTAGATAGCAAGCAGATACGCAAATCGCAGTTGTTTGGTAGAGGATTTGCCGACTTGAAGGCGGCTGTGAAGGGCAAGACAAGCGCGCTGTATGTCGATGCTGATTTGTCGTTGCTCTCAGGTAGTAATCTCACATACGTTTTGCAAGAGGATGTGAGCGAGATTGTTCCTGCCACCAACCCTGATATGGTGAAGTTTGTGCAGTTTGAGGATTCTACTGGAGAGTATGCCGATTCGCTTTTGCGAGTAGAACCGTTTGGCATCAATATTAATGTATCTGTTACATTGCAGGAAGGCAATATCATCAATGCCTATCTGTCGCCCGACGGAAAGAATAGGGTGCAGGTGTATCCTTCGGGTACGCTCAACTATGCGCAAGGTTTCTCTGGCGATCCTCGTGTGACTGGCAAGCTCTCGGTGGAAAAAGGTTATGTGAAATATACTCCTCCGTTGATTAAGGAGGTGAATTTCGACATCAACGAAGGAAGCAATATCTCGTTCACTGGCGATATGCTCAATCCATCGCTCGACTTCAGTGCTGTGGAGAAATATAAGGCTACGGTGAGTGGCGATGGCACTACCTCGCACTTGGTTGATTTCTTGATTACGTGCAATGTGGGTGGCACATTGTCGCAGATGGATGTGAACTTCGACCTTGCCACCAACGACGATTTGACCGTTCAGAACGAGTTGCGGTCGATGACCCAGCAGCAACGTTCGGCGCAAGCCATGAACCTGATGCTTTATGGCAGTTACACGGGTGCTAACACGTCTACGATGTCAAACAACGCTCTGTATTCGTTCTTGAATTCGCAGCTGAACAGTTGGGCGGCGAGTGCAATCAAGGGCGTGGATTTGTCGTTCGGCATCAATCAATACGACAAAAACACCGGTAAGGGCACGTCTACGGTCACCAGCTATAGTTACAACCTGTCGAAATCGCTATTCAACGACCGATTTAAGATTGTGGTGGGCGGTAATTATAGCAGCGATGCAAGTGCCGAAGACAATTTCTCAGACAATCTGATTAGCGATATATCAATAGAATATTTGCTGAATAGTTCGGGCAGTATGTATGCGCGTTTGTTCCGCCACACAGGGTTTGAGAGCATCCTTGAGGGTGAAATCGTTCAGACCGGTGTGGGCTTCGTGATAAAGCGAAAATTGGCATCGCTAAAGAACATCTTTAAGTTTAGGTTGAGCCGAAAGGCCGCTGCGCGCCGCCGACAAGCACAATTGCTCCAGGACTCGCTGAAGAGGGTGAATGCCGCTGCGCCAACCGACTCAATATTAATTAAGCAATGATTATGAAGAAGACGATAAACCATAATATCACGGCTAAGTTGCGTGCTCTGCTGTATCTGGCAATTGTTGTGGGTGCCATATCGTGCTCCACCACAAGCAAACTTGCAGATGATGAGGTGCTGTATACCGGCGTGAAAAAACTGAATATAAAGCCTACTGCTGATAGCATTGTGCTCGATGAGGGCGTGGCCGAAGGCATCGCTTCAGCCATCAATGTGTCGCCGAACAATAGCCTGGTGTCGCCATATATCCGCCATCCTTTCCCTGTGGGATTGTGGGTGTATAATCATTGGAGCGATAGTTGCGGTGGTCTGAAAGGGTGGCTGTACAAGAAACTCGTGAAGCAGCCGGTGCTGATCTCAACAGTGCGCCCAACCAACCGTGTGGACATGATAAACACCGTGTTGCACGACAACGGATACTTCGACTCGAATGCGTCGTATCAACTGGTGTATTCAAAGAAGAATAAGAAGAAGGCTCGCATACAATATGATGTGATAGTGAATGAACCGTATGTGCTGAGTAGCGTGGGTTACCTTAACGGCAATAGCGAACTCTCGATGAAGATAGACTCGCTCGCCCGCAAGAGCACGTATCTCAGGCCGGGTAGCCGATATAGCCTTGACTCGCTAAATGCGGTGAGGGTGAACATCACCAATAGACTTAGAAATCGCGGGTATTATTATTTCCGCCCCGAATACATAGAATATCTTGCAGATAGCACTTTGCGTAAGGGCAAGATTGCACTGCGAATGACTATGGCTAAGGGCATACCGAGTGCCGCGTTGAAAAAATACAAGGTGGGAAACATCACCACTGTGGTGAATCGCTATCAGGGTGGGGGAACTCCCGACACTCTGGATTTGGCTCGCAAGGGTACGCTGGTGAAGATGCAGCCCGTGAGACTGCGCAAAGACGTGATGGAGAAGAAGATCACGTTTCGCAAGGGCAAGGTGTTTAGCGTTCGTGATATGGACCGCACGCAAAGCGCCTTGAGCAATATGGGAATATTCAATGCCATAAACATCGAGGTGGTTCCGCTTGACTCTTTGCGCCCAGGGCAGACGCAGCTTGATGTGGAAGTGAATTGCACCATGGATCGCCCGATAGAGGCAAAGATTGAGACCCAATTGACATCGAAATCCAATAGCTTTATTGGACCGGGCATCACGCTTGGTGTGGCGCATAAAAACCTCTTTGGAGGCGGTGAGGTGATAAACACCGATTTGCGCGCAAGCTATGAATGGGCCACCGGCGGTAAGGCCATTGAGGGCTATGACTACAATAGTTATGAGTTCGGGCTGTCGTCTACGCTCACGTTCCCAAAACTGCTTGCGCCGAGATTTGTAGACCGCAGCCGTCGATTCCAAAACAGCACCAAGTTTACGCTGTCGGCCGACTTGCTCAACCGCCCAAGCTTCTTCAAGATGGTGCAGTTTAGTGCCGGAGCGCTTTGGCAGTGGCATGCTGGGCGTCACTCGCTTAACGAGTTCACACCGTTGAGGTTGACATACACTAAGTTGCTGCACACCACAGAGGCATTTGATGCCACCATGGCAAACAATCCTGCGGTGTATGAGAGTTTCCGCAACCAGTTTGTGCCGATAATGCAATACAACTACACCTACGACCGCAATTTCGGAGCCGACAATCTGACCTTCAATTTGCAGTTCACTGAGGCGGGAAATGTGATGTATGGTATATGGGCATTATCAAAGTCGAAAGGCGAGAAAAAGATGTTTGGCACACCGTTCTCGCAGTTTGTGAAGCTGCAGACCTCGGTGGTGTATAATAAGGCAGTGATGGACTCGCACCGACTGGTGACACGCTTCTTGGTGGGCGCGGCGCATGCCTATGGCAACTCGTCGCAGGTGCCATATAGCGAGCAATTCTATATAGGTGGCGCCAACTCTATCAGAGCATTCGCTGTGCGCTCGATTGGTCCTGGCGGTTTCTTGCCAGAGGCTGGAAACGCCAACGGCTATTACGATCAGACCGGTACGTTTAAGTTGGAAATGAATTTGGAATACCGATTCCCGCTAATAAGTTATCTCAAAGGTGCTTTGTTTTTGGATGCAGGAAATGTATGGTTGCTGAAGAACGACGACAAGCGCCCTGGGGCACAGTTTAAGTTCTCGTCGTTTGCCGACCAATTGGCGGTTGGCACAGGCGTAGGGTTGCGCTTTGATATGGAGATGCTTGTGATACGCGGCGATTTGGGATATGCGCTACATGCACCATACGACACTGGCCGACGCGGCTACTTCAATATGCCAAGTTTCAAGAAGAGCCTCGCATTCCACCTCGCAATCGGCTACCCATTCTGATGCATTCGCCGGCATAGCACTCTGGCAGATTCTGTTATATTACTCAGCTGAGCCCCTAATGACAGCATTGGGGGATAAGGACGCAGCAAAGGGCTGACATCACTTCTACGATGTCAGCCCTTTGCCGCCCATCAGCGCTACATTCGCCACCGGTCTGAGGATGCTAAATTGTGTAAAACTGTTCTCGGTGTCAGCCGAAAAAGGTGGATTTAATCAAACTGTTTATCGATAACCTTTTGAAGAATGCAACTACTTAACTGGAGGAGTCTGTGGTCAGGAGGATTATATAAAATTATTGCTGTCCGGTAAAAACTTTTTTAAATAACATAAATTAGGGCTGACACT
>ERZ780141.1860-NODE-1860-length-11489-cov-4.109411_pt1 | contig 11489 bp, 8 predicted proteins | sample MGYA00433080_ERZ780141 | MGnify/ENA primary metagenome ERZ780141 (study PRJEB29588, sample SAMEA2154047) | human gut metagenome | biome: human gut; feature: human-associated habitat; material: faeces | place: Denmark | collected 2008/2010 ... | reverse complement strand
ACACCGTCTGTCGGTATACTCTCGCCGGGGCGTACTAAGAATATATCGTCTTTTTGTACCGTGTCAATAGGCACGGTCTTTTCTTCGCCGTCTTTTAAAATTACCGCACTTTTTGGTGCGAGCTTCATAAGACTCTTTAATGCGTCGGTCGTTTTGCCCTTTGAGCGCGCCTCAAGGGTCTTGCCCACGGTTATAAGTGTGAGAATCATAGCGGCTGACTCAAAATAAAAGTCCATCATATAGGTGTTTACAGCCTGCATATCGCCGCGTGTCTGAGCGTCTGTCATCATAAAGAGAGCGTAAGTGCTGTATACGAATGCGGCGGTTGAACCGAGGGCTACGAGGGTATCCATATTCGGGGCTCTGTGCCACAGACTTTTAAAACCGCTGATAAAGAACTTTTGGTTTATTACCATAATTATAACGGTAAGCAAAAGCTGAGTAAGTCCCATTGCAACGTGATTGCTGTTATAAAAAGAGGGGAGGGGCCATCCCCACATCATATGACCCATCGAAAAATACATCAGTATTATAAGAAATCCGACTGACCAAAACAGACGCTTTTTGAGCTTTGGTGTTTCTGTGTCGCGGAGTGCGGATTCATCGGCACTCTCGGCGGCTTTACTTCCGCCTTTCTTAGATGCTCCGTAGCCGGCTTTTTGTACTGCGGATATTATAGCTTTGTCCGATGCCGTCCCTTCAACGCCCATGGAATTTGTGAGCAGACTGACGGAACACGACGTTACGCCGGGCACTTTTGATACCGCTTTTTCAACTCTCGCAGAACACGCCGCACAGCTCATACCGGTGACGTTATACTGTGTCATTATTTTTTTACCTCCCGTGTCTTTACGGAAACAGCCTTGTAGCCTGCCGATTCAACGGCGTTTTTGAGCGTTTCGTCGTCAATTTTTCTGTCGAGCGAAACAACCGCTTCTTTTTTGTGAAGATTTACTCTCGCCGAAGCTCCGTCTATTTTGTTTATAGCTCGCTCAACGCGATTCCGGCAGTTTTCGCAGCTCATTCCGTCTATCGAAATTATCTTTTCTTCCGTTACGGGGCTGTCGAGCTTTTTGCGCTCGGGTCTTAATTCTCCGCCGCCACCGCAACAGCCGCCCTGACCTTTAAAGTGTTTCGCGCCGGAAACCGCCGCCAATACCACAATTGCTATGAGAATTATTATTAAAACAACATTCATTATATTTTACCCGTCTTTCTTTATTTCATAAGCTTTTGAAGTGTAACCACAAGCTCGTCAATCGCTTCGTCTTTGCCGTTCCTTATATCGTCGGCAACGCATGTTCTGATGTGATTTGCAAGCAGTTCTTTATTAAAAGCGTTTATCGCGGCGTTTACGGCGGCGGATTGTATGAGTATATCCGGGCAGTAAGCGTTGTTTTCCACCATGCCCTTTATTCCGCGGATTTGCCCCTCGATTCGGTTAAGCCTGTGTATAAGCTTTTTATATTCCTCGGGGGAACGCTCTTTTTTTCGCTGTGAGCAGTGACAGCACTTTTCTTTTTCCATGAACCGCACCTCGTTTCTATACCCTTAGGGGGTATCTTGAGTATATACCCGTGAGGGGTATGTTGTCAAGTAGCTTTTCAAATAAATATCACAAAATAAAGATGTTTTATGAGTTTATGTCCGATTTTAAGTACATTTAAAAAGACGGTTTTTTTGAGAAGCCATATAAAATGTGTTACACTTATATTAATACCGACTATCGATTCAGAAAGGAAATGTAAATATGAGCAAACTCATATATACCGGTAAAGAATTATCGCAACATAACCCCGAACTTGTTGATGAGTGGGATTACGATAAAGAGTATATTCAAAACGGCAGAAACCCTTGAAAACAAAGGATTTCTGCCGTTTTTTTATGCCTGTTTGTCGCTTAAATCTGTGAACAGATACTAAAAGATAGTAGCAGATACTTCGATTTAAGCAGCTAACCATTGCGCAACGCAATTTTGAATTTTATCATTCCAGTCGTTTTCATCTGTGGCTAGTTCTTCTTGCCGCATGACTTCATCAAGGAATTGTCGGATATTATGCGGGGCTGGCTGTGTGTGATAGTTATACGAATTTTCCACAAGTCGCATAAACTGGTCTAACTCAAGGGGAATTATTTTTGTTTTGCCGCCATAGTATGAAATGCATATTTTGTTAAGGGCAAAGAAGTGTGCTAAACAGGCTTTATTGATTGTCGGCGCTATAAACAAACAATAGGCTTCTTTTCCCGTCCGCTTTTTCATCTGCCCATAATGGCGGGCTACGGGTTCGCCCTCGCTTTCATATTGCCGTTGTCCTTGCTGCATTGTCACTTCTACGGACAAAACAAAATCATCATAATCGCATTCAATATCAGGCATATTGCCGGACGCGGTAGAAAGTGGTTGCCCTACATCATCAAACTTGAAATTGCCCTTGATGTTTCCACCGTCAAGCATTGTCATCGCTCGCCATGTATTATATTCAAGCATAAGCGGCGCATCATAATACCCGTCAGAAATAATTTCATTGTAGGTGTCAATGATTTCTGAATACAGGGCATAAGACTTGATTTCTGTTACCTGTGCTTTTATAACGGCTTCTTTGCGCTCTGCTACAATAGCGTCCCGTATATCTTTCAGTTCTTCAATGTTCTTGCCCGCAAGCTGCCGTTGCGTATAATCGCTTATACGCATAAGATGGTCAATAACATTATCAATATTATCGACATAAAGAACGGGGATAGCAGCATTGAACAGATATTCCTTGTATCTGTCTGTATCATCGACAAAAACAGGCTTTCTGTCCACGTTGGCAAGTATGAAGTCAACTTCTTTCAATTTATCGGGATAGAAAGAAATTGAGCGGTTCTTGTGCGAAATGGATACAAGCCCCGTATAACGCAAGTAACGGAAACAAGCGTCTGTATAGTCCTGTGTGTTGCTTTTCTTTGTAGTCAGGAACTTTTTCAAGCTCTTGTCTGTCGTTTCCCGTGTCTTTGTCTTTCCTGCGTCTATGTCATCGGAATAAGTCTGCAAAAGGGAGTCTGTCCACTTTTCATCAACAAATTTCTTATATTGTCCCTTATGGTTTTCCTTTTCGGCTCTGAAGTTGAGAATTGCGTTCTTTACGGTATCATACTGCCTGTAGTCGGTCAGCATAAGGGCAAAGATTTTCAATTCATCAAAAGAAAGACTTTCTAAATCACGAATAAGCCGCATAATTTCTAAATACGGCTTGATGAAGAAGGTCCCATCAATGTTGTTGGTTTCAATGTGATACGGCGAAGGGAATTGAAATTTCAGCAGTTGCCGCAAGAAAATTTCTTGCGGTCTATTCCCGTACACTAATGCTTTCCCCGCGTCCGTCAATTCGATGTGCGGGGATAGGTCAACAAAGCCTAAAGCCTTTGGGGCTCTGTTTATTCTGTCCCTTGCGCTAAAATCTTTATTTTTTGATGAACCGCTACCCTCAAAGAACCCCGATTGCGCTAACAGGTCAATAAACGCAATCTGCGTTTGTTTGTTCCATTTTTGCCCGGAAAAATGCTCACTAAGCAACTGTATCTCCGGTATCATTTTAGACGGGGTGCGGGGCGACGTTGTGAAGAATAAGGCTTTGTTTTTTAGGTATGCCATGTGTTCCCCTCCCGGCTTAATAATTCTTTACGACAATGTGCATTTTATCGTTGTTAAAACGATTTTTGATATTTACGGCGTAGTTCTTATAATACTCGTCGAAAACATAATCTCCATATAATTCCATGGTCAACGGGGTCTTGCCGATAACCATAAGCGCACGGCAGGGAAGATTTCTAAAATCAGCAGCTAAGCGTCTATGTTCGGTTTCATCAAAACCGTTCATCATATCAATATTTCCATAGTCATTGAAAACGCAATCATAAGGCGGGTCAAGGAATATAAAATCCTCTTCTCCTGCAATATCAAATATGCGTCTATAATCAAGACTATACAGGTCTGCACTACGCAATAATTGGCTGTGTTGCGCTGTGACTAATTGTGTGTTAAGATTAGGATAGCGCCCAAAAGGCACATTGTATTCGCCGTTGCTGTTATACCTAATCATACCAGAATACGCCGTTTTGTTAATGAAAAAATATACAACGCCGTCTAAAAAACTGCCGTCAGGGTGATTAAAAAGCTCCCGCATTTTATAGTATAATTCTTCATTGGCATTTGGTACACGTTCATCAGGCGTTTGTGCTTTCAGCTTTTTATATGTTGCTTGATTGGCTTCATACACGCGTTGAAGTTCATCAAGCTGCACCCGCATTTCCGGGTAATTATCGCGAAGTTGCCGATAGAACAACATTAGCCGTTCATTGACATCATTTATTATTGCGGCTTCGGGTTCAAGGTAAAAATATACAGCACCGCCGCCAAAAAAAGGCTCGATATATCTATCAAAGTCGTCAGGAATGTATTGCAGAAAGCGGGGAATTTCCCGCGATTTCCCGCCTCTATATTTTAATACTGGGTTCATTCGCGGCACCTCCCTTTCTTGTGCTTACACAGACTCTATAGTAGTATAGCACATCAATCCGCAAAAAGATAGTGCTTTTCAGAAAAAAGTCAAAATTATTATTGCCTTGCCCGTCGGCTGCAATATAGGGTCAAATCCTCTTTGTACCCCTCAAAGGTGTCCACATGGGTTATATCGTACAGAACGCCTTTATACCGCACAACATGGGCGGTCGTTATGTCCGTGCGGTGATTTATCGTGAACAGCACTTCTTCCTTGTAGTTGATTGTTGCCGCTGCGAACACCTCTTTGCCAGAAATCTGCCGGAAATACGCCCAAACAGGCGCGCCCACGGGTTGCAGGGTTGTTTGCGCGAAACCCTCGTTGTCGCGGGTCGTGTTGTAGTTCCTGGTATAAATGATTTGGCTTCTAAAAAGCCTGAATTACTAAAAGATTGGAATTATGAAAAAAACATTGTATCTCCGGAAGAAGTGACTTGCGGCACGAATAAAAAGGTATGGTGGAAATGTCACAAATGCGGCTATGAATGGCAAACTACTCCACATAATAGAACAGGCAACAACAGAACAGGTTGCCCTAAATGTTCACGCACCCATAGAAGTGAAACCCAAAAATAGGGTCTCAATTTGCTTTGCCTGTTGTTTCGGTCGAAAAAATCTTCCGTCGGCACAAATGTTATCATATAAAAAATCCCCGATTTGTCATTGACAAAATCGGGGATTTTAAATCGCCGTATTATTTCTTTATGCTCTCTATGGTAAAGGAATAAGCATATTTCTTGTTTGGATGGAGTATATACGGCTCACGCACGTGTGCGTCACCGGGCATATCTCCGCCTACGCCGAGCTGAGTTAAATCAAAGTTAAACGTCGTAATATCCTTGTGCTTTAACTCATGAATATGCGTGGCTTTCTCAAGCTCATTCTGCGTGTAATGCCAGGCGCTGAATGCGAGCGGAGTGTTGTACGGAGCGGTAAATTTAAGGCCCTTGCCGTCCTTGTCGGTTATTTCGACATAACGGACGTCAACTCTGTTGCCGTTTTCCTGCGGACGCATATAGTGGTGCTCAAGGTCGTCAACGCTCATCTCGTGAATAGCTATTTTGCCGCCGGTTTTACGGTCGATATATGTTTCCTGTGGACCTCTGCCGTACCACTTTACGTAGTTGAGTTCGGGTATAAGTCCCATCTGCGTACCGAATCTCAGAAGTGTAAAGGCCTTTGGAGTACCCTCGTGGTTGACCTCGATTTTGCCGTCGGGATAGATAATATATTTTGATTTAACGCCCGAGAATGAGAATACTGCCCAGTCTACATATATGATGATTTCACCGTTTGCGCCCTCATCTATGGCCGTTATTGTGCCCTGTGCCGTATCGGTTGCGGTTCTCCATGTGTAATACGGATGAAGCGGAATAAGGAAGGGAACAAAGTTTGTAAGTGAAAAGTCGTTGTCGATAAGCGCGCGGAAGTAATTCGGCTTCAAGGGTGTTTTTAAATATTCCTTGCCGTCAAAGCGCAGCGAAACTATTTTGCCGTCGGTAACCTTTACCGTGAAGTTTTCACCCTGAATTGTAGCTGTTGTGCCTATCTGAACGCATTGAAGTTTACCCTTTGAATTATCGGGAAGAGCTTCGGGCATCTTCTTTAGAATTATCTGGTCAAACGACTGTTCATAGCCCTTTTCGCAGTAACGCTCCTTGTTTTTGCGAAGGAATGAGAATGTGATAATGCACTCGGCGTTCGGAAGATTATCGGAAGAGAACGGCACCGTGATGTCCTTTGAAGAGAGTGGGGGAACCGAAAGATTGTCGATAATACCCGATTCAATCTCTTTGCCGTTTGCGGTTACGGTCCATTTAAGGTCAAATTCCGAAAGGTCGGTGAATAAGTGCTTATTTTTAACGGTAAATTCTTTCTTTTCAAGGTCTTTTTCAATAACCTTCATTTCGGCGTAAACCTTTTTGACCTCATATGCCGACGGGTGAACCTTTCTGTCGGCGGCAATTATACCGTTTGCACAGAAGTATGTGTTACTGCCTGTCATAGCGGTTGTGTTGGGAAGCTGGAAGGGTCTGCGCGGCTCTGATTTTTCAAAGTCCGTACCGTAAAGCCAATGATCTCCGTCGGGAGCCTTGTAGCGAAGAGCCTGGTCTACAAAGTCCCAAATAAATCCGCCGCACATATTATCGTATTTCTCGAAGTCATCCATATATTCCTGGAAGTTGCCGAGGCTGTTTTCCATTGCGTGCGCATATTCGCATAGTATTACGGGCTTCGTGTAAGCCTCTTTCGGAATGGGCTTTGAATCTGCGGCGAGCTGGTTTGCAACGTTATCGTAAAGGCTTATGGTGATTGGCTCGCGATTGCCGAGCTTTTCCATAATGTCGGGGAGAGGATACATTCTCGATATAACGTCGCTCTTTGTTAGGTCAAAATCGCCCTCATAGTGGAACTGTCTCGTTTTGTCAAGCTCCAAAGCGGCTTCCTTCATCTTAGCGAAGTTTGTGCCGTCGCCGGCCTCATTGCCGAGTGACCACATAAATACGCAGGCGTGGTTTCTGTCGCGAAGTACCATTCTCTGCATTTTGTCCACAACCGCATTAGTCCATACGGGATTGCTTCCGGGAACGCCCTTTCTGCGGACGCCGTGACTTTCCATATCGCATTCGTCCATAACATAGAAACCGTATTCGTCGCAAAGCTCATAGAAGAACGGATCATCAGGATAGTGAGAAGTGCGGATAGAATTTATGTTGCAGCGTTTCATTATGTCGAGATCCTGATAATATCTCTCCTTTGGAACCGCCCAACCGTGATCCGGGTCGAAATCGTGACGGTTTACACCGCGAATCATCAGAGGCTGACCGTTAAAGAGAATTTTTTCTCCTACTATCTCAACCTTTTTGAAACCGAAACGGATTGACTTGTATGTTGTTGTTTTACCGGTTTTGAGCTCGATAACAAGAGTGTAAAGCTCCGGTGTTTCGGCGCTCCATTTGAGCGGGTTTTTTATTACCGCTTCAAGGTTTATTGTTTTGCTGTCTTTTCCGGCAATCGTGAATTCCTCCGAACCCAGCTTTTGCTTTTTGCCGTCTTTTTCAATGTAAGCACTGAGCTTTGAAGCTTTGTCTTCGCCTTCGTAGTTTATGATTTTTGCTTCAAGCTTCGTATCGCTGTCCTTGTAATCCTTATCAAGGTCGGTTGTTATAAAGAAGTCGCGAAGACAGGTCTTGGGCTCGGCGAAGATATATACCTCTCTGTAAAGACCGCAGAGAAGCCACATATCCTGATCCTCTATGTACTGAGCGTCGCTGTAACGATAACATTTTACGGCTACCTCGTTGATTCCGTTCTTAACATATTTTGTGATGTCAAATTCGTGCGGAGTCATGGAGCCTTGAGAATAACCTACAAAGCTTCCGTTTATATATACCTCGATTGCGGATTTGGCTGCGCCGAAGTGTAAAAATATTTCTTTTCCGTCGAAGTTTTCGGGCAGGGTAAATGCGCGTCTGTAAAGACCGATTTCCTGCATATTGTGATCAATGCAGGGAATTTTGCTCTTTTGACGGCTGATAGCCCTCGGAAAGGTACTTGCATAGTAATACGGAGCACTGCCCGTACCCTCCGTTTGCCAAACCGACGGAACGGTTATGTATCGCCAATCTGAATCATCAAAGCTCGGCTCATAAAAATCAGGCGGACAGTTGTCTATGCCCATCTGCCAATGGAATTTCCATTTTCCGTTAAGAGTTACCTTGTAAGGTGACTCTTTTCTTTCCGCAGCATCGAGCGCGTTATCGTATGAAAATGCGATGACGTGGCCGTCCTCTTTGTTTCTCTTGATAACGGCGGGGTTTTCCCAATCGTATCTTTTTTTGATCTCCATTTTCTTCTCCAATCTTTTTATACTGAATTTATACAAACAAATTAATAACAGCTTATTCCTTTTCCGTATCCTGCTTGTATGCGAGATATTCTATAAATTGCCTTGCGGTCCTCGGACTTCTGCCGCCGGCTCTCAAAGCGTGAGCCTCCGCTTTCATTATAAGCTTGTCCTCCGGCATATCTATGCCGTATTTCTTTGCAAGTTCAACAACAATGCCCGAATACAGATTTTTGTCCGGTCTTGAAAACGTGATTTGCAAGCCGAATCTTGCCGAAAGGCTTGTAAGCTCCTGCATCGTATCCTGAATATGAACATCGTCTCCGTCACGGTCGGCAAAACTCTCTTTGACAAGATGACGGCGGTTTGATGTTGCGTATATCGCTATGTTTTTGGCCCTGCCGTTTACGCTGCCCTCCAAAATAGCCTTCAGCGCACCGAAGTCCTCATCGTTTTTGGTGAAGCTCAAATCATCTATAAATATTATGAATTTAAGCGGATTGCCCGATATCCTGTCCATTATGTCCGGCAGGGAATAGAGCTGATTTTTCTTAACCTCAATAAGTCTCAAACCGTCATCCTTAAATTCGTTCGCTATTGCTTTTACGGTACTGCTCTTACCGCTTCCGGCGTCGCCGTATAAAAGAACATTATTGCACGGTTCTCCCTTTAAAAGAGCCTTTGTGTTATCAATTACCTCGCTGCGCTCGCGCTCGTAACCGGAAAAATCCGAAAGTTTTTGCGTGTCGGGGTATTTAACAGGCACAATATCGCCGTTTTTAATGATAAAGACGTGGTATTTTGCCCATATACCGTATCCGGTTTTGGATATGTTTTTTATTCTGGAGAGATAAATGCTTTTTATATCGGCTTTTTCGGTAGTCCAGCCGGGGAGAGACTCATTTTCGAGGTGCAGGCTCTTTTTAACATCGTCCGACCGCACGGCTGCCAATTCGTTAAGCGTGTCAAGCTCCATATTCAGAGCCTCGTCATAATGGCTGCCGAGCTTTTTGTGACCATAATTTAATATGTAAGCGTTTTCGTCCTCAAGAACGGCGTTTAAAACATATTTTGAAAAATTATCGGTTTCCGCAAAAAGCTTCGAGAGAAAATCGGCATATAAGTAAACCTCTTCTTTTTCGCTCTTTTGTTCATCGGCAAGCTCGGTGAACGACTTGATGACCTCGTCATTTAACAGATTTCTGAAAATGACAAGAGAAAAGAGCTTGTGCGAAAGCTCTTCAAAATTCAACATAATACAATAACATCTCCGAAAATAATCAAAAAAGACTTGACATATGCCATTGACAAGCATATAATAATAAACTGCTATAAAATGGAAGCATATGCTCTTGTCGTTTTTTTGTATTAGTAGTTTATCACAAAAAATCAATTAAATCAATAGCATATCACAATCAATTATTATAGTAATCTCCCGCCGGGTTGCAATTTGTCAATACCCTTGATTTTTGCGGTCGGCGTTTGGAATAATTTTGCGAACGGAGAGTGATAAGCCCTATGGTGAATGTCAAACCAGTAAAACTCGGAAGAAACACACGCATGAGCTTTTCTAAAATCAATGAGGTAATGGAGATGCCCAACCTCATCGAGGTACAGAAAAATTCCTATCAATGGTTTCTTGACGAAGGTCTGAAGGAAGTATTCCGCGATGTCGCAGATATTACGGACTATTCCGGCAACCTTGTTTTGAGCTTTGTCGATTACAGAATGGACGATGCTCCCAAATATACCGTCAAGGAATGTAAAGAGAGGGACGCGACATATGCTGCTCCTTTAAGAGTTACTGCAAGGCTGCTCAACAAAGAAACGGGCGAAATTAAAGAAAGCGAAGTCTATATGGGCGATTTCCCGCTCATGACAGACAGCGGTACCTTCGTAATCAACGGTGCGGAGCGCGTTATCATTTCGCAGCTTGTCCGTTCTCCCAGCGTGTACTACGGTATGACGCATGATAAAACGGGTAAAGAGCTCTACTCGACTACCGTTATCCCCAACAGAGGCGCATGGCTCGAGTACGAAACTGACCAGAACGACCTGTTTTATGTAAGAATTGATAAGAACAGAAAGATTTACATCACTACCTTTATCAGAGCACTCGGACTTTCCTCAAACGAAGAGATACTTGACTTTTTCGGCTATGACGAGAGAATCAAGGCTACTCTCGAAAAGGATACTACCATAAATACCGAGCAGGCTCTTATCGAAGTATACAAGAGACTGCGTCCCGGCGAGCCTCCCACACTCGAGACTGCTCAGGCACAGATTGATAATCTCTTCTTCGACCCGCACAGATATGACCTTTCAAGAGTAGGTCGCTATAAATACAATAAAAAGCTTGCAATCTCCGCTCGCATAGCCGGCTTTAAGGCTGATGAACCGATTATCAGCAATCTTACCGGTGAGATACTTGCGGAGCCCGGCGAAACCATAACCCCCGAGCTTGCTTACAGAATAGAGCAGGAGGGCGTTAATACCGCCGTTATAGTAACTCCGGAGGATAAGACCGTTAAGGTCTATTCAAACGGTATGGTTGACATCGGCGAGTATGTTCCCATGTTCACAGAGGCTGAGCTTGAGGATATCGGCATTAACGAGAAGGTACGCTTTACCGTGCTTCAGGAAGTGCTCGAAAAGTGCGGCGACGATAAGGATGCACTTTCCGAAGAGCTTTCGGCTCGTTGCGACGACCTCATTCCGAAGCATATCATAATTGATGATATAATGGCTTCTATCAACTACCTCAACTGCATTGCGGACGGCGTAGGTACAACGGATGACATAGACCATCTCGGCAACCGTCGTATCCGTTCCGTCGGTGAGCTTCTTCAGAATCAGTTCAGAATAGGCTTTTCCAGAATGGAGAGAGTTGTAAAAGAAAGAATGACTCTTCAGGCGCAGGAGCCCGATAAGGTAACTCCCGCCGCTTTGATAAATATTCGCCCCGTTATGGCGGCTATAAAAGAGTTCTTCGGTTCGTCTCCGCTTTCTCAGTTCATGGATCAGACAAACCCCCTCGCGGAGCTTACTCATAAGAGAAGACTTTCCGCTCTCGGTCCCGGCGGTCTTTCAAGAGACCGTGCA
>ERZ780141.1857-NODE-1857-length-11495-cov-24.573077_pt1 | contig 11495 bp, 8 predicted proteins | sample MGYA00433080_ERZ780141 | MGnify/ENA primary metagenome ERZ780141 (study PRJEB29588, sample SAMEA2154047) | human gut metagenome | biome: human gut; feature: human-associated habitat; material: faeces | place: Denmark | collected 2008/2010 ... | reverse complement strand
GCGGGCGCCATTTTTTTTTGCTAAAATTTGGTGTCCTACCTCTTTTTATGGATTCATTTTGGAATCCTTTTTTCTTTTTAATTGAAACAAAAATAATAAAATGATATAATGCTTGTGTTTTAGGTGGTGATAAAATGAATAATCCAATTTATCTTGATTATTGTGCAAATTATCCTGTAAAAAAAGAAGTTTTAGATGAATTATGTTATGCGGAGCTTAAATTCTATGGTAATGCAAATTCATCTCATAATGCTGGTATATTAGCTCATCAATTTGTTGAAAACAAAAATCAAGTATTAAGAAAATGTTTAAATATTCCTGTAGATATGGAAATTATTCATACATCATCGGCTACTGAAGCGAACAATATGGCAATTAAGGGAATTGTCGATGCTTATAACGCTTTTGGTAATAAAATTTTAGTTTCTGAGCTTGAACATAATTCAATTAATGCTTGTTTATCAATGCTTAAAGATAAAGGTTATCAAATAGATTTTATAAAAACAAATTCAGATGGTCATATTTCATTAGATGATTTAAAAACAAAGCTTGATTCTAATGTAATTTTAGTAGTGGCTACCGCTCTTGATAGTGAGCTTGGTACTTTACAAGATTATAATGAAATAGCTCTTGAGGTAAAAAAATATCCTCATGCTCATTATTTATGTGACGTTACGCAAGCTATTGCAAAATATGATATAAATCTTGCAAATTTAGATCTTGTAAGCTTTACACCTCATAAATTTGGGGGATTAACAGGGACTGGTGTTTTACTTAAACGTAAAAATACTATTTTAATTCCTTTAATTAATGGTGGGTCATCCTTAACTGTTTATAGAAGTGGGTCTATTCCGGTTGGGTTAATTGCCTCAACTATTAAAGCTTGTGAAATTATGACAAGTAATCGTAATGATAATATTTTAAAGCTTTTACATCTTAAAGATATTTTTTTAAGTTTAGTAGCTTTAAATAAGAATATTCAAATAAATTCATTTGAAAATTTATTTATTTTTAATATCGGAATTAAAAATCATAAAGCAAGTGAGATTGTTGAGCTTTTATCAAATCATAATATTTACGTATCTCAAAAATCGGCTTGTTCAATAAAAAACACTCCTTCTAAAATTGTTATGAGTGTTTATCATGATAAAAAAAGAGCTTTAGAGTCATTTCGTGTTTCAATAAGTGAAAATACAACCGAGATGGAAATTGAAAAATTATTTAAGGTATTGGAGGACATCTAATGGAAAGATATCAAGAAATAGAAAGAAGTATTATTAAAACATACCGAGCAAATATTTGGGCTAAGTTTGTTAAAGCCTGTAAAGAGTATGAATTAATCAAACCACATGATCATATTTGTGTATGTATATCTGGTGGTAAGGATTCAATGCTTATGGCTAAGCTTTTTCAAGAACTTCATCGTCATTCTGATTTTGAATTTGATGTTACCTACCTAGTAATGGACCCAGGTTATAATGAAATTAATCGTCAGGTAATAATGAATAATCTTGAACTTTTAAAAATACCTGCAGTGGTAAAAAATACTGATATTTTTGAAATTGCAAATAGTCAAGAAAAGAATCCTTGTTACTTATGTGCTAAGATGCGTCGTGGTGCATTATATCGTATTGCTAAGGAGCTTGGCTGTAATAAAATAGCACTTGGGCATCATTATGATGACGTAATTGAGACTATTTTGATGAATATGCTTAATGCTGGGTCATTCCAAACAATGTTACCAAAACTTCATTCAGCTAATTATGAGGGGATGGAGCTTATAAGACCAATGTATTTAATTAGAGAAGCTGATATTTTAAGATGGAAAAAATATAATAATCTTCAATTTATCCAATGTGCATGTCGCTTCACTGAAAATTGTGCTATTTGTGACAATGGAGGTGGAGGCTCTCAAAGAGCTAATACAAAACACTTAATTCATGAACTCTTAGATTATAATCCAATGGTTGAAAAGAATATCTTTAAATCAGCTCAAAATGTTAATTTAGATAAGATTATTGCATATAAAAAAGGAAAAGAAATCCATAGCTACCTTGATACTTATGATGAGGATTCATCTAGTAAAGAATAAATTTTAAAACTTCTTCTTAAATGAAAGAAGTTTTTTTATGTTCTAACATAAGATTATATGGTGATAAAATGTATAATTCAAGTTTAGAGCTAATTGGCAATGGACCCTTGATTTTACTTAATAGTATTATGAAAAAGTATAATTTTAAAGGAAATCTATATGCTAAGTATGAAGGTTTTAACTTAACTGGTTCAATAAAGGATAAGGCTGTTATTACGATTTTAAAGGATTTAGAGGAAAAAAGTATTCTTTTGCCTAATATGAAGATAGTAGAGGCTACAAGTGGTAATACGGGAATATCATTAGCTTTAATAGGCCATCTTTTAGGTTATAAGGTTATTATTGTTATGCCTGAAAATATGTCACTTGAAAGAAAAAAATTAATATTAAAATATCAAGCAAAGCTAATTCTCACTCCTAAAGAAGAGGGAATGGCAGGTGCTATAAAAAAGGCTAAATATATAGCAAATGAAGAAAATACAATCTATTTTAATCAATTTTATCAAAAAGGAAATATTGATGCTCATTACAAAATGACGGCTAGGGAAATTGATTTAGAACTAAAAGGTCATTTAGATACTATTATTTGTGGAATAGGAAGTGCAGGAACAATTATGGGGCTTGCTAAATACTTTAAAAGAGGCAATCCTACAACTAAAATTATAGGTATTGAACCAGCTTCATCACCATTTATCAGTGAAGGTATTAATGGAAGCCATAAAATTGCTGGAATTGGGGCAGGTTTTTATCCGCCAATACTAGATAGAACTTTAATTGATGACATAATTAAAATTACGGACGATGAGGCATGTTTGGGAAGTAAAATTCTTTTAGAGGAAGAGGGCTTGTTTTGCGGAATATCATCAGGAGCTAGTCTTATGGCAGCTATGAAATTTAAAAATAAGGAAAATATTTTAATTATTTTACCGGATAATGGATATCGTTATATAAGTGATTAGCACTTGACATTTGACAGTGCCAAAAATTAAGACTATAATATAAATGTAATGATAATTAACTAGTAAAGTAGCTAAAAAGAAATCGAGGTCTTATTATGGCAGCTATGTTAATGTATGGTGAATCTTTACGAGAAAAAATGCTTAAAGGAGTTAATGATTACTTAAAATTAGCAGCTTCAAGCTATGGAGTCATGTCATTTAATAGAATAATTGATGAAAATGGTGATATTAAAGCTTCAAATGATTCTTATCTTCAAGGTATTAATGTGAAATTTGATAATGAATTTGAAGCTTTAGGATATAAGCTCATGAAAGAGGCTTCTCATCAAATGAGTCTTGAATGTGGAGATGGAAGAGGACTTTCCTCTATTTTGACAAGTAGTATGATTAATGATGGAATGTTGCAAATTGATAATGGTGCCAATCCAATTATATTACGTGATGGAATGAATAAAGCTTTAAAAGAGGCTCTTAAAATTTTAGATAAGGAAACAATTAAGATAGACGATAAAACAATAAAAGATGTGGCTTTAAGTGCAAGTGGTAGTAGTGCGATTGCACATGATATATTTGATGCTATAAAAAAAGCTGGTGAATATGGAACCATTAGTGTAATAAAAGGCAAAACGAATGAAACAAAATTAATTGAAACGACTGGTTTAAGAATTAATCAAGGTCTATTAAATACCTCTATGCTAGAGGATAATAATGAAATTACAGTCGAGGATCCATATATATTACTTACAAATACTAAGCTTCAAAGTATTAATGATATCTTGCCTATTCTTGAGCAAATAAGAGCGGCTGGACGCCCATTAATTATTATTGCTGATGATTTTGAAAGTAGTGTAAAAGAGGTAATTGATCAAAATAATCAAAATAGGGTCTTTAATGTTTACCTTATTAAAGCTCCTGGTGTTGGTGATGATAAACGCATAGAGCTTAATAATATTAGAGTATTTACAGGCTCTATTATATATACTGAGCATTTAATAAGTCATTTGCGTGATGCTTCAATTGATGATTTAGGTGGATGTAGTGAAGTGTTAATATCTAAGACTAAAACAACTATTGTAGGTGGCTATGGAAATAAGGAAGATATAAATGAACAAGCTACTTTTTTAAAAGGTTTAATTGATAAATCAACTAAGGATTATGAAAAAAAAGCCTATGGTTTAATGCTCCAGGGTTTAATGGGAAAGGCAATTCAAATTGCCGTTGGTGCTACTTTAGATAGTGATTCAATTGTTTGTCAATATCAACGAGCTTTAAATTCAACTATGAGTGCTATAAAAGATGGTATCTTAGCTGGCGGCGGAATATCGCTATATCAGCTTAAGCTTAAAATAAAGAGTGATGGTGATGAGGCTAAAGGAGAAGAAGTATTAATTAATTCTTTAAAGAAACCAACTATTACTTTACTAAAAAATGCAGGTATTAATACCTTGCCAGGTGAAGAACAAAATTCGGGCATTAATGTCTTAACTAAAAAGAATGTTAATATGATAAAGGAAGGAATTGTTGACTCAGCAAATTTAGTTAAAACGGCATTAAAGATTGCCGTAAGTATTGCTTCTTCATATTTGACAAGCGAATGTGCAATTATAAAAAAATAAAAAACACTATTGACAATAAACCTCACTTTAGGGTTAAACTATAAGTGTAAGAGGAGGTACAATTACATGGAATATTCTATTAAGGAAATGTCTGAAAAAACGGGATTATCAATTCCAACCTTACGTTTTTATGATAAGGAAGGGTTATTTCCTAATCTTGAAAGAAAATCATCAAATTATCGTACTTTTACTGATTCTGAGCTTGATGTTGTAAAAATAATCGAATGCTTTAAAAAAGCTGGATTATCGCTTAAGGAAATTAAGCATTATATGGAGCTTGTAAAAGAAGGACCTGCAACATTTGAAGAAAGACTTAAAATGATGCAGGAGCAACTTGAACTTTTACTTCGTGAAAAAGAAGAATTAGAAAAGTCAATTAGTTTAGTTAAAAGAAAAATTATGTACTATGACGAAGCTGTTAAAACAGGAGTAGCTCCAGTTTTTAGTACATGTGAAAAGGAGTAATAAAAATGAGAAAAGATTTTGGTTCTAAAACATATTTATATCCCATGCCAGTTCTTATTATTGGTACTTATAATGAGGCTGGTACAGCTAATGCAATGAATGCAGCTTGGGGCGGTATTAGTGATTTTGATAAAATAGCGATTGCTTTATCAAATCATAAAACAACTGATAATTTGAAACAAACTAAATCATTTACAGTATCTGTTGGTACCGCCTCAATGGTAGAGGCCTGTGACTATGTGGGAATTGTATCAGGTAATAAGATTCCTGATAAGGTATCACGGGCGGGACTTCATGCTATAAAGTCAAAGTATGTAAATGCACCTATTTTTAAAGAGCTTCCTTTAGCACTTGAATGTGAGGTTATCTCTTTTGATGAAAAGTCAGAAATTTTAACAGGTAAAATTATTAATGTTTCGGCTGATGAGGAAATTTTAACAGACGGAAATATTGATGTTAAAAAGCTAAGACCAATTACCTATGATCCTGTTAATCATTATTACATTGAGCTTGGAAACATCGTAGGAAAAGCTTTTGAAGTCGGAAAGAAGTTTAATTAGGAGGATACAATGCAAAATTTTAATTATTACACACCAACAAGATTAATTTTTGGCCATGATGCAATTAAGTCATTACCTGAGGTACTTGCTAAATTAGGAAAAAAGGTTTTAATAACCTATGGTGGTGGAAGCATCAAGAAGATTGGACTTTATGATGAGGTTATTAAACTATTAAAGGATTTTGAAATATACGAGCTTAAGGGAATTGAACCAAATCCTAAATATTCAACAAGCGTATTAGATGGTGTTAGGATGTGTAAGGATCATCAAATAGATGTTGTACTTGCCGTTGGTGGAGGGTCAGTTCTAGACTGTTCCAAGGCAATTTGCGCCGGTGCTTGTTATGATGGTGAGCCTTGGGATTTAATTTCTTATAAGGTTAAGGCTAAAAAGGCATTACCTTTAGTTGATATTTTAACACTTGCGGCTACAGGATCAGAATATGATTGTGGTGGTGTAATTTCCCGTACAGAAACAAATGATAAGATTGGATATATGGATGAATTGTTATTCCCAGTAGCCTCAATCCTTGATCCTAAATATACATTTACAGTATCAAAGAAACAAACTGCTGCTGGAACTGCCGATGCAATTAATCATGTTATTGAGCAGTATTTTTGTGGTGACTCATCAATTTTAACTGATGGTATGTGTGAAGCAACAATTAAAAGCTTAATGCATAATGTAAAAATTGCCCTTGAACATCCTGATAATTACGAGGCACGAGCAGAGCTTATGGTAGATTGTTCACTTGCATGTAATGGTATTCTTTCAATTGGAAATGCTCCTTCAGGTTGGCCATGTCATGGCATTGAGCATGCATTAAGTGGCTATTACGATATCACTCATGGTGAAGGTCTTGCCATTATTACACCAAAGTGGATGAAGCATATTTTAAATGACAAGACGATTTCTCGTTTCGTTTCATATGGTGTTAATATCTTTGGAATTGATAAGAATCTTCCTTCATATGAGATTGCTAATCTTGCCATTGAAAAGACTTATGATTTCTTTAAATCAATTGGTATTCCTATGACTTTAAAAGAAGTAGGAATTGATAATTCAAGACTTAAAGAAATGGCTCATCATATTGCTGTTAACGAAGGACTTGAGAATGCTTGGGCACCTTTGAATGAAAAAGATATTCTTGAAATATTAGAAGCTTCATTGTAATTTAACAAATTAGATAAAATCCAGGAATTTTATATTCTTGGTTTTTTTATAGACTAAACTAATTTTTCGCTAAAACGTAAAAAAATGTTGATTTTGCTTATTTATAAAATTATAATAAAATCAAATACGGAAATGAGGCGTTATTTGTGAATAATATTAAAAATACAGGTCTTTATGATGAGTCGTTTGAACATGATGCGTGTGGAATCGGTGCTATTGCTTCAATAGATGGGATTAAAAGCCATAAAATTGTTGAGGATGCTCTTAATATTTTAATTCATCTTGAGCATCGTGGTGGTACAGGAGCTGAATCAAATTCAGGTGATGGGGCAGGTATCTTAGTTCAAATACCTCATGAATATTTCTCTTCTTTAGATTTAGGATTTAAAATTGGATGCGAAGGTAGCTATGGTGTTGCACAAATATTTACCTCTAAAAATGAAACTATAAAGAATAAAAGCTTCGAAATTGTTTTAAATAGATTAAATGATGTTAAATTAAAGGCTTTAGGCATTAGAAAAGTTCCCTTTAATTCTTTAGAACTTGGTATGCAAGCAAAAAACTCTCTTCCAGGTATTTACCAGTTTTTTATTGATAGACCCGAAGGTGAAACAGAATTAGAATTTGAAAGACATTTATATCTTGCAAGAAGGCTTATTGAAAAGGAAGCCTTAAGCTTGGAGCTTTCAGATTTTTATATTTGCTCGATGTCTGCTAAAACAATTGTTTATAAAGGAATGCTTGTTTCTACACAGGTTCAAAATTTTTATGTTGATTTGAGTGATATTAAATTTAAAAGTGCAATTGCAACAGTACATTCACGCTTTTCAACAAATACATTTCCATCATGGAGTAAAGCTCATCCTTATCGCATGATTTGTCATAATGGTGAGATAAATACGATTAAAGGGAATGTTAATGGTGTTATGGCTCGTGAGGGCTTGTTTAAGTCAGATATCTATAAAGATAATTTAAAAGATTTACTTCCGGTAATTGCTAATCCATCAAGTGATAGCGCAATGGTTGATAATTTTATTGAATTTTTAGTTATGAATGGAAGAAGTATTGAAGAGGCAATTATGCTCCTTATTCCTGAGCCATGGACTAAGGATACTAAAATGGATAAAAAATTAAGAGACTATTACGAATTTAATTCAACTTTTATGGAGCCATGGGATGGACCATCTGCTATTATATTTACAGATGGAGTCAAGCTTGGTGCAACCTTAGATCGTAACGGTCTTAGACCAACAAGATATTGCTTAAAAAAGGACAATACTATAGTTATTTATTCAGAAACTGGTTCTTTAAATATTGATGATAATGACATTGTTTATAAAAAACGGCTTGAGCCAGGTAAAATGCTTTTGATTGATACAAAAGATAAAAGAATTATTCCAAATGAAGATATTAAATTAAAATATGCAAGTAAATATCCATATAGTGAATATATAAAAAATATAATTAAGTTATCAGATGATTCATTTAGTATTATTCCTAATATTGATGATGATAGATTTAATGATTTATGCACATTTTTTAAATATACAAATGAAGATATTAACAATGCAATTGTATATCAGGTGAATAATCAAAATGATAAGACAGTTGCGATGGGCTATGATAAACCTTTGCCTGTTCTTAGAAAAAATGTTGGACTTTTATATGATTATTTTATGCAAAATTTTGCACAAGTTACTAATCCTCCTATTGATTCATTAAGAGAAAATAATATTACAAGTCAACGTATTTATGTAGGGAAAGAAGAAAATTTAATCCATCCAACAGCTAAAAATGCTAATAGAATTAAATTAAAAACGCCAATTATTTCTTTAGATGAATTAAATCAAGTTAAAGCAATTTCAAAGATAATTACGAGTGAGGTTTTTATAACCTATGATCCTAAGCAGCAAGATTTGGCATCTGCCATTGAAAATATTTGTACAAATGTAGCTGATTTAATTAACAATGGTTCATCGGTTATTATATTGTCAGATAGAATGGCATCTAATAAAAATATTGCAATTCCATCAATGCTTATATGCTCAGCTGTCCATACATATTTAACAAATAAGTCCTTAAGAACTCATGCTTCTTTAATTCTAGATTCTTATGAACCAAGGGAAATTCATCATTTTGCATGCTTGGTTGGCTACGGAGTAACTGCTGTTTGTCCAAGACTTGTTTATGAAATTATAAATCGTAAAATTAAATCTGGGGCAATTAAAATGTCTTATAGTGAAGCTGTAGACAATTATATTAAATCTAATACTAAAGGTATTACAAAGATTATGAGTAAAATGGGGATATCTACGATTCAATCATATAATGGTGCTCAAATTTTTGAAGCTTTAGGCTTGTCATATGAGCTTGTTTTAAAATATTTTCCGGGAACTAGAAGTGCAGTATCCGGTATTGGAATTAAGGAAATTGAAGCAGATCTGTTAAAACGACATCGTAATCTAAATTGTGAAGATAACAATGAAATTTTAATAGATAAAAAGGCTGTAGAATTATTGCAAGAATCTACTGAACATTGTGACTATGAGTTGTTTAAAGAATATTCAAAACATATAAATAGTAAGATATTTAATTTGCATAATTTATTTAAGCTTGAAGGAAAAAATGCTATTTCAATTAATGATGTTGAGCCTGCATCAGAAATTGTAAAACGTTTTTCGGTTGGGGCAATGAGTTTTGGAGCTATTTCTAAAGAGGCACATGAAACACTTGCAAGGGCTATGAATAAGATTAAGGGAATGTCTAATTGTGGTGAAGGTGGTGAGGAGCCTTCACGATATGATACGGATCAAAACAGTAAGATTAAACAAGTAGCTTCAGGTCGTTTTGGGGTTACAATTGAATATTTAAATAGTGCAGAAGAAATTCAAATTAAGGTTGCTCAAGGAGCTAAGCCTGGTGAAGGTGGAAATTTACCCAAAAATAAAGTTTATCCTTGGATAGCGTATGCTCGTCATTCTATACCTGGTGTACAGCTTATTTCACCACCACCTCATCATGATATTTATTCAATTGAGGATTTAGCACAATTAATATATGATTTAAGAAGTGCAAATCCTCAGGCAAAGATTTCAGTTAAGCTTGTAAGTGAAGCTGGTGTTGGTACAATTGCATCAGGGGTTGTTAAGGCAGGTGCTAATAAGATTTTAATTTCAGGTTTTAATGGTGGAACTGGCGCTGCACCTAGAACAAGCGTTTCTCACGCTGGTATGCCTTTTGAGATAGGGTTAAGTGAAGCTCATCAAACACTAATTATGAATGATTTACGTAGCCGAGTTAAACTTGAAACTGATGGTAAGCTACTTACGGGTTTTGATGTTATTATAGCTGCGATTCTAGGGGCAGATTTGTATAGTTTTTCAAGTGCACCTTTGATTACAATTGGCTGCAAAATGCTTAAGGTTTGTAATTTAAATACTTGTCCTTTTGGTGTTGCGACGCAAAATGAAAAACTTCGTCATAATTTCAAGGGAAAAGAAGCAAATGTTATTAATTTTATGTATTTTATAGCTGAAGAGGTTAGGGAATATTTAGCTTTATTGGGCTGTAAGACCTTAAATGAAATTATTGGTCATGTTGAATTAATTCATCCATTAAGTATGAATGGTCTTGATTTTTCTAATCTTTTATATAATCCGGAGACAAAAAATAAAACCTCAGTTCATTTTGAAAAATATAAGGATGTTAACATGCTTAACACATTAGATTCGAAAAAGATTATTCCTTTATGTGAGGATAGCTTAAAGAATGAACGAAAATCAGTAATTAGTCTTAATATAGAAAATACTAATAGAGCGTTAGGAACATATTTGTCAGGTTATATAATTAGAAATAAGATTAAGCTTCAAAAAGATACTATTATAATAAATTGCTATGGAAATGCAGGAAATTCATTAGGAGCTTTCCTTACTAATGGCATTACTTTAAATGTAATAGGCGATGCAAATGACTATGTTGGTAAGGGGCTTTCAGGTGGAACAATTATTGTAAGGCCAAGTGAAAATTTTAATGCTCATGAAGAAACTAACATTGTAAGTGGTAATGTTTGTTTATATGGAGCAACATCAGGTGATGCATATTTTGCAGGAGGCTGTGGTGAACGATTTGGCGTTAGACTTTCAGGTGCTAGAGCAATAGCTATTTCTATTGGAAATCATGGTTGTGAATATATGACAGGAGGAGAAGCAATTATTCTTGATAAAATTGGTCATAATTTTGCCTCAGGGATGTCAGGAGGTATTTGCTTTATAAAGAATACAGAAGAAAATCTTGAAAATATAAATAAAGAATTAGTAAGTATATATGATTTAAATGAAAATGATTTATTACATTTGAAGCAAAGAATTGATGATTTTTGTAAACGCACAAATTCCTTATATGCTAAGGATATTTTAAAAAATATAAAAATAAATGATTTTGTAAAAATTATACCTAATGATTATTATAGTATGCTAAAACTATTAGATAAGTATAAGGATGAAGAAAACTTTGAATTGAAAGCTTTTGAAGAAGCAATTAGATAAAGAATATGGTCAAAAAGACCATATTTTTTTTTAGGCTAGAGAAGAAAGAGAAAAATATGTAAAAAAAGAGTTGACAACGGATGAAG
>ERZ780141.1855-NODE-1855-length-11496-cov-4.701687_pt1 | contig 11496 bp, 10 predicted proteins | sample MGYA00433080_ERZ780141 | MGnify/ENA primary metagenome ERZ780141 (study PRJEB29588, sample SAMEA2154047) | human gut metagenome | biome: human gut; feature: human-associated habitat; material: faeces | place: Denmark | collected 2008/2010 ... | reverse complement strand
GGGGGTGCCCCGACTCAGGATAGGTCGCATACACCTCACGGAGATGCGACTCTACATGAAATGTCTCCATGATGAATGCCTTTCGACAATTAGTCGTCTAACGGAACGGGAATCTCGCGCTTAATGCTTTGCTCCAGTGAGATGAGCGTCTCGGTCGACACCACTCCCGGAATGGTCTGCAATTGGTTGTTAAGCAAGTCCATGAGCTGCTCGTTATCGCGGGCGTAGAGCTTCACCAGCATGGTGTATGAGCCCGTTGTGAAATGGCACTCCACCACCTCAGGTATCTTGTCCAATCGCTTCACGACATCCTTATACATAGAACCGCGCTCAAGGTTGAGCCCCACATAGGTGCAGGTGCTGTAGCCAAGGCTCTTAGCATTGACGTCGAAGCCACTGCCCGTGATGACACCGCCTTCCACGAGATGTTGCACGCGCTGATGGATGGCCGCGCGAGAGACGCCACACTCTGCTGCCACATCCTTAAAAGGAATGCGGGCATTCTTAGAGAGTATCGAAAGGATTTTCTTGTCTAAGTTGTCAATCTTATCCATTATCGTTAGCTTTCATAATATTAATATCACTGAGCAAAAGTAACGAAATTAAACGATACCAACAACAAAAATGCACGATTATTTTGCAATAACCGTGCATTTTGTCATAAAACGAGCGTTAGAAGGTGTTATTTCTTGCGCTTTACTGTCTTTTTGGTTGTGCCAGCAGCCTTTTGGGTTGCAGGGGTCTTGGCGGCGTTGGCGGCGGGAGCGGCCTTCTCCTCAGCCTCGATTCCCACCAGTTCGACGGTGAAGATCAGTGTTGAGTAGGGCTTGATCTGTCCGGCCTGACGCTCTCCGTAAGCCAGCTCCTGGGGGATATAGATCTCCCACTTGCTACCTACGTTCATGCTTGTCAGGGCCTCTGTCCATCCCTTGATGACCTGGTCGCAACGGAACTTATCCGACTTGGCGCCATTGTGGCGCTCGGTAGCGTCAAAGACCGTGCCGTCGATGGTCTTGCCTTCATACACCACCTCAACGGTCTGCGTCTTCTCAGGCTTGGCACCCGTGCCGGTCTTGATGACCTTGTACTGCAGGCCAGAGGGCATAACCACGACACCCGGCTTGGTGGCATTGTTCTTCAGCCACACGGCGTTGAGCTCCTTGTAGGCAGCGTTCTTCTCGTCCTGAATGGCCTTGACACGCTTCTGCACGAAGTTGCCCACCGTTTTGATATTAAAATAGGTGGTGTCGGCCATCACGCCAGCCAAGAATCCCTCGTGGAAGAGGCCGGGAGTGATAGAATCGTTGCTGCCCTCGAGTGTGCGCGACACGCCCGGCAGGATCTGCTTGTTGGCCTGCTCGGCGATGGTTGCGCCGGCGCTATAAGCTACGAAAGCTGGGTCGCCAGCCTTGGCGATGGCCTCACGATAGCCACGAACAAACTCGGCGATGTAAGCCGTGTCGACGTGCAACTGGTGCTGCAAATAGCTCAGCAAGCCCTGTGTGGCGGCATAACCCGAAGCGTAGCTCATCGTATCGGATGACGTGATCAGCGACACGGGCTTAGCGCTCACCGCAACGGTGTCGGCCTGTACCTTTTTCTTCTTGTCTTTCTTGCCAGCCACTGCCGTGCTGAAGGTAGCTCCAGCGAGGAAGAGCATGGCGAACAATAACAGTTTCTTCATGTTGCTTCAGTCCTTTCTATTACTTGCCCACCTTGACAAGCTCAATCTTAAAGATCAGCGTAGAGAAAGGCTTGATCTGGTCAGCCTGGCGCTCCTTGTAACCCAGGTTCTGGGGAATGTAAACCTCCCACACTGAACCCTGGGGCATGTGGGTCAGAGCCTCGGTCCAACCGGGGATGAACTGCTTGGGCTGGATGGTCACAGGGCCACTGCCGTTCTCGTAAGAGTTCTCGAAGACCTTGCCGTCGATGGTGCGGCCCACGTAGTTGACAGTAACGGTTGTGGTGTCGGTGGGGATAGGACCATTGCCTTCCTTGATGACCTTATACTGCAAGCCTGAGGGCAGTGTGACCACTCCGGGCTTCTTCTTGTTGGCTGCCAGGAACTTCTCGCCAGCTGCCTTGTTAGGACCAAACTCCTTCATCATTGTGGCGGTCTTGATGGCGTCCATCTTGGTCTGGGCCACTTCCTGGGCCGTCTCGGGAGTCATCAGTCCGGGTTTGCCATACACACCTGTGATGAAAGCTGCGAGCAGGTTCTTCAGTGAGATGGTCTTGGTAGAATCGGAACCGAAGGCCTCATGGTTCACACTCTTCACAAGCTGAGAAGAGAGACCCTGACCGATCTGAAGACCCATGATGTAAGCGGCCTTCTTCTTGTCGTCGCCGGCGTTGGCGCCCTCAATGATACCCTTCACCACCTCGTCGATGTAAGCGGTGTCGATACCGGCCTGGCCCGACTGAATGACCTGGCGGATATACTGTGACTGGAGTGTACCGATGGCGTAGCTCATTGAGTCGACATCGGTTTTCAGGTCTGCCTTAGGGGTTGAGTTGCCACATGACGAGAGAGCGGCTGCGGCGATAGCCACGATGGCTAATGATTTTAAGTTTTTCATTGTTTGATATTTGTTTTTTCTTAAATCTCTATGATTTGTGTTGGGGTAACTACTGCTGGCGGCTATTACTTCACCTTCACGAGCTCCACATCAAAGATGAGGGTGGCGAAGGGAGGAATGCTCTGGCCGGCACCACGCTCACCGTAGGCGAGGTGGTAAGGAATGAAGAAGCGATACTTGGCGCCTTCCTGCATGAGCTGCAAGCCCTCGGTCCATCCGGCAATCACCTGGTTGAGGCCGAATGTGGCGGTCTGGCCACGCTGGTAGCTGCTGTCGAACACCTGTCCGTTGATGAGCGTACCCTCGTAGTGGCACTCCACCTGGTCGGTAGCGGCGGGCTTGCGGCCATCGCCCTCGCGCAACACCTGATACTGCAATCCTGAAGGCAGGCTCACCACGCCCTCCTTCTTGGCGTTCTCGGCCAGGAAGGCTTCTCCCTCAGCCTTGGCGGCACCAGCCTGCTCCTCAGCCTTGCGTTGGAAGAAATCCTGCACGGCCTGCTGGGCCTCACTGTCGGTAAGGCTGGTCTTCGACGCAAACACATCCTTGATGGCCTGTGCAAAATCATCAACGTTCACTTCGGCGGCGTTCATCTGTTGCAGCTGACGGCCAATGCTCATACCAAGAGCATAACTTACTTTATCCATTCTTCTGATAATAATTTTTAATTTTATGCGCAAAGGTACTATTTTTAATTGTTTGCCGAACCATTCTATTCGAAAAATTACTATTTTTGTGCAATAATAACTTTTAATAACCCGTATAACAATGAAGAAGAAAGTGGTTTTCCTCACCGGCGCCGGCATGTCGGTGGAAAGCGGATTCAAAACCTTCCGAGGCAACGACGGCCTGTGGGAGAATTATCCGGTGGAGCAAGTGGCGTCGCACGAGGGGTGGGAGGCCGACCCCACGCTGGTCAACAACTTCTACAATATGATGCGGCGAAAGCTGTGGAACGCCCAGCCCAACGAGGGGCACCGACTGGTGGCCGAGCTCGAAAACACGTTTGACGTGAGCGTGCTCACACAGAACGTCGACGACCTGCACGAGCGGGCGGGCAGCTCACACGTCATCCACCTGCATGGCGAGCTCACCAAGGTTTGCTCGAGCCGCGACCCCTACGACGAGCGTTACATCCAACAACTCACGCCCGAGACCAACGACGTGAAGCCGGGTGCGCTAGCTGGCGACGGATCGCTGCTGCGCCCCTTCATCGTGTTCTTCGGTGAGAGCGTGCCCATGCTCGACGCCGCAGCACGCGAAGCGGCCGAGGCCAACGTGTTCGTCATCATCGGCTCATCGCTCAATGTGTACCCCGCCGCCGGCCTGGTGCGTTACACCCCGGCCCACTGCCCCATCTTCCTCATCGACCCCAACGCCGTGAGCATGGGCCAATACAGCAACATTACGCATATCGAGAAAGGGGCGTCGGAGGGCATGCGCGAACTCGTGAAACTGCTGAAGCCGTAGGCCAAGGGGGTGTAAAAAACGCAACAAAATGCCCCACAACCTTTCCAAGTATTTTCAATCACGAAAATATTTGGCCGAAATACGCGATTCTCAGCGATTTTACACAATCTTCTAACTATCAAATAGTTACAGGATTTAAGGCTCGTTCAACGTTTCAAATTCCGCTTTTCACGTTGCGAAACATGCCTAACCGGGGTGCGAAACAGGGTCTTTCGAGATGCGAAACATGGCTAACCGCGCCTCGGTTAGGCATGTTCCGCAACTCAATACATGCCTAACGCCGAACGGCTCGCTCCTTTTCGGTGATCCGATCGCACAAAAAGGGCTTTTTCGCTCGCTAGATGACATGAGAATCCTGACAAACTTTTCGGATAGAAAACACAACAAAACGACAAGGCGATTGAAAGGACCGAAAACAGAGGTCGCAGCACTCTGTTAATTGCTACCTAATCGCCCATTTTGCAACGCGCCACAAAAGGGCCCCAAACAGCATTTTGGAAGCCTTACGGAAGCTTAAAACGGCCCAAATCGCCAGATAAAAACCAGAGCGCTCTTCCACACTGCAAAATGGGGCGTTTTAAGGCACCGCAAAAAGGAAAAATGCCGTTTTTCATACCCCCAAACGCCTTCAGGGTAAGAAAAGTGCCCTTAACCCCACGATTTGTAAAGTCAGAGTTATCACTTTTTGTCGCACTTTGCGGTTTCTTCATTTAGAAACCAACATTTATCCTACGGATAACCAACAATTCAACAGATTTTCGCTATCTTTGCATCTAAACTAATACAAATAGGCATGAAAAAGACACTTATAACGGCATTAGCCCTCACGGTAGGCCTAACAGCCACCGCCCAGAAGCGCGCTTTCACCATCGAAGACGTGTATCGCGTGCAAAGCGTATCATCGCCCACGGTGGCCAAAGACGGAACACTCGCCTACTCCACCAGCAGCTCGGATCTGAAGACACAGAAATCCACCAGCAACATCTGGGTGATGAACAAGAGCGGCAAGGGCCAACCCACCGCCATCACCACCAACGGAAAGAGCTACGAACCCATGTGGTCGCAGGATGGCAAAAGCCTCTACTTTTGTTCGTCGGTAGACGGCGCTGTCCAACTGTTTAAATACAGCGACGGAACAACCACCCAAATCACCGATTATGCGCTCGGCGTGCAGGGCGCGCAGGTGTCGCCCGACGGTCGCTACGTGGCCTTCGCGGCCGAGGTGTACCCAGAGATTGGCGGTGCCGACGGCAAGGCCAACAAGACAGCGCTCGACAAACGCGCCAAGAACCCCATCCAGGCACATGTGGCCGACGCCCTGCTCTATCGCCACTGGACCGAGTATAGCGACGGGCGCTACTGGCACATCATCGTCTACAACACCGAGACCAAGACCTACAAGGACATCACGCCGGGACGATTCCACAGTCCGGTGTTCTCACCCAGCGGCCCTTCAGGCTTCGTCTTCTCACCCGACTCGAAGGAGATATGCTACCTGAGCAACCACGACGACCATCCCGAGGCTTCCACCAACTGCGACCTCTGGACCGTGAGCGTCGAGGGAGGCGAGGCGCGCAACCTCACCGCCGAAAACAAGGCGTGGGACGGCAGTCCACAGTATAGCCCCGACGGACAGTGGATCGCCTACCGCTTCCAGCGCACACCGAGCTACGAGAGCGACCGTTTCGTGCTCGCCCTCATCAACCGCAAGACCGGAGAGAAGCGTGTGCTTACCGAGAATTACGACAACTGGGTGGACGAGTACAAGTGGGCCGCCGACTCAAGGAGCATCTATTTCCTCGGCGAGGAGCGCGGCTACCAGCCCCTCTACCAAGTGAGCATCAAGGACGGACGCCTCAACAAGCTCGTGGCCGACCGCGCCATTGGCGCCTTTGAGCCCGACGGCAAGGGCGGGTTCTACTACACCTACTCCACCACAGGCAAGCCCGTGGCCCTCTACCACACCGCCACTGCCGGCAAGCGCGGCAACCGATTCGCCGAGAAACAGCTCACACACCTCAACGACCAACTGGAGGCAGAGGTCGACATCCGGCCCTCTGAGGCCCACTGGGTGATCGGAGCCGACGGCGACAGCGTGCAGTATTTCATCGTCAAGCCACACGGCTTCGACCCCAACAAGCGCTACCCGCTCGTCATCAACGTGCACGGCGGACCACAGATGCAGTGGATGGACTCGTTCCGACCCGACTGGCAGGTGTTCCCCGGAGCGGGATACGTGGTGGCATACCCCAACCCACACGGATCGACGGGATACGGACAGAAGTTCTGCCGAGCCATCAGCGGCTCATGGGGCGGACGACCCTATGAGGACGTCATGAAGGTGACCGACCAACTGGCACAGCTCAGCTACGTCGACTCCACACGCATGGGAGCCATGGGGTGGTCGTATGGAGGCTACTTCATGAACTGGCTGCAGGGACAAACCAAGCGCTTCCGCTGCCTCGCCTCGATGATGGGTCTCTACGACCTCAACTCCATGTGGGGCACTACCGAGGAGCTTTGGTTCCCCAATTTCGAACTCGAGGGACAGCCCTGGAACTCGAAGCTCTATAAGAAATGGAGCCCGTCGGAATATGTGAGGAACTTCGCAACACCGACACTCATCATCACCGGAGAGCGCGACTACCGCGTGTCGTACACCCAGTCGCTGCAATACTTCAACACGCTGCAGACACTCGGCATACCATCGCGACTCATCGTGTTTACCAACGACGGACACTGGCCCTCAGGACTCCGCTCCATGCCCCTCTACTACAACGCCCACCTCGAGTGGTTCCACAAGTACCTGGGCGGCGAACCAGCACCCTGGAACAGCGAGAAAATGGCCGACCAGGGCATCGAATGGTGACAAATCGCACCTAAATAGGGAAAAAGACGCGAAAAAAGAAAGCCGCGTCGGATAATTGATGTAACTTTGCGTAACACCGATCAAGTCTGATAAATATGGCTAAATACCCTTCTTGGCAAGACGAATACTGGCTCATGCTCATGCAGCTTTACCTGAAACGGCCGCAGGGCATGAAGCCGCTCTACAGCCGAGGCCTCGTAGACCTCGCACTGGAACTGCATTTCCCACCCGAATACCTGTATCGGAAGATGTTCAAGTTGAGGCAGATCGACACGCCCAACCTGCAACGATTGTGGGACACCTACGCCGACAACCCACGACGGCTGACGCGCGAGGTGAAGCTGCTCAAACGCATGAACGGCTTCGGAAACGCCAGCGAGTTCTACGCAGGAGTGGCAGTCAACGAGTCGTGGGAGAAAGACTTCAAGCCTCTGGAGGGAGTGGAGCCAGAAGGACTCACGCCTGTCATGCTTATCATGATTCTCGACCTCTACTTCCGTCTCACGCCCAACACCATGGTGGTGGAGACGCCCGAGGTGGTGAGCCTGGCCAAAAGCATCAGGACGAAGCCCGAGGAGGTGGTAGGAATCATGCAGGCATATCAGGTGTGCGACCCCTACCTCAACAACCAACACCCCGTGGCCCCCACCCTGCTCGACGCATGCCAGCAGGTGTGGAAGCGCTTCGGAAACGAAGATCCCGAAAAAATAGCCGCATTGGCGGCACAACTCAAAGATTACTGGAAATAAGGAATGTCACAGAAACTCATTCAAACACAAACGCTGAGTCAGACCCAACAACAACGACTATCACAGCAACAAATGCTGCAAGTGAAGTTGTTGGAGATGCCATTGGCAGAGCTGGAGCAAAACATCGATGTGGAACTCGACGACAACCCAGCCCTGGAGGCCACGCACGACGATTTTGATGACATCCAAACGGACAACGCATCACACGACAACGAACCGCACGACGCAGCCGACAACGACGTGCAAGACAGCACCAACGACGACAGCATGGAGACTGCCATGGCCGACGACAACTACGAAAGGAAAAGTGAGCGAGAGGAGCGCGAAGAGGCGCTCGACAACGCTCTGGCCAACCTGGGAAGCGACGACGAGATGCCACAAGCCTCCCCATACGCACAATCGGACAACAACGACAACGCCGATTATGAGGAAACGGTGTGGGGCGACACCACGTCGTTCTACGACAACCTCAAGGAACAGATGGGAATGCTCGAACTGACCGACCAACAGCAGGAAGTCATGGAGTATCTCATCGGATCGCTCGACGACGACGGGATATTGCGTAAACCATTGGATGATATAACCGACGAGTTGGCCATCTACTACGGAATCGACGTCGCCGAGGCGGAGGTGGAGAACCTTTTGCACAAGCTACAGACGTTCGAGCCGGCAGGAATCGGCGCCCGTTCGCTGCAGGAGTGCCTGTTATTGCAGGTGCAACGCAGGCCGGCAGGCAAGCTCAAGGACCTCATGACACGTGTGCTGAACGAGCAATACGAGGAGTTTACCAAGAAACACTGGGACAAGATTGCCGCCGCGCTCAACCTGACAAGTGAGCAGGCGCAAGCCGTACACCAGGAAATACTCAGGCTAAACCCCAAGCCGGGAGCAGCCCTGGGCGAGACCATGGGCCGCAACACCCAGCAAATCACCCCCGACTTCATCGTCGACACCGACGACGAGGGACACATCAGCTTCACCATCAACCATGGGCGCGTGCCCGACCTGAGGGTATCGGCCGACTTCGCCAACATGTTGGACCACTACAAGAACCACAAGCAGACTATGACGCGCACCGACAAGGAGGCGCTGCTCTACGCCAAGGAGAAGGTGGAGAAAGCGCAAGGCTACATCGAAGCCATACGCCAGCGACACCACACCCTGTACGTAACGATGAAGGCCATCATCAATTGGCAGAAGAAATTCTTCCAAGATGGCGACGAGGCCGACCTCAAGCCGATGGTCCTCAAGGACATTGCCGAGAAGACAGGGCTCGACATCACCACCATCAGCAGGGTCAGCAACCAGAAATATGCGCAAACACGCTGGGGCACATTCCGCCTCCGATTCTTCTTCACCGACAAATACATCACCAAGGATGGCGAGGAAATGTCGACGCGAAAGATCAAGCTCGCCCTCAAGGAACTCATCGACAACGAGGACAAGAAGAAGCCGCTCTCAGACGATGTACTGGCTCAGGAGATGAAGAAAAAAGGGTTCCCCGTGGCGCGCCGAACCATCGCCAAGTATCGCGAGCAGCTACATCTGCCCGTGGCACGTCTGCGCAAGGCATAGCGAAGGGCGCACTTCGATTCTTAGCAAAGCACAAATGAAAGAAAAAAACATCATATTGGCCGCACGAGTGATGAGCATGGTGTTCACCCCGTTCTACCTGCCCATCGCCGGACTGCTGGCCTTGTTTATCTTCAGTTACATGAGCTTGTTGCCCACAACCTACAAGCTCACGGTGCTCACCATGGTGTATCTTTTCACCATCCTGCTGCCCACGATGTTTATCCACGTCTATAGGCGCTACCAAGGATGGACCTCTTCAGAGATGGCGCAAAAGGAACGCCGAATGGTTCCCTATGTCATCACCATCCTCTGCTACTTCACCTGTTACTACCTGATGAGCCTGCTGCGCATCCCACAGTTCATGTCCAACATCCTCGTGGCGGCCTTGCTCATACAGATAGCGTGCGCCATCATCAACGTGTGGTGGAAAATCTCCACCCACAGCGCGGCCATAGGCGGCTTCGAGGGGGCACTGGTGGCCTTCTCCATCCTTTTCGCCTTCAACCCCATGGGGTGGTTCTGCACCATCCTCATCATTGCGGGCATGGTGGGAACGAGCCGCATGATACTGCGACAGCACAGCCTCTCGCAAATCATCGCCGGCTTTCTCATGGGCGTGGTGCTCGGCTTTTGGGCCATCATCTAACCCATAACCGCGGAGCCAACGGCAAGAAACATAGGAACAAGCAACGCAAATCGACAGGCGCAACGCCTGTATAACATCCGCCTGGGGCGGCAAAACATAACGACATACAACAAAACAACACATAGTATGAAACCATTAGTCAGCATCATTATGGGTTCGACAAGCGACCTTCCTGTCATGGAGAAAGCTTGCAAGTGGTTGGAAGAACAAGAAATTCCGTTTGAGATGAACGCCCTCTCGGCGCATCGCACACCCGACGCAGTGGAACAATTTGCCAAAGGTGCCAAGGCACGCGGCGTGAAGGTCATCATCGCCGCAGCAGGCATGGCTGCCGCATTGCCCGGCGTCATTGCGGCCTCTACCCCACTGCCCGTCATCGGAGTACCCATCAAGGGCATGCTCGACGGTCTCGACGCCATGCTTTCCATCATTCAGATGCCGCCGGGAATCCCCGTGGCTACGGTTGGTGTGAACGGCGCACAGAACGCCGCCATCCTCGCAGCGGAGATGATCGCCCTCGGCGATGAGGCCATTGCGGCCAAGGTAGACGCGTGGAAGGCCAGCCTGGGAAAGAAGATCGAGAAGGCCAACAAGGACCTGGCCGAGATCAAGGACTATAAGTTCAAGTGCTAATTATCAAACGATCGACATGGATTTATTCAATTACCATAGGCGCGAAACGACCGTGGCGCATGTGGGTTCGCTCAACATGGGTGGCGACAACCCCATTCGCATCCAGTCGATGACGACAACCAACACCGACGACACCGAAGGATCGGCAGCCCAATCGGAGCGCATCATCAAGGCCGGAGGCGAGTTGGTGCGCCTCACCACACAAGGCATACGCGAGGCGGAGAACCTGAAGAACATCCAGGAAGCCATCCGACGCGACGGTTTCAACACGCCACTATGCGCCGACATCCACTTCAACCCCAACGTGGCCGACGTGGCGGCGCGCATCGCCGAGAAGGTTCGCATCAATCCTGGCAACTACGTAGACCCGGCACGGAAGTTCGTCAAGCACGAATATACCGATGAGGAGTATGCGCAAGAACTGCAAAAAATCGACGAGCGCTTTGTGCCATTCCTCAACATTTGCAAGGAGCACCACACCGCCGTACGCATCGGTGTGAACCACGGATCGCTCTCCGACCGCATCATGTCGCGCTTCGGTGACACGCCCGAGGGCATCGTGGAGTCGTGCATGGAGTTCCTGCGCGTGTGCCGCAAGGCGGACTTCACCGATGTGGTGCTGAGTGTCAAGGCCAGCAACACCGTGGTGATGGTGCGCTCGGTGCGCCTTCTGGTCGAGGCCATGGACCGCGAGGATATGCATTTCCCCCTGCATCTGGGTGTCACCGAGGCGGGCGAGGGTGAGGACGGACGCGTGCGCAGTGCCGTAGGCATAGGCGCGCTGCTCACCGAGGGGCTGGGTGACACCATCCGTGTGTCGCTCTCCGAGGAGCCCGAGTGCGAGATTCCCGTGGCGCGCAAGCTGGTCAGCTTCATCCCCGAATGCGCTTCCCTGCGCCGTACTGCTCCCATTGAGGATGGCGTGATGAGGCTCTCGCTGGACGAGGACGATGCCGAGGACCTGATGCTCAA
>ERZ780141.1848-NODE-1848-length-11525-cov-8.964167_pt1 | contig 11525 bp, 10 predicted proteins | sample MGYA00433080_ERZ780141 | MGnify/ENA primary metagenome ERZ780141 (study PRJEB29588, sample SAMEA2154047) | human gut metagenome | biome: human gut; feature: human-associated habitat; material: faeces | place: Denmark | collected 2008/2010 ... | reverse complement strand
GACCCTCAAGAACGTCCTCCGCTCCATGTGGGAGCGCGGCTGGTCCTTCATCAAGAAGGCAGGTACAATCATCCTTCTTTCAACTATCGTTGTCTGGTTCACATCTTACTTCGGCTTCGTAGACGGCCACTTCGGAATGCTTGCAGAGGATCAGCTTGATCAGTCCCTGCTCGCAAAGGTCGGCTCGGCTATCGCCTGGATCTTCGTTCCGCTCGGCTGGGGCAACTGGCAGGCTACCGTCGCTTCGATCACCGGACTTGTCGCAAAGGAGAACATCGTCGGTACGATGGGCATCCTCTATGGCGCAGAGGGCAACGTTTATGCAACCCTTGCAAAGGCGTTCACCGGCCTGACCGCTTATTCGTTCCTCGTCTTCAACCTTCTGTGCGCTCCCTGCTTCGCAGCTATCGGCGCTATCAAGCGTGAGATGAACAGCGCAAAGTGGACCTGGTTCGCAATCGGCTATCAGTGCGGCTTCGCCTATGTTATCTCCCTTATGATAAATCAGTTCGGCAACCTCTTCACCGGCAACATCCACGGCGCAGTTGATATCGTAAGCCTTGTGTTCGCGTTCGCGTTCCTCGCCCTGATAATCTTCATGCTCGTGCGCCCCTACAAAGAGGCCACAAAGCTCGCATCCGATGTAAAGGTCACAAAATAAACCAAGCTATATGCTGTGAAAGGAGTCTTCCGAAATGCTCGCGTGGTTATCAAAGAATATTGCAACCATTATAATATGCCTTGTGCTTGCCGTTATCGTGGCGCTGATAATATTTAGCCTCGTAAAAAATAAGAAAAAAGGCAAATCCTCCTGCGGCTGCAACTGTGCCCACTGTGCTATGGCAGGCTCCTGCCACAGCGCGAATCAGCAAAAGGGCAAAAAGCACAGCTGATAAGCACAACAGAACAGAAAAAGGACGCAGTGCAAACTGCGTCCTTTTTGCATATTCCGGTGGATTTTTCCGCGCTTTGCTGATATAATCAAAGAAACCGCTCATATCGGAGGTGCAAAACTTGATATTTCAATTCGGCGAATACAAAATCGATGTTGATGTTGAAAAGACACGGCAGTTCTATGACCGCGCCAAAACGGTCAGCGAGGGGTGCCAATGCGACGGGTGTCTTAACTTCGAGAGAGCCGTCGACAAACTTCCGCAGAATATCCGGGACTTTTTCTCCGCGCTCGGCGTTGACATGAAAAAAATCTGCGAATGTTATGTCTATTGCGCCAAAGACGAAAACACGCTGTACTACGGCGGCTTTTGCCACATCTGCGGAACTTTACTCAGCGGCAAAAGCGCGTGGAAACCGACAAGCGACTCTACAGCCTGTTGGGACGAAAAAGCAACATATCCGCTCTCGCCGAATTTTGGCGTTTCGTTCAGCGACCGTATCGACATGCCGGAGCCGGATTTTCCTCTTTCAGTTATTCAGCTCGACTTCGATGCGGATATTCCGTGGGTGCTCGAAAAGAGAAACAGCTATATTGACGAATAATGAGGCGAAAAAATGAGCAAATACAACGCACTTTGGGAATATGTCAAAAACAGCGGTAAACAGTCGCTGAAGCTCACTTTTGATGAAATACAAAATATCGCCGGCGTACCGATAGACCACGCATTTCTGAACTTCAAAAAGGAGCTTACAAACTACGGCTACCAGGTCGGAAAAATCTCGATGAAAGAAAAGTCCGTGAGTTTTGAGAAGAAATAAAATTGCGCAGATTTCGCGTGCGAATGATATCCGCTGATATCGCGAGCCTTTCCACTGCTCACTTTTACTTGCAACAAAAAATCCTACCCATTCCCGGGTAGGATTTCTGCTTTATATTTTATTCCGCCTCTTCGATGAGTCCGTAGTAGCGCGCGAACCAGTAGGGGTGGGTGTAGTTTGTGCACGCCATGAGATACATTCCGTGGTCGTCGCCCGTGCCGGGGAACATCGTGAACGCCGTCGGGTCGTCCGACTTCGTGAACAGGCGCTCGGCTTCGCCGGCGATGCCGGAGTCCGCGATGAAACGGTTGCTGTCGCAGCTGTTTATGCGCCTTTCGTGCGCCGGGAGCGGGTGATAGAGCTGCGGGATCATGCCGACCTCTGTCGGGCGCATGTCCCAGTCGAGATCGCGCCAGCTGTTGTAGAGCGTCCAGAGAATTTGATCCATCGGGTAGTCCGCAAGCTCGTCTACGGAAGTCTCGATGTCGCACTGCTCGCCCGTGCATGCGCCGTAGACGAAGTTGAAGAACGCATTGTGCTCCGCCTTTTCGTCGTCCCAGTGATGCGTCAGACCCATGGCGAACACGGAGCGAAGCTTCGGGTCGTCAACATAGCGCATGAGCAGCGATATCATGAGGAAATCGTGGTTGTCATCAATGTGGAGCAGGTGGCCGTCAAGGATTTTGTACTGCATGAGGTTCATGGCGAAGTGCTTGTCCCTGATGAGATATTCAAACGCATCTTCGTATCTCTTATCGCCGGTGATATGATATCCCGCCTTGAGGAAGGTCAGAATCTGAAGCGAGTTCGTGCCCTTTTCATATATCCACTTGTGGTCGTTGTTGAGCAGATCGGGGTCCCAGTTTGCCCATGTGGTCGGCACGCCGTCGGTGTCAACGAGTCTGAACTTGTTGTCGAGAATATGGTCGAGAATCTTTTTGACAACGGAGGCTATCAGCTTCTTCTCCTCATCGTCCGCGACGAGATCGAAGTAGTTCGAGTATGCGTAGAAATGACCGACCATCTCGTCGGACGAAGTCTCGCCGAGCCACTCGAGCTCGTTGCCGTCCTTGTCGGCGGTGTGGTGCCATTCGTGGCGCACGCCCGTGCCGTAGCCGGCTTCGTCGATGTATCTTATCGAGCGGGCGGTGAAGCCCTCAATGCCCGTTATCTCGGTGAGCTTTATCATCGCGAGCAGCGAGCGGTGAGCCGCGCGAACCTCCGGTTCCTTGGTGCAGGCGTATTCAAAGCACAGCGCGCCGAGATAGAGACCCGTCCAGAGTCCGTCGTTGTCGCCGGTGCAGACATAGCCTTCATTTTCGGACACAACGCCCTCATGCTCAAGCGCGCGTTCGACGTGGAGAGCGTTATGGCCAACCAATTGCTGCGCCGCCCCATACGTACGGTGGCGCTCTGCGGTGGCGCTGGCGACTTCCTGCTCGATGAGGCCATACGCCAAGGGGCCGACGCATTTGTGACGGGCGAGATGCACTACCATCAGTATTTTGGCCATGAGCAGCAGATACAGATCGCGGTCATCGGACATTACCAGAGTGAGCAATTCACCAACGAAATCTTCCGCGACATCATCAATAAGGAGTGCCCTGGTGTGAAATGCTACCTCACAAGAATGAATACAAATCCAATCATATACCTCTAATTATTATGACTGTAAAGAAAGAACACTCCACAGAAATGACGGTGGAGGAGAAAATTAAGGCTTTGTTCCAGTTGCAGACCACCCTGTCGGGTATCGACGAGAAGCGTGCGCTCAGAGGTGAGTTGCCTCTCGAAGTGAGCGACTTGGAAGATGAGATTGCAGGTCTTAACACCCGCCTGACCAAGATTGAGGGCGAAATTACCGACTTCCAGGCTGCCGTGGCGCAAAAGCGCAACGAGATTGAGCAGGCACAGGTGAGCGTGGAGCGCTACAAGAAGCAGCTCGACGAGGTGCGCAACAACCGCGAATATGATACGCTGAGCAAGGAGATTGAGTTCCAGGAGCTCGAAATTGAGCTTTGCAACAAGAAGATACGTGAGGCCAGTCAGAAGGTGGCTGAGCGCCAAGAGGACCTGAAGAAGACGCAGGAGACTATCAGCGAGCGTCAGAAAGATCTCGAGATGAAGCGCAATGAGCTCGACGAGATCATGCAGGAGACTCGTGACGTGGAGGAGAAGCTGAAGGAGAAGGCTAAGGAACTCGAGAGCCAGATTTCGACTGTCGACGCTCGTCTGCTCAGCAGCTTCAAGCGTATCCGCAAGGGTGCTCGCAATGGTTTGGGTATCGTGTATGTGCAGCGTGATGCTTGCGGTGGTTGCTTCAACAAGATTCCGCCACAGCGTCAGCTCGATATCAAGATGCACAAGAAGATCATCGTGTGCGAGTACTGCGGTCGTATTCTCATCGATCCTGAGTTGGCTGGTGTGAAGATGGAGGTGGCTGAGGACGAAAAGCCCAAGCGTAAGACGCGCACCACACGTCGCACCAAGAAGGCCGACGACGCTGCCGCTGAGTAATGAGACCATCGTCGGATGCTTCGTAAGGTTGAACGGAGAATGTAGGAATGCGCCATGGACTGCTCCATGGGTTCTCTGTGGCTTGGTTTTTGAACCTTCCGCGTTTTCCGTTGTACTGTCAATGGGAGTTTGGCGAGTGTCTGTGGGTTAGTCGATATTTGTCGATGACCCACTTGTGAGCCATACGCATTAGACTTGAATAGCCTACCGAAAGTGCTCGATGGATATTTTATAAGAAGGGCCCCGGTTGCTTGATGATAAGCGACCGGGGCCCTTTCGCGTTGCTACGCTTGGCTTCCGTATGTGGTTCTTGTGTCCGAATTTTTGAACATATATTTGCTTGCGAAAAAGGTTGGTTCTGTAGGGTTCGAACGGTTTCTTCGTGTGTGGAGCTTGGTTTCTTCGTGTGTGGAGCTTGGTTTCTTCGTGTGTAGAGTTTGGGGCTCTTCGTGCGTAGAGTTTGGACTCTTCGTGTGTAGAGTTGCTTATGCATGTTGTGGCGCATGGCTTCTGGCCGAATGGCGTGGCGGTTGCGAAGGTTGGGGGCAACAGGCAAAGAGCGATGGTCTTCGCCTGCCCATTATGAGGGATAAAGGATGTGAGGGGTAGGGGGTTGCTGGTAGGTGTAGTGGTGATTGTCTGCGGAGTGTAGGAGAACGCGGTTGGGGGCGCAATGCTCCATGAGATATTATGTGTTGTATAACGTACTATATACGCCCGGATGTTGTGGCTTGTGGTTGCGTCATGCGATGGGCTTGGCGATGCGTAGTGTTTATGCCTGCGCTTGTGTTTCTTATATTATATAAGGTAATTTGCGCTTGCGTATTACGTTATGTGTTACGTTATACTTCGTCCGTTTTCGTGACGTGCACCGTGCTCTATTATGATATATCCCGTAAGGTATTATGTCGTGTGCGGCAATTTGTTGCGGCATATCTCGTGGAGCGTTGGATGGGAGGTAGGGGGTGAATACAGTATATCCCATGAACTACTACATGAAGCGTTGTGCGGCATTTCGGTGTATCTCGTGAGTTATACCGTGGCGCGGCTTGCGATTGCACGATGTATCTTGTGAACTATATCGTTGTTTTGAATAGGGTGGAAGGTGCCGTTTCGTGCAACTGTTGAAACGTTCTTTGTGTATAGAATACGTTATATCCTATCGGGACGAAACGTTATATCTTGTGTGATTACTACGTTATATTCCGTGGTTTGGTGATGTTATATCATGTTGTTGATATGCGAACAGTGTCGTAAGAGGAACATACTATATGTTGTTCCTATATCATACGGTCGTTTATGATATATAATACGCTATCCCTTGTTCATATTATGTTATATCCTGTAATGATGTTACGATGTATGTTGTGGTGGTATTACGTTATGCGTTGTAGTCTTGGTATGTTATATCTTGTGAGCCGACAATGTTGTATTGCGTAGTTATGTCATAACATATAACATAAGGTATAGCGGTGTGTTCATTTCTGTGTTATGATATATCTTATGATTAGGTTACGGCGTATCTTATAGATACCTTGTGTTATATATCGTAATCGCCGTGCAAGGTGGCGTATTTTGCGTAACGTTATACCCCGTAATATACTTCGGGAGACAATAAAAAACACCACGTTGCCTCATGATGAGGTATAACGTGGTGTATTGTGTGGATTTGGTTTGGCGCGGAATCTTGTTGTGGTAATTATCTGAAACCTCTTGATTTCCAGATAGTTTCCTTTGCGGCGTTGATTTCTTGCAGTTTCTTTTCGGCTGCTTTTCTTACGTCTTCGCCGAGTGAAGCGACGCGGTCGGGATGGTTTTCCAGGGCCAACTTGCGGAAGGCTTTCTTTAGTTCCTCCTCTGTGGCGTTGGGGCTCATGCCCAGCACTTTGTAGGCGGCGTCGACGCTTGTGCTTGCGTCGTGAAGGTTGAGCATGCGGTCAACTTCCACTGCGCTCAATCCAAGACCGATGGCGCATCTTTTTAGTGCATCTACTTCTTCTGTTGTGACCACACCATCGGCTTGGGCAATCATCGAAAGGAAGTGGAGAAGCTGCAAACGCTGTTCGTAAACCATGGTGCCTTGCAATTGTTGGCAGCACTTCATAACAGTGTTTCCATATTCTGTAGCGCCCATGATCTTTTGCTGTTCGAAGAGCCGCAGAAGGATTTGCTCGCCCTCGCGAACGGCAGTTTCTCCGAAGTTTGAGCGCAACCATTGTCTCACGAGATTCATCTCCGAATGCATGATCTTGCCATCTGCGCTGATGATATACGAAGCTAAAACGAGCAATGAAAAGCGAAATGTGTTGCGCTCGCTCTCTGCGGTTCGTTCCTGATGCCTTTGATATTGGTCTTGTTGTGACCTGCCATCGCCGTAAGTGCCGTCGCCATCAAACACGCCACCTCCGTTGTTGTCCGATTGGAAACTGCGATCGAGGAGGGCGCCAAGCGCAAAACCAGCCAGCGCACCGAGCGGTCCGCCCATTTGAAGGCCAATAAAGCCTCCTATCCATTTGCCTAAAGCCATAATGTCTGTTTTTGTAGGGTTATTGAATGATTGCCTTGCCTTTGTCTCGCTTTTGAGCTCTTTTGTGCCCGTTTCCTGTGTCTTTTAAGGCCCTTTTCTGTGATTTATAAGGCCCTTTCCTGTGACTTTCTGGCTCTTTCCTGAGCCTTTTGGCTGCTTTTCCTTTGGATTTTTATGGAAATTGGACCTTCTGTGAGACCCGCTTCCAAGTTTCTACGGAGACAAGATACTCCTCCTGCAGTTGCATTTGTTGTCGTTTGTCGACGTCTCCAGTACGGATCGAGGTTCGCTTTCAGCCCTCTTTTCTGTCACTTTTGGTCCTGTCTACGGTTGTTTTCGTCCCTGTTTTCAGACACTTTTTGCCTGATTAGCAGGCGTCTTGCCCCAAATGACGGGAAAATCTGAGGCTCTCGCAGGTCGTTGGGCATGTTAGGCTTAGCTGTTAACGTTGCAAATTTAACAAAAAAACCTTGCCTAAGGGCATCTGTTTGATGGAAATTCACTACCTTTGCGGCAAATTAATCATTATTATACAAGCAATCACAATGAATATAGCACTTGCTTTAATCGTGTTTTTGGTGGCAGCCTTGTTGATTTGGGGCATTGCAGAGGCTCATTATAAGGATTTCCACTATGAGGAGGACAAGCCTCACCACCCAGATCCTACAGCTCAAAAGGGTCCTCACAAGGAGCTGAACATCCGCGACATTATGCGCGACAACAGCACTAGCGGGTACAACGCAGTAGGGTAGAACCATACCGATCCATCGACTTCTTGGTTCGCGAAAAGCCACCTTCACCTTCGGGTAAAGGTGGCTTTTCGCGTTATAACGCTGATAATTAAGTGGTTACGAATGGTGTGATTGGCTCCTTTTGGATATTTTTGTTGTGCTATCAATGCTTCCGGAAAGTGTCTTTGGCTCGATCGGGCTGTGTCGCTAAGATGTTCAGAGGGATTTGCAGGCGTCTCATAAAGTTTCCTCTGCGCGTTCGCCGGGTGGCTTTTGTGCGTTCGAAATATGGTTTTATGTGCGTTCGAAATGTGGTTTTTGTGCGTTCAAAATGTGGCTTTTATACGTTCAAAATGTGGCTTTTATACGTTCAAAAGTCGACTTCTGAGTGTTTTGTAAGTATGTGTTTCCTGTAGTAAGAGTGTTCGTTATTGCCGTGTATAGCCTCGATTTTTATGTGAAATGGAAGGGATGGACTCATTAAGTGCGATGATTTGGGGTAGGAGGGCTGTCCTGCGAGTGTTCTGAGGCCGTTTTTTGAGATTTTAAGTGGTGTTTTGTGAATTTGTGTGGATGTATACCGTTTGTAATGCTTGAAAAGCTCTGTAAGCGCATTAAGACGGTTCCGTTGATGCGTCTAAACCACTCTGACGATGCATCTAAGCCGCGCTGGAAGTGCGGTTAAAACCGCTTTGCAAGCACATAAAACCGCGAAGCTTACGTGTTTGGGCGCAAAAACGCTCTAAAAACGCCAGAAAAGTGCCAGACGTAGGGCATAAAGCCCCCCGTTGGACGGCATAAAGACCCCCATTGGACGGCATAAATCACCTGTTGGACGGTATAAAATCACTTGTTGGAACACGCCAGAGGAACGTCTGGAGTGGCTTGAAACTGCTCCAAAATGCGTTTTTTGAACGTAAAAACAGCTTTTTCCTTTGTTCAACGAAACGCATGCGGTCTCGGGCGTTACTGCTGTTAGTTGCCTCCTGAAATGCATTTCTTTTGTGGCTTTTGTCAGATTTCTTCGTATCTTGGGATGTGATCCAAGTATAAACATTCTTTATTATTATAATTCACTTTGCAGCAATAGTGGTTCAAGCCGTTTGAAACGATGAGATAGTCCACGTGAAGCAGAATGTTGTAAGCTGCGATTTGCTCGAAAACTCGTTGTGTAATGGGAATCGTTGGGGCCTTGTATTCGATGATCATCTTGGGCCGAAGGTGACGGTCGTATAGCACGCTGTCGGCGCGAAGTTGCTTGTCGCCCACCCGCAAAGGCACCTCGTTGGCCAACAATGTCTGTGGGTACCCCAAGTGTTCGATGAGATAATGAATGAAACTTTGGCGCACCCACTCTTCTGGGGTCAATGCCACATAGCGTCGGCGCAGCACGTCGAGGACTCGCGGATGCTCGCGCGTGCCCTGCAATTTTATGTCGAAGGAGGGAAGGTTTAACGGAATCATTTTATTATCTTTGCATGTAGTTCTTGTGCAAAGATAGTCAATTGGCACGAGATTTTGCAATAATCAACAAGAAGAAATATGCCGGAAAAGAGGCCGAGCGTCACCTTCGACGCCATTATGAAGGACCTGAAGGAGGGTCATTACGCACCTATTTATATATTAATGGGTGATGAATCGTATTACATCGACCGGATAAGCGACTACATCCAGGAACATGTGTTGACTCCCGATGAGCAGGCTTTTAACCAAACCGTGGTTTTCGGAGCAGATGTCAATGCTGCGGGCATCGCCGACATGGCCATGTCTTATCCGATGATGGCCAGTCATCGGGTGGTGATTGTGAAAGAGGCGCAGGCTCTGCGATCGTTCGAACGATTGGAGAAATATGTAGAGAAGCCGTTGGCCTCGACCATCTTGGTCATCTGTTACAAGAATGGTTCCATTAACCGTCGGCTGAAATTTGTGTCTGCGGCCGAACGGGCGGGAGTGGTGTTCGAGAGCAAAAAGCTCAAGGATTACCAGTTGCCCACTTTCATCCGCGATTACCTGAAAAAGAAAAACGCGTCGATCGATGACAAGAGTGCAAGTATGCTCGCTGACCATATCGGCTCCGACCTGAATCGCATGATGTCGGAACTCGACAAATTGCTTATCTCGCTGCCTGAGGAGGATAGGCGAGTGACGCCGAGTGTTGTCGAGAAGAATGTTGGCGTGAGCAAAGACTTCAACGCCTTTGAGTTTCGCAATGCCATCATCAACAAGGATGTTTTTAAGGCAAATCAGATAATCAAATATTTTAACAGCAATCCGAAAGCTGGTTCGTTGTATTCGCTCCTCCCATTCCTTTTTAGTTTTTTCCAGAACTTGATGGTAGCTTTTTACGCCCCCAATTCCAGCGATCCGCAGAGCCTCGCAGGGTATCTCGATTTGCGTTCCACATGGGGTACGAAAGACTATCTTGCTGGCATGAGAAATTACTCGGGAAGAAAAACTCTTCAAATTTTGGAGAAACTACGCGAGATTGATGCCAAAAGTAAGGGTTTGGACAACCCAAATACCGATGCAGGCGACCTTATGAAGGAGCTAATTTTCTTCATTTTGCACTGATTTTTATCCCAAAAACGTGGATTTTCGCTCTAGAATGGTGAAGCTCCACGACCTCGTTTTTTAGGCCTAACTCCGTGAGAATAGGGGAGTTTGGCCTATTTTTATGCTCTTGAGAATCGCGTATTTGAAAGCGATTCGTACCGTTGTTAGGAATATCTTCTCTATTTCGATTCTTTGTTATTTTTGCCCCCGCGGATTCATTGTTAACACTCGTTTGCATTTAATAGAACGAAATACGAAATATTAAACCCAAATCGCGCGGTTGTTAATTTGATATTTCGGATTTCGAAATTCAAAGAAAGTGCTTCTGGATGCAAAATATCGAAAGATTCTAAATTGCGAATTATCGCATTTCAAAATTCGTATTAATAATTATACACACGTGTTATGTTGTTTGTAAAAGCCTTATTATTAGCAGGATACAACTTTTCGAATAACTATAATTGGCACAAACGATAAAGTTTTTGCTTGCGAAACATGCATAAATGCCATTTTAGATGTCAAACCGTTCCATATATCCCTATTTTAACCAGTTAGTTACCAAAAATTGCTCTAAAAAGCCTTATAGTCTACAATTAGCAGGTAATTCGGATTTTAATATTTGAATCCATTGTGGCATAAGTTGAAGATTTGTGTGTTCGAAATATCAAATCGCAAAGTAAAACTTTATGTTTTTAAATTCCTTTCGATAAAGTTGGATATTTCAAATTTATGTTTTAACTTTGCAAATCGTAGGCGAGAGCCCCTTTTTAGGCCCTAAAGCCTCGTTAAGTACAATTTGTCTGGTATGAAAGATCGAATCAAGAAAATCATGGAGTCGAATCACATGACTCAAAAAATCTTCTCGCAGTTCACCGGAATCTCCGAGGGATCGTTGAGCGGTGTGCTCAATAACAAGACTCGTCCCACCCTTCAGATGGTTGACGCCATTCACAAGCATTTCCCCCAAGTCTCGTTGGAGTGGCTGCTGTATGGTGTTGGTTCGATGGAGAGTGGCTCGGCCACCTTAGACGATGATATCAGCGAGGCTCGTCCTTCGGGAATTCCAGGCGATCCGTCTTCCTCCTCCCCTCTCCTTTTTGACATGTCTCAGCAGCCTGCTGAGCCACGTTATGTAGGCGACCCTTCTGGGCTTCCCCAAAACCAAGTCAAATATATTGACAGGCCGCAACGCAAGATCACGGAGATACGCATCTTCTATGATGATCAAACTTGGGAGACTTTCACCCCCAAGAAGTAAGTTGTGCAGGTTCAAAATCAGGTCAGGCCCAAGTGGTTTTGGCCTGTTTTTTTATCCGCTCAATCCCGTTTCGTCGTCCTTCCATTTCCGTTCCAACTTCTCTTCTTTCTCGTCCCGTTCGTTCTGTTTTCCCGTTTCGTCGTCCTTCCATTTCCGTTCCAGCTTCTCATTTTTCTCGTCCCGTTCGTTCTGTTTTCCCGTTTTGTCGTCCTTCCATTTCCGTTCC
>ERZ780141.1844-NODE-1844-length-11552-cov-2.647038_pt1 | contig 11552 bp, 7 predicted proteins | sample MGYA00433080_ERZ780141 | MGnify/ENA primary metagenome ERZ780141 (study PRJEB29588, sample SAMEA2154047) | human gut metagenome | biome: human gut; feature: human-associated habitat; material: faeces | place: Denmark | collected 2008/2010 ... | reverse complement strand
GGCGTTAATAAATAGATTGATATGAAAAAGTTAATAGTCATGAGCCGCTTCAGAACGCACATTAAAAAATCCAGGAGTGCCAATGAAGGAAAGGTAAGTAGCCTGCGAAGGCGAACAGGTGGCGTTAGTATTAATAATAGTGTAATATAAAGTTTATGTTCTACCAGTAACCTTGTGAAGGGTAAACGTGGAATCTCAAAAAGATGAAATCCCTGCTATTCTATTTCGGATGGCGGGGATTTTTTTTCATTTAGGCACTTATCCTAAACCACAACTATTTACCTCTCCTAATTGTTATATAAGAAAGTCTGAGAACTTGTACTCAAACAGATAAACAACAAGTTTGGATATATAAACAATAAGAATATGAAGAATCTGATTACAACAGTAGCTGCTTTGGCAACCTTAGCTTTTACTTATCAACCTGCCGATGCTTGTACAGGCATTACTTTAACCGCTAAAGATGGAACCCGCATTCTTTCCCGAACCATTGAATGGGGCGGAAGCGAATTGAACAGCCAGTATGTGGTTGTCCCACGAGGCTATCAGCAACAATCTTATATTCCCGGAGGAAAGGTAGACGGTTTACGTTTTACGGCCCGTTACGGATATGTCGGATTGGCTGTTGAGCAGAAAGAGTTTGTGGCAGAAGGATTGAACGAGGCGGGCTTGTCTGCCGGCTTGTTCTATTTCCCCCGTTATGGAAAATATGAAGACTATCAGGAAGCTAACCGCACAAGTAGTATTGCCGACCTGCAACTGGTGTCGTGGATATTGGCTAATTTCTCTACGGTAGAAGAAGTAAAGGCAGGCATGAAAGATATTCATGTCATCGCGATTGACCCGCGGGCTTCAACGGTACACTGGCGGATTGAAGACCTTTCCGGTAAGCAGGTGGTCATCGAGATTGTAGATGGAAAGGTAAACTTCTATGACAATCCGTTAGGCGTCCTGACGAATTCTCCCGGCTTTGAATGGCAGATGACAAATCTCAATAACTATGTCAATCTCTTTCCCGGCTCAGCTAATGCCCAGCAGTTCGGAGATGTCCAGCTGACTTCGTTTGGTGCCGGCAGTGGCTTCTTGGGAATACCGGGCGATGTAACGCCTCCGTCCCGTTTCGTTCGTGCGGCTTTCTACCAGACAACTACACCCCAGAAAGAAACCGCTACGGAAACGGTATTGCAATGCTTCCAGATTATGAACAACTTCGATATACCGGTGGGCATTGAATTCCCCAAAGGACAGGTTCCGGTAGATATACCCAGTGCAACCCAATGGACATCAGCTACCGACGTGGCTAACCGGAAGATATATTTCCGGACGATGTATAACAGTGCGATTCGTTGCATCGACCTGAAACAAATTGATTTTGGAAAGACCCAATACCAGGCTGTTCTGCTGGATGAAGTAAAACAACAGCCGATTGTGCCGGTCGACATCCATTGATTGGATGAAGGCGATTGCACCACAAAGGCATCGGAACGCCGCTGGTTATCCTCTATGGGAATAATCATGCAGCGCTTCGGTGCCTTTCTTTTCAGTTATTCTTGCCTTAAAAAGTATCTTGAGAAACTTCTTCCTCTACTGTTTTTCCGGCAATCTTATCTACTAAAATAGCGATGGCTCCGTCGCCAGTCACATTGCAAGCCGTACCAAAACTATCCATGGCAATGTAAAGCGCAATCATCAGGGCTTGTAGCGTTTCATTGAAACCGAGCATGCTTTGCAGTAATCCCAAAGCAGCCATGATCGCTCCGCCCGGAACGCCCGGAGCCGCAACCATGGTAATTCCCAACATCAGAATAAAGCCGGCAAAAGAGGTCAAGGTGATGGGCTCGCCCGACATCAGTAAGATCGCCATGGCGCAGGCAACAATCTTCATCGTACTTCCTGCCAGATGGATGGTAGCACAAAGCGGAATCACGAAGATGGCAATATTCTGCCGGACTCCGTTCTTAATGGCTTGAGCCAATGTTACCGGAATGGTGGCAGCCGAAGATTGCGTACCTAAAGCCGTAGCATAGGCAGGAAGCATATTCCGCAATAAGCGTAACGGATTCTTATGGCTGACCGAACCCGCCAGACTAAACTGCATCAGCAGCAGCAATACGTGAAGAACAAAGATCACTAAAATCACTTTCAGGAACATGGCGATAATACCTGCCACTTGTCCGCTTACGGTCATATTGAGGAAGATACCGAAGATATGCAGAGGAAGAAGCGGAATAATCACGGCTTCTATCAGCATGGTGATGATTTCCTTGAAATCAGTAAATCCGTCTTTCAGGGCAGTTCCTTCGATGTATGATAATCCGAGACCGATTGTAAAGGAAAGCAACAGGGCCGTCATTACGTCCATCAACGGCGGCATCGCTACGACAAAGTAGGGAGTCAGCATGAAATCTCCCGGGTTTTCAACAGCCGCCAGTTCTGTATTTGCCGGAAGAATGGAAGGAAATATAGCTTCGCAGCTGAAGAAGGTGAAGAAACCGGAAAAGATGGTTGAACCGTATGCCAGCAGCGCTGTAATCGCCAGTAATTTACCGGCTCCTTTTTCTAATTCACCTATGGCTGGAGTGACCAGACCTAAGATGATTAGCGGGATGGCAAACGACAGGAAATTACCGAATAATGAATTGAAAGTGACGAAAATACGCACTATACTGTTGGGCAGGAACTGCCCGAACAGAATGCCGGCAGCAATGGCAATAACTACTTTTCCGAGTAGACTAATCTTGAACTTCTTCATGGTGCTTCTTAATTTTGAAGCCCAAGATAGCAATAATTATGCTCATAAGCGGACTAATCAAATTAAAAAAGCAATATGGAAGGTATGTTAATGTCGGTACACTTAATATTGTGGCTTGCGTCATACCGCAGGTATTCCACGGAATCAAGACGGATGTTACGGTCACGGCGTCTTCGGTTGTGCGGCTCAGCAGGCGACTTTCGTATCCTTTCTTCCGATAGATTTCCTTGAACATATTTCCTGTCAGGATGATGGATATGTATTGATCGGCTGTACAGATATTCAGCGTCAGGCCCGAAAATACGGTCGACGCTACCATGCCGGCACGGCGTTTCATAAAGTGCATAAAGACCGACGTGATTGTTTCCAGCATGCCGCTGGCTGTCATGGCTCCACCAAAGCACATGGCGCATATTATTAACCAGATGGTATTCATCATGCCTGCCATGCCACGTGTTGAGACTAAGGAATTCAACATCTCGTTTCCTGTTTCCAGTTGTGTCGATCCGTACAATGTTATGAATGCGCCTTTGAACATAGAGGCAGCATTGATACTTTCAGCTCCGGCGATCTGCTGTAACAGGTTGGGTTGGAACAACAGGGCAAAGACGGCTGCCAGCAGTGCAGATATAAATAGAGTAATGAGCGGAGCAACTCGCTTAGCAATCAGTATGCCGGTAACTACTGGTACAATCATCAGAACCGCAGAAATGTGGAAGGTATCCTTTAATGACGCTGCAAAGCTCATGGCCTGGCTGGCGTTGGCATGATCAAAGGTAAATCCGGCTACAGTAAAGATGATCAGTGTGATCAGCATGGTCGGTACCGTTGTGTACATCATATAACGGATATGGGTAAAGAGCGGCGTATTCGTCGTCGATGAGGCTAAGACCGTCGTATCTGAAAGTGGAGAAATCTTATCCCCAAAGTAAGCTCCCGAGATGATGGCTCCCGCCGTCCAGCCAGTTGAGAAACCTAAGGCCTCACCGATACCCATCAAAGCAACGCCGATGGTTGCAATGGTTGTCCACGAGCTACCAGTCATTACCGAGACAATGGCACAGATGATACAGCTTGATGCCAGAAAGAATGTCGGGCTCAATACCTGCATGCCGTAATAAATTAATGTAGGTACAACACCACTGATCATCCAGCTGCCTGAAAGCGCACCAATTAATAATAAGATTAATAAGGCCGTTGCTATACCTAAAATATTGGTGCAGATAGCTTCTTCTATCTTTTTCCATTTGACGCGGCAAAAGCCCATGGCTAAAGCAGAACAGCAAGCTGTTGTAAGTAAAAGTACAACCTGGCTTCCGCCGCTCAAAGCATCACTTCCGAAAATATGAATTGTAAAGAAAAGAAGGACTACCATGACCACAATCGGTATCAATGACAGTACGAGTGACGGGCGTTTAGCCGAGTTTGTTATTTCCATCCGTTTTTGTTTGTTTGAAATCTGTGTATGAATCTGTTTTTTGTTTCAGGGCGCAAAATTAATAAGAATCAAGCAAATAAAAAAGAAAGTGGTTTGGCAGAAGGTCTATTTTAGTGGCTTAAAGAATAGTGAAGAACGTTATTAAATTCAAAACTCTCGAGAATTGAAACTGATTTTAACGAGAACCGTTTTTGAAATACGTTAGTTTTAAATGCAAACGTCGCGTATTTCAAAAACGGATTCTTGTGGGTTGAAAGCGCCTTATTGCTTCTTTAGAAGTTGATGTTTACGCCACCCATGATATTAATTCCCTGCATCGGATATCCATAATACATTTCGTATTGCTGGTTCAGCAGGTTGTTTACTTTGATATAAGCTCCAAACGTGTCGTTGAATGTATAGCCGACTTGCAGGTTCAGTTCGTTGATGTTGTTCAGCTTATAATCTTCCATAGCGAACAAACGCGTGTATCGGTCGGTTGCCAGATAGTAATTCAGACCGATTGCCAACTTATCAATAGGCTTTACCGTTACGTCTGCATTGATTTCTACCTTCGGACGGCCATATACATATGTCAGATCTGCATTCGAACTTCCACCTTCCCATTCATCATTGTAATTGCCTTTCCAGCTATTATAAACACCTTTCAACTGGATATCCAAGAAATTCTGGTAACTGTATTTCAGATTCGCTCCGGCAAAGAAGGCTTTTGTATCAATACCTGACAGTGCATTCGAGTAGTTGCCAAATTCACCTTCGTTGAAAGTGAAGGAAGGAACGAACAGGGCATCCGATGAACGGATCTTGTATCCGGCAAAGACATCAAACCAGAATCCGGGAGCAGCTCCGCACTTCAACCCGACTTGTCCGTTCAACCATTCGCGTGTCGGAGCAATTTCTTCAGTAGGATTGAAATAGCGGTTGACGAGTGATGTCTCGTAAGCACTGTTCGAATACAATCGGCCGTCGGCTTTCAAGTAAAGGACAGTCTTATCGGCTACTTCTACATCTGCCGCGATATTTGGCGAAGCCGTGAACGAATTGTCTTCACCAGTAACGAACATCACGTTCGCTCCCAGTTTGACATTCCAGTTTTCTCCGGCAATCTTATAATACGGACTCAAAGTCACTTCGGCATGATTGGCAAAGGCACAATTGGGAACTCCAGCTGGATAAGTCGGCAAGTTATAGGCGAAGTATTCCACTTGTCCGCCAACACCCACGCGCTGATTTCCGTTAAAGAAAGCACTGAAATCGAATTTCGCATCCAACGTATGTTCTGTCGGACCGTCCAGCTCTTTGCTTAATCCGTATTTATGTGAGAAATTGATGTAATCCAAATCAATCAAGTAGAAGAACGCCGCATCTTCTTTAGCTTCTATACCGATCTTTGCCTGAATCGTCTGGTTCACCTGATTGGTTTCCCTATCGGCTTTTGACAGCAGATCTTCTACTGGCAGGCTCGACATGTTATTTATAGGCAAGCCATAATAATTGAATCCCGAATAATTATACTTACCACCTAAGTTCAAGATGGCCTTCTCGAAGGTATGAGCATAGTTGATACCGCCTGTGTTGTCATTCAGTTTTGCCTTGACCTGATCTTCGATCTGGATATAATCAATGTTACCGTTCGTTGAGCGGTGAGAAAGGAATACATTCAGCTTGTCTTTTTCCGTACTCAAGATATGGTAGCCGAAATCGCCGTTTATATTCAGGTGCATGCCGGCTGCCACGTTCAGGTAACCGCGGCGCTTGTTGTAATCCATCTGCGTCATGATATTCCCTGAAGGCAAGAGTGCAATCTGCTTTTCAGGATCAGTTGCCAACGTAAACGAAGAATAAGAAATAGCTCGTTTGGTTACTTGCGGCTCTTTAATCTGCGGAAGCGTATTGACCTTGTTGGCATCCTGCACTGTCGGAGCGTATTCCCGTTCCAACGTCATTTCGCGGTCCAGCTTCTTTTTCGTTTCATCTTCTTGTGCTGAAACAGTAACGGCAGAACCCAGCAACACCGCTACGCAAAGTACTTTCTGATATTTTGTTTTCATCTTAGCCTCCTCATTACTTTAGTTTTGCCAAACGACTTTCAATCATTTCCGTGATGTTGTCGTCGCCCTGATAATTCTTCTGCAAACTGTTCAGATAAACGCGGGCCTGAACCGGATCGCCTTTACGAATATAAATATCTGCCCAAAGGATGAATCCGCGAGCCAGCCAGTATTGATGCGGTGTACCGTTCTTGGCAAACTCTTCTAATACCTTTTCTGCGTTCTTGTCATCGTTGGCGTCATAATAAAGCTGAGCCAACAGATATTTGGCTTCTGCACCTTGTGCGGTACGCGTATCCTGACTGATCAGCTTTAAGTCTGCCAATGCTTTCGATTCTTGTCCCATTTCCATATAAGCCTTTGCCCGGACATAACGCGCTTCGTTGGCAATTTCAGGAGAAACTTTCGGATTCTTCAATAACTGATTGGCTCCGGTCAGAGCATCTTGCTGATTTCCTTCTTTCAGGGCACAACGCATGATACCCAAAGCGGCAGCTTCCTTGTTGTCGGGATTCTCAGCAATCGTATTCAATCGCTTAAATGTTTCAAGAGCCGCCTTGAAGTCTTCGGTCAAATATTCAATTTCCGCCTTGCGCGCCGTTGATTCTTCCAGGAACTTCCGGTCGCCACTGGCGATTACCTGTTCAAACATCGGCAGCGCCTCATTATATTCCTTCAAGTTGAAAGCGATGCTGGCCAGATAGAAGTTTGCATTGGTACTGAAGGCTCCGTTCGGGTAATTCTTCAGGTAGTTCTGCATGCTTCGGCGGGCGCCTTCATTATCACCCCGCATAAACAGTTTTTCAGCCGCAATGTAAGTCAGCGAATCCTGTTCGTTGATATTCAGGTGGATGTTTCCGCCTAACGAGTTTACATAGGCCGCATAAGCATCGATATCGTTCAAGTCGATATAAACCGACTTCAGATCCTGCAAGGCCACTTTGGCTTCTTCGCTACCCGGATACTTGCTGATGACTTGTTTGTAGGCTTCAGCCGCTTTTTCCGGCTGGTTGTCATTATAATATATCAAACCTAACTGAACTCCTGCTTTCCGGGACAGACTGCTTTCCGGATATTCGCTGATGAGCTTGTTGAAGGTTTGAATAGCCGCCGAGCTGTTTTCCAGCAAGACGTAAGTACGGCCTTTCTCAAACAGGGCATCGTCGATGTATTGAGATTCCGGATATTCACGGATCAGCTGATCCATCGTCCGGATCTTTCCGTTATAATCTTTCTGCAGACCCAGTACAAAACCTTTCTGGTAGACTGAATAATCGCCGGCAGAAGGTAGTATTTGCGATGCTTTGTTGTAATTTTCTTCCGCCGCTGCAAACTGTCGGTTCTGGAACAGACAGTCGCCGATACGGTTATATGCATCGGCATACGATGCGGCAGCATGATTCTGTTCTACATCGGTATATTGGCGGAAGCGGCTTAAAGCCATGTCATATTCCTGCTGTTTGAAGTAACAGTATCCTAAGTTATAGAAAGAAAGGGCATACATATCCGTTCCTTTCTGCTGGGTATTGTTCTGATAAGTCCGGTAGTCGGAAATCGCATTTCCGTATTCGCCTTTCCGGTAGTAGGATTCGCCTCTCCAGAAATAAGCATCGCTACGGGCTTCTTCGTTATAGGTTCCCATCTGGATGGCACGAGTGAAGAGATCAATCGCCTCATCCATCTTCATGTTGGTAAAGGCTTCCGTTCCTAACTGGAAAAGAATATTCTGTTTGGCATCCAGAATCTTGACACTCGGATGCTTGATTTTCTCGATTGATTTCAGGGCCGCATCATAATTCTTGGTAGTCAGATAAACTTCCACTAAGTAATCGTTTACTTTGTCTGCATATTGTGAATTCGGGAAATCGTTCAGGAAGTCTTCGAAGATAGTCACTGATTCGCCGAATCCGGTAAACGCTGTTTCATGTATCAGCAATGCATAATTATACATGGCGGCTTCCTGAATCTGTGTATCAAACGATGAGGTTGCAGCTGCTTCGAAAGCCATCCGCGCATTATTCTTATCGTTCAGCTTCAGATAAGATTGCCCTAAGTACAGATAGGCATTCTGGGTCAAAGCATCATCTTCGCTGACAACTTTTCCGAAGTTATTGACAGCACTGCTGTAATTCCCGTTGTTGAACAGACAAACACCCAACAGATACAGGTCGCTGCGCAACGGTTCCTCAGCTTCCGATACATATTTGCTTAAATATTTCAGGGCCTTGTCCTGCTGTCCCTGGTGATAATAGGAGTTACCAAGGATACGGTATAATTCGGTATTGTTATTGCTGTTTGGATAAGTATCCAGCAATCGTTCGCCTTCCTTGATGACCTGGCTGTATTTATTCTGGATAAAATAGATCTGAGTCGTGTAATAAGAAGACTGTTCCTTGAATTCCGGATTCTCTTTCAAGGCATCGAATTCGACTAAAGCCTGGTTGTATTTGCCGTTGGCATAGTCGATGTAAGCGACATAATAGGCAGAAGCGTCGCGGTATTTATCACCAATCTGCTGAATACGGCTGAACATCTGCCGGATTTGCTGCAGCTTTTCCGGATTTTCATTCTCTACCTGAAGCATCGAGTACGCCAGACGAAAACTATAGGCTTCCTGATCTTCCGGACTAAGCAGGTCGATATCGGCCTCTTTCAACCAGAAGATAGCTTTCGGATAGTTTTTCTGTCCGAAGTGAACCGAACCGATCAGGAATTCAACCACGTCGGTATGGCGTGAATCCGGATACGTTTCAAGATACGATTTCAATAGTTCGTCTGCATTGGGGCGGCCTTGCTCAAATGCCGCATAAACCAGCATGAAGTCTGCTTCCTGAATTAAGTCTGCATCTGCCGCGTGGGCTTTATACGCTTCCAGCTTGTCGATGCAACCCGAATAATTCTTCAGGTTAAACAATTCCTTGCCTTCTGTGAACAGACGCTCTGGGCTGCCAAACTGATACGAGCGTTGAGCATCCGCCATGTGCGTACCTAATACCAGGCATAAGGGAATAAGTATTTTCTTCATCACACTCTTTGCTTTTTATGTGTTTATTTATAAAGATAACAAACAACTCATATTGCTTGTTTAATCTGTCTTATCGTGTAATTAATTTACAAAGATAAATAAACCCGTTGAAATATAGGCAACTTCTGAAGGAAAAACCTATTGATTTGCTTCTTGCCGATTCATTTCCTGATATCGCCGGATGGCTTGGCGGATGGAAGTAAGACCGAAGTCGTCGGGCTGTAGGGAAGCTGGCTGCCGGATGACGATTTCGGCGGCGTCGTCTGCGGCCTGTGCCTGGCTGAATTGCTTGACATGGCATTCGAAGAACATATCCACGGTGTGGACTTCAAAGCCTTTGTATGGATAGATGTTGGGAATTGAGAACAGATACTGGCAGTGATCGATCTGAAGGCCGGTTTCTTCTTTGACTTCGCGGGCAGCGGCTTCTTCGGCACTTTCGTACATGTCGACAAATCCACCGGGCAGATCGAGGGTGCCTTTACCGGGTTCTTTGGCGCGTCTGACCAACAATAGCTCGCCGGCTTCGTTCCTGATAAAACAGGCAACGGCTGATGACGGATTGAAATAATAGACAAACCCGCAGTGCGTACACTCTTTTGCCTTTTCGTTGTGTACGACAAACGTCTGGTGTCCGCAAACCGGACAAAATAGAAATTGGTGTAAAGGATGTTGCTTCATAAGGATATCATAAAAAAAGACAGATCGTATTGACATACGACCTGTCTTGAAACATTCATTATTGGGAAAGATGTTTTTCTTATTCTTTTACTTCCCAGCCCAAAGCACTTGCTCCCAATACGGCAGCATCGCTTTCTTTCAGCTGAGAGAATAACAGTTTAGTCTTGCCTTCAAATACTTTCAGCATGTTCTTGTCCATAGAACGCTTGATCGGGTTCATCAACAAGTCGCCTGCTTTCGTCAGACCACCGAACAAGATGATTGCTTCCGGGCTTGAGAAAGCGACGAAGTCTGCAAAGGCTTCACCTAACATGTTTCCTGTAAATTCAAAGATCTCCAACGCCAGCTTATCACCTTTCATAGCTGCATCAAATACATCTTTAGAGGTGATTTCAGACGGATCGAGTTCACGCAGCAAGCTGTCGTCTTTTCGGATATCCAGATATTCGCGTGCTGTTCTGGCTACACCCGTTGCAGAAGCATAAGCTTCCAAACAACCCTGACGGCCACAACCGCAAGGACGTCCGTTATTACGACGCATGATAACATGGCCCAATTCACCGGCAAATCCGTCGTGTCCATATACCAAGTTACCGCCAATGACGATACCGCTACCTACACCTGTTCCTAAAGTAATAACGATAAAGTCTTTCATACCACGAGCCGCACCGTAAGTCATTTCACCGATACCGGCAGCATTGGCGTCGTTTGTCAAAGCGGTAGGGATACCCAAGCGCTCTTCAAACATGGCAGCCAAAGGAATTACACCCTTCCAAGGAAGGTTCGGGGCAAACTCAATAGTACCGCTGTAATAGTTTCCGTTAGGAGCACCGATACCGATACCTTTTATCTTGTCTACGCCACCGTTGGCAATAATGAGCGGCAACAGATTCTTGCAAACTTCGTCTACGTAATCATTGACGTCCTCATAAGCTCCGGTTTTGATGGAACTGCTTGCAATAATAGTTCCGCGTGCGTCTACAATACCAAAGACGGTGTTTGTTCCGCCTATGTCAATGCCCACTACATAGGGCTTTTCCATGTTTGAATTCATGATATTACTTTTGTTTAAAGGGTTAGTTAATCACATTCATGGTTACAAAAATCACAAAGAAAAACGACACTGCAAAATCTTTTTTTAAAAAAGTTTGCAACTTTTGCAACTTTTCGTAGCATTGCTGCGTCTAATAGTGAAAATTAATAAGAGTAAAGCAATAAACAGGGAAAACAGTGATACAACTAAAAGACATTAACAAGACCTACAACAACGGAGCACCGCTGCATGTGCTCAAAGGTATCAACCTCGACATTCAGAAAGGCGAATTTGTTTCCATCATGGGCTCATCGGGTTCGGGAAAGTCCACTTTACTCAATATACTGGGTATTCTGGATAGTTACGACACGGGGGAATATTATCTGAACGGTACCCCCATCAAGAACCTCAGCGAAACGAAGGCAGCCGAGTACCGCAACCGTATGATTGGTTTCATCTTCCAGTCCTTCAATCTCATTTCCTTCAAGAATGCAGTGGAGAATGTGGCGCTTCCTCTCTTTTATCAAGGAGTGAGCCGCCGCAAACGTAATGCGCTGGCACTGGAATATCTG
>ERZ780141.1841-NODE-1841-length-11563-cov-12.949774_pt1 | contig 11563 bp, 14 predicted proteins | sample MGYA00433080_ERZ780141 | MGnify/ENA primary metagenome ERZ780141 (study PRJEB29588, sample SAMEA2154047) | human gut metagenome | biome: human gut; feature: human-associated habitat; material: faeces | place: Denmark | collected 2008/2010 ... | reverse complement strand
CCTCGACCAGAGCGAACCTATCGAGCGCAGTTTATACCGCACAAACGGCGATCAATATCACAAAAACCGTCGCAAAGGCGGCTGCGGCATGAGTGAACTTACAATGGGCAGCCTGTTCGATGGCATCGGCGGCTTTCCGCTGGCAGCAATACGAAACGGGATCACACCCGTGTGGGCTTCGGAGATCGAGCCGTTCCCCATCGAAGTCACAAAAACACACTTCCCCGACATGGTTCATGTCGGAGATATTACAAAGCTCAATGGCGCGGACCTGCCGCCCGTGGATATCATCTGCGGGGGCAGCCCGTGTCAGGACTGCTCGGTTGCGTCCGGGACACGCGCCGGATTGCAGGGCGCGCGTTCCGGACTGTTTTTTGAACAAATACGGATTACAAAGGAGCTGAGAGATGCAGACATACTTCGAGGGCGATCAGGTCAGTCTGTTCGACCAAGATACTTCTGCTGGGAAAACGTCATGGGCGTATTCAGCTCAGGCACGCCGCACGGGGAGGATTTCCGGATTGTCCTGGAGTCAATTGCTCGATTACATTGCCCCACCGTATCAATTCCTCGACCTTACCCCTGGGGCTGGAAACCTGCTGGGGCAATTCGAATGGGAGATGCGTTCAGCCTTGCATGGAGGGGCTTTTTTGCGGAATACTGGACCCTCGCCCAGAGACGCCACAGAATCCTGCTTGTCGCAGATCTTGGAGGATCATCCGCCGAAAAAATATTATTTGACTACTGCGGCTTGTCTGGGGATCTTGCGTCGGGCGAAGGAACGTGGCAAGCCGTTGCCGAAAGCGTTAGACACTGCTTTACGGATACAAGCTGGCTTGATTGGCTTGCCGGAAGGCAGAGAGAAAACGGTGCCGTTTGATGATTCTGCCGTCCTTGCACAGCCGGGAATGAAGCAGCAGACATTTGCCGCGTCTTTTTCCGCTGGCGCCAGCGCGACGGCTGGAACCATCGGCTACGCAGAGGAAGTCGCCCCAACACTCAAGGGCAGTCCAAGCGGCAACTGTATGCCGTCTGTTATGTGCCTGCACGATCAGGGTGGACAACGGATGGATGTGTGTGAAAATATGACCGGTACGCTCCGCGCCGGCGAAAAGGGGCATCAGCCCTTAGTGTATGAAAACCATGGTGTTGATGCCCGTATCCGGGAATCCAGCGAGATCAGTCCAACAGTCACAGCCCGTTTTGGCACAGGCGGCGGCAATACGCCGTTGGGGCAGGAACCAAACGAGGTCTACTGCATCGTCGGCAACATCATCGACCGCCAGCCGGAAAACGGCGGCAACGGCTGTGGATATCAGGAAAATCTTGCATATATAATTACAACTTGCGACAGGCATGCAGTCTATGCGCGGCAGCGTGTGGACGAATTCCGCAATGACGATATCGCCAGCACGCAGAGTGCACGGCAGGCCAAGGATGCGACGGATCTGGTCGTAGAACCGGATCGGCAGTATGCGCAGTTCATTCGCAGACTCACGCCTTTGGAGTGCGAGAGATTGCAGGGCTTTCCAGACGATTGGACGAATATCCCCGGTGCGTCGGACTCGGCAAGATATCGCGCCCTCGGCAACAGCGTTCCTGTGCCGTGCGTGGAATTCATTATGAAAAGTCTGCAAGCAGTTGCCGCAATGGAGGTTGATGACGAACGAAGCCAAGCACAAGGAGATCATCATGCAGAAGAATGAATTTGAAGTCATGGTCAAGGAGTTGCTGCCGGACGTGACAGCGCAGGCCATGGAGAAGTGGACGCAGTATGCGCAGGAACTGGAGCAGGACGGCACAGAAAAGGAAAGAGACCTTTATGATGCCGCCTATGTGGAACTACGGCTTATCAAAGAGCATCAGGGTGAGCCGGCCGCAGCGAGCCTGTTCAACTACGGGGAGCATTTCGTGTTCAATTGTTTTGAACTGCGCGGTGCGGCGGCGAAGCTCACCGAGGGTGGGACGCTGGAGCAGATCCGCGACTATACCATTGAGAACGGCTGTGATCCCACCGAAGAAGAATACCGGGAATCCGCACAGGCGCTGCAGGCGTTCCGCAGCCAGCAGGAGCATACATTTTCCGGCGAGATGTGCTTGTAATATGCTTCATTCTGCGCCGCTTCTTTGTTGCTTATTGTGAATAGCTTTGTTCCGGCGCTTACAGTATGCTTGCGTTGCAATCAAGAACAGAAAGGACGAAGCCCAATGGCAGACAAGAAAAACCTCTGCGCGCAAATCGACACAGCCCTCCACGCGCGTGTGCGGCTAGAGCAGGAGCAATCCGGCAAGACACTCAGCGAATTCGTAGAACAGCTTATCACAGATTATTACAAAATGAAAGAAGGAACCAAAATGACAGGCGACATGAGAACAATGGCGATCCAGCTCCCGGAAGAACTCTTCGAGCGGCTGAAGGCGTATCTCAAAAAGAACAACCTCAAGCAGAAGCAGTTCATCATCGGACTGATCGAGGACGCGCTGGAAGAAGACGAAGCGGAAGAAAACTCGGTGCAGTCGGATAAGGAAGAAGCTGCCGAGCCGGACGCGGATGTCAACGAACTGCAAACATCCGGCTGATGTGCCGGTCTGGCGCTGAAGGGTGATCCGGAAACGTATTTGAAAATGCAAACTCCTTAGATGACTGATGCGCGGTCGCCTGCGGGGAAACTCCCGCGGGCGGTTTGCTATAAAAGACCTTGTGTTTTTCTGAACACGGTGTACAATAGGTTCAAAACAGGCAAGGCGGTACAAGGCTTATGAAGAAAACAGACCCCCGGACAGTGCAAACCAAAACAAATATCCAGCAGATTCTGCTGGAGTTGCTGAAGCAGATGCCTTTTGATAAAATCACGGTTTCCAATCTCTGCAAAGAAGCCGGAATCAATCGGGGAACGTTCTACCTGCACTACTGCGATATATATGCAGTGCTGGAGGAACTGATGGAGCAAATCCTTCGGGATGAGCCAACGCAAGAGCCGTACCATTGCGCCTTGACCGCAGAACACTACCAATGTCCCTACGGCATCTGTGACAAAATCCATACGCACCCTGAATACGGCGTAATCTTCTTTGACGATTCTCTGACTGGAAGAGTTATTGAGAAAATCGCAGAGCAGTCGAAGGATAAGTACATTGCATCCCTGGTGCAGCAGCTTTCCCTGACGGCGGAGCAAGCCGAAACTATCTTTTATTTTCAGCTGAACGGCTGCCTTGCGGTAAACAAGAAAATCTATCGCAGCGGAAGCAGGAACTGGGAAGCCAGCCGTGACCTGATCGGCGGATTCATCCAAAGCGGACTAAAACGGTATGCAAAGTGACTTCCTCAACAGATTCAAAATTGTGTTCATTGCATCTTTATCGTTTGCCTGTATAATAGTTCCTGAACAATGTGTTTAGGAAGCGAGGGACGACAATGAATCTGATTGGTAAATTACAACCGGTGATTATTATCACAGCGGCGCTGCTGGGACTGCTTTTGGGTGCGTTGACACCGCTTGGCTCTGTGTCCTCCGGGTTGATCGAAGTGTTTTTGATGATGCTTCTGTACATTTTGTTTCTGTCTATCGACTTAAGGCAGATCAAAAAATCTTTTACCAATGTCCGGTTTACCTTGACAGCAGTGGTCATCAACTTTGTGTTTACACCCCTATTCGGCTACCTGCTTGGCAAGCTATTCTTCCCTGATGAACTGGACATCCGCATCGGTTTGCTGATGCTGCTGGTAACGCCCTGCACCGACTGGTATCTGGTATTCACGGGACTGAGCAAGGGTAATGTGGAGTTGAGTATGTCCATCCTGCCGCTAAATCTGATCTTACAGATCGTTCTGCTGCCGGTGTACCTGCTGGTGCTGATCGGAAGCGAGGTAACGATGGATGTGGTGTCGCTTCTTGGCAGCGTGGCAAAGGTCTTAGTGATCCCCTTTGTGCTGGCTTATATCACGAAGCTGTTCACCAAAAACAGTGAAAATTTCAAAAGCTTCTTATCTGACCACGGAGATGATTTACAGCTGCTGTTCCTGTGCCTGGCGGTGGTGGTAATGTTCGCATCCGAAGGCAGGAGCCTGATTGAAAACCCCATGCTGCTGGTGCGGATGTTCGTTCCGCTGCTGATTTTCTTCGTTGTATTGTTCTTTGTGGCGCATCTTGCCGGCAGAGTGATGAAATTCTCCCGGCGGGATATAGTTTCTCTGAACTTTACCACTCTGGCAAGAAATTCGCCCTTGTCGCTGGCCATTGCCGTGGCAACCTTCCCGGATAGGTCCCTGATTTCTCTGGCACTTGTTATCGGTCCGCTGATCGAGCTGCCGGTATTGTCGGTGATCTCCGGCATCCTCAAAAAATGGAACCGAACAGAAGAATAACCACCCAGCGCCGCCGTAGGAGATTCTGCGGCGGTGCTTTTTTGCATTTTGGAGGTGATCGTATTTACATTTACCCTGACAACCTGAACGCCAAAGCCACGCTCTGGCTCTGGCAGCTCCGGGACTTAGCCGTCATCGGCATTGGGCTGCTCATCGCGGTTCTCGCGCTGACGCAGCTTGGATTGTTTTTGCCCTTGGTGCTGGTGGCGGCGTATGCGTTCTTGTCCATCCATCTGGATGGACTCAGCGTGCTGGACTTTCTCTCGTTCGTCGTGAGCTTTTACATCACAGAACAGCAAATTTTCGAGTGGGAGGAACCGGTATGAGGAAAAAGAAAGACAAGCGGCGGCAGTCCACCCAGCAGCTCATGGGTGTCAAAAAGATCACAGACTACTGCATTTCCACGGATGCGGGTGACTTGGTATTTTATATCATTAAGCCCACAAACATCAGCGTCCTTCCGGCTGGCGCGGTCAGTGCGAAGATCCGTGCGCTCCAAAATACACTCAGCGCGCAGGCCGGCGTGGATCTGCTGGCAATGAACTCCCGTGAGAGCTTTAACGCGACGTGCCTCTTTTACCACGACCGGATGCAGGCAGAGCAGAACCCCGCGATCCGGGAACTGCTCGAACAGGACCGTGCATTTCTGGACGAAAAGCAGGTGCAGATGACGCTGGCACGTGAGTTCTATCTCGCCGTCCGACTCAAAAACGAGAAGCCGGACACGGCGTACACGCTGCTGTCCACCATCGAGACAAAATTCCGCGACAACGGCTTCACCACGCGCCGCGCCGGGAAAGAAGACCTCAAGCGCCTGCTTGCCATCTATTTCGAGCAGAACACCACGACGGAGCGCTTCGAGGACTACGACGGTCAGCGATTCATGGAGGCGACGGGATGAGTATTTTCAGAAGAAAAAAGCAGACCGACGCGGAAACAGAATCTTTGAAATCCTTCCTCGACATGATCGCGCCCAGCATCGTGAAATTTGAAACCGGCTATTACATCTGCGGCAACACGTTCCGCTGCATTTGGGCGCTGCGCGAGTATCCAACATCGACCGACGATCTTGCCATCCTGCGGCATCTGGGCGAAAAGCACGGCGTGACTCTTCATATCTACACGCGCCTTGTCTCGCCGCTGGAAGAACGGAAAATCGTCCATAACGCCGAGATCCGCAACCGCATGAAGCGCGGCAGCTCCCAGAATATGCAGCAGGCGGTGGAGGCCGAGAGCAATTTGCAGGACGTTGCGAACCTCATCGGATCGCTCCATCGGAACAAAGAGCCGCTGCTGCACTGCGCCGTTTACATCGAAATGATCGCCGGAACGATGCAGGAGCTTGAAATTTTGCAGACGAATGTGGAGGTCGAGCTGATGCGCTCGAAGCTGAACGTGGACAGGCTGAAGCTCCGCCAGCAGGCAGGCTTCTGCGCCGTCAGCCCGGTCGGATTCAATGTGCTTGGCACAGAGTATGAGCGCGTCCTGCCAGCCAGCTCGGTCGCAAATCTGTTCCCGTTCAACTACAGCGGCAAAACAGACCGTAAGGGCTTTTATATCGGCAAGGACAAATACGGCAGCAACATCGTAGTAGACTTCGATCAGCGCGACGAAGACAAAACCAGCGCCAATGTCCTCATTCTCGGCAACTCCGGTCAGGGAAAATCGTATCTGATGAAGCTGCTCCTGCTCAACTTCTTGGAAGCAGGAAAGTCGGTCATCACGCTGGACGTGGAGCATGAACAGTGGGAGCTGTGCCAGGCGCTCGGTGGGTGCTTTGCGGACATCATCGAGGGAACGTATAAGATCAATCTGCTGGAACCCCGCTGCTGGGACACCGATGCAGACCCATATGATGTGGACGCGCCCAAAGCGTTCCGGCAGTCCACCCGGCTGGCGCAGCACACATCCTTCCTCAAGGATGTTTTTCGTACATATAAGGACTTTACGACAGCACAGATTGATACGATTGAAATTATGTTAACCAAACTATACACGGAATGGGGCATCACGGAGGACACAGACTTTTCGCAGATGCGGCCGGAGGACTACCCCATTCTCTCGGAACTGTACGATTTTATAGAGATCGAGTATGAAAACTTCGACGAAACGAAGCCGCAGCTCTATACGCGCGAGACGCTCCAGCAGGTGCTGTTGGGGCTGCACTCCATGTGCCGCGGCGCGGACTCGAAATTCTTCAACGGTCACACAAACCTGACCTCAACGCGCTTTCTGGTGTTCGGTGTAAAAGGTCTTCTGTCCGTGGCGCAGAATGTGCGAAGCACGATCCTACTGAATCTGCTGTCGTATATGTCAGACAAGCTGCTGACCGAGGGCAACACCGTCGCGGCGCTGGACGAACTCTATATCTGGCTGTCCAATCCCGTCGCTATCGAGTACATCCGCAACTCGCTCAAGCGCGTGCGCAAAAAGGAATCCGCGCTGGTGCTGGCAAGCCAGAACCTTGAAGATTTCGACCAGCCGGGTGTGCGGGAAATGACAAAGCCTCTGTTCTCCATTCCGCCGCACCAGTTCCTGTTCAACGCCGGTTCGATTGACCGCCGCGCGTATATGGATATGCTCCAGCTGGAGGACAGCGAGTTCGACCTCATCAAGTTCCCGCAGCGCGGCGTCTGCCTCTATAAGTGCGGCAACGAACGCTACCTGCTGGAAGTCCATGCGCCGCCGTATAAGGAAGCGCTGTTCGGAAAGGCTGGCGGCCGCTGATGGCAGTATCTCCGATGCTCATAAAGGTCGTCGCCGCACTGCTGACCAGCGAAAAGGGGCGCAAGGGCGTCGGCTTTCTGCTGGTTGCTATTTTTGCACCGGTCATCCTGATTGCTGCCATCCTCTGCTCTGCCACATCGGGTGGGGCCGACCACAACAATTCCGCTGTGGAAGCCTCTTTTTATGGGGTGACATATAGCGAAGGTGTGCCGGACGAATTCAGAACGCACATTGCAGATATGCAGACGGCTTTTTCCTTTCTGGATTCGGCGGTAACGGAAGCCAACGCGAATATGACCGACGGCAATCGTCTTGACCCGATACAGGTCAAGGCGATTTTTTATGCCCTCTGTTTTGGCGAGAATGCGCCAAGTCAGCGCGCGGCAGACCGTTTTGTGGACTGCTTTTTCATCACAGAGCAGAGAACGCGAACCGTACTCGTTGAACTGGAAGACGGGAGCGTCATAGAACAGGAGGAACCCTATACCGCCACTGTGCCGCTCTCGCTGGCGGCAGCGTATGAAAATCTTGCGGCAAAGCTCGGCAGAACCATCACCGACGAGGACAAGGAAAACGCCGCGCACATCTACACGATGATCGCGGGCAATGCCAACGGCAGCGACGGGACCGGCGCGTCAGGCGGCACAATTCAGATCGACTACGGCAGCGGAACCGGCAGAACGGAACTGGACACGTCCGGCTTCACGAACCCGGCTGGCAAGAACGCCGACGATCTGGTGCAGTACGCCATCCATGCCTATCAGGAGCATTGGGGCTATGTGTGGGGAACGTTCGGTCTTGTATTGACGGAAAGCCTGTTCGAAGCAAAACTCGCGCAGTATCCGGATGCTCTTGCTGGCAACGCAGATTTTATTCGCCAGACGTGGGTCGGCGGCAGAACGACAGACTGCGTCGGACTCATCAAGGGCTACGGCTGGCTAAATGCGGAGACGGAAGAGATCGTCTACAACACCAACGGGATGCCGGATATCACGGCGAACGAAATGTATCATGCTGCGACGGTTTCCGGCACGATTGATACGATCCCCGAAACACCCGGTCTAGCGGTCTGGCACGACGGACACATCGGCGTGTACATCGGAAACGGCGAGGTGGTCGAGGCGATGGGCACGCGCTACGGTGTTGTGAAAACGAAGCTGGAAGGTGCGCGCTGGACGCACTGGCTGAAGATTCCGTACATCAGCTATGACTGAGACTATTTTGGCTTATCCTCTTCCAACTGCGCCTTATATTTTCTGCCCACGCGCTTCGTCGCATCCGTGACGCTCCCGCGCGAGATGGCGGTAACGCCGAACTTGCTGCGCAGTTGGTCGACGGTCTGGTCAAGTTTCCGAGCGCGATCTTTTTGATCATCCTGAAACATGGAGAGCTGCACCGTTTCGTTGTCGGAAATGTCGCCCAACGTCACGCCGAGCAGCCGCAGCGGCGTATAGCCGTCCCACAGCTCCGCAAACAGCGTTTTGGAAAGCGCGAAGGCCTCGGCAGTCACGTCGGTCGGTTCCGGGAGCTTTCTCTGGTGGGATTTGTTTCGGAAATCGTTTCCGCGGATAGTCACAGTCACGCAGGAGCAGCGCCTGCCATCCGCGCGCATCCGGGACGCAACACTGTCGCAGAGTGCCAGCAGAATTTTGTTGGCCTGTGCGGTATCGGTCACATCCTCTTCCAGTGTCACAGAGTTACCGTAGCCTTTGACGGCCTCCGGCTCTGCCAGCACGGGCGAGAAATCCATTCCGTTTGCGTAATCGCGAATGAGCTTTCCCATCTTGACGCCGACGAGCTTTTGCACACGCGAAAGATCGGTCTTTGCAAGATCACCAATCGTGCGGATTTGAGAAGCGGTCAGCTTACTCGCCGTTGCGCGGCCGACCGAATACAGCGCGCCCACAGGCAGCGGCCAGAGCTTCTGCGGAATTTCGGATGCAAACAGGGTGTGAACCTTATTTGGCTTTTCAAAATCGCTCGCCATCTTCGCCAACAGCTTATTGGGTGCGATGCCGACGTTGACCGTGAAGCCAAGCTCGGAGAAAATCGTGTCCTTGATCGTGTGCGCAATGGCGATGGGGTTCGGATAGAGAAGATTCGTACCCGTCATGTCGAGAAAGCATTCGTCGATAGACACCTGCTCTACGACAGGCGCGAAGCGGCGGCAGATGGCAATAAATGCTTTGGAGTTTCTGGTGTAAAGAGCAAAGTCCGGCTTGGCCAGAACGAGCTGCGGGCATTTGCGCAGCGCCATAGCGACCGGCTCTCCGGTTGTAACGCCGAACTTTTTTGCGGGGATGGATTTGGCAAGGATCACGCCGGTGCGCTTGTCCCGGTCGCCGCCGATGGCAGAAGGAATGAGACGAAGATCCGGTTCTCCATCTGCCACGCGCCGCGCGGCCTCCCAGGATAAAAACGCGCTGTTGACGTCCACATGGAAAATAAGCCGCTGCACAAAATCACCTCCGGTAGCTCCAGTATAACACACCCGGAGAGAATCACAAACAGAAAAGGAGAGGAAAACTTGAACGTCTTGATGGTGGAGCCGGGAAAGGCTCCGTATGAAACGCAGATTGGCAGCGATCTGCAAAGTATGCAGACTCTCGTCGGCGGATATTTGGAAGCCGTGTATCCCTTTGAACAGCCCGCCGCGCTGGTCTGCTGCGAGTTCGGAAAGCTGGACGGTCTGCCGCTCAACCGCGCACTGCGCGATTCGGATGGTGATATTTATGACATCGTCGCGGGAAATTTCTTTATCGTCGGACTCGGCGAATCGGATTTCACCGACCTGCCGCACGAGCTTGCCGAGCGGTTTGCCGAGCAATTTCGTCAACCGGAAATGTTTCTGCGCGAGGGTGACAAAATTGTTGCCGCGCCGATGCCGGACGAGCAGGTGCAGGGCGGAATGTCATACTGACAGGGGGATATATGAAACAGGCAAATATTCAAATCACGTTCGAGGAAGAAAAGCTCCGTGCCCTCCGGCGATACATTGCCAAGCGCGACTCGACGTTGGAAGCGGAGCTGCAAAAGGCAGCCCAGCGACTCTACGAAAAGGTCGTGCCTGCCGCTGTGCAGGAATACATCAGCGACTGTACGCAGGGCGATGCTGTGCGCAGACCGCAGAAGAAACCGGAGGTGCAGGTATGAGCACAGCAGGATTTCACATCACAGAGGACTGCGCGGAAGTCTATCTGCAAAACGAATCCGGCATGGAGTTTTTGCAGCTCGCCAAACAGTTCCATGATTATCTCCGGCAGGAACAGCGCTTGCCTGCGCGGAGTCTCTTTGAAGCGACGGACGGATGCAAAGAAATCAGCCGCGAGACATTCGATGCGCTGACGAAGCACCGCATGGAGAACACCGGCGAGGTCAGCGGACTGTTTGAGCTGGACTTTGACGCGCGGACGCTTTCTGCGCTCAACATCATGGACGGCTGGAAGGTCTACGCGATGCAGAATGTGACGGATGCGGCAGAAGCGGCATATCAGGAAACGGAGATTTCCGAGGATGCCCACTGGCGCATCTTCCTCGACCGGCTGGATGGTCAGGAGCTGACAACGCCGAGCAGACTCACTGCGCGGAATTTTTATTTCGAGGATAGCATCGAGGCGATGGATGACCGGACACTGAATTTTTATGTCGTTCCGTGTTTCAACGTCGATGAAGTGTTTGGTACATTCGTGGAGACCGATGAAAACGACCATGCGCTGAATATCTATGCCAACTACGATATGCAGCGCCAGCAGGTCTGCGACACGCTGGAGATCACGCTCTATGGCAGCGGAATCGATGATCAATCTCTTACCTACCATCTGAATGCAGCAGAGAAAGAAGTGCTGCGCGAAAAGATGGAAGCCTACTGTATGCAGCGGGAGCATATGCCGTTAAATCAGCTCTGTCAGGAGATTCTGCAGGAGCAGGATGCGCCCACGCAGGAGATGCAGCTGTGACCGGCAGCGCGTTCCGCGCCGTCGCGCCCGTGTCGGCGGTTTGTGCGGCTTTCGCGGCGCAGTCGAGCGCGTACCCGCCAAGTACCAGAAAACCGGACGTTGCGCCGCCGTGCAGGAGCGCTGCAAAAACGAAAAAGGAGATCAAAATGTCTACGGAATTTTACTGTGAAGAATTTCCGACAGAGCAAAACGGAAAACCGGTGCAGACGCTCAAAGATCTGCTGGAAGCCTGCCCGGAAGATCGTTTTCATTTCATGACACCGTTCGGCTATGTTGACCTGACTGCCCAGGACGCCGGGCAGCTCCGGCAGGGCGCGGCGGCGCAGGCACATACCGGCGAAAGCGGATGGGAAATACCAGTTCCGGCAGAAAAACTGCTGCAGCAGGAGCTGGTGTCCGTGAGAAAGGCTGAGAATGGTCAATGGTACGCGATTACCACAGATCCGCAGCCGAAAATGTCGGAATCGGAGCAGATGCAGGAGATGCAGCTGTGACCGGCAGCGCGTTCCACGCC
>ERZ780141.1838-NODE-1838-length-11573-cov-5.551398_pt1 | contig 11573 bp, 8 predicted proteins | sample MGYA00433080_ERZ780141 | MGnify/ENA primary metagenome ERZ780141 (study PRJEB29588, sample SAMEA2154047) | human gut metagenome | biome: human gut; feature: human-associated habitat; material: faeces | place: Denmark | collected 2008/2010 ... | reverse complement strand
GGCAAGGGCATCATCAACAACAGCAAAACGAAGATCCTGCTGAATCTGGAAGAGGAAGAAGCCCAGCGTGTTCAGGGTGTTCTTCACCTTTCTGAAGCCGAGCTGATGGAAATTACGCACTTTGAGCGCGGCAGCGCTCTCATCAGCACAAATAACAATAATATTGCCGTGGAGATCAAGTGCAGTCAAATGGAAAAGGAATTGATCACCACGGATCGCCGGGAGCTGGCCGAGCTTGCTCAGCGTGCTGCGCCAAAGCAGCATCCATGCTAATCCGTACACAATACGCATTTAAGACGTATAACGCTCCACAACCAACAGCAATACGGCGATTATACGGCTTCAATACGCATAACGAGGAGATGTTTCAATGAAAACGAGGGAACAGATCTATGGGCAGGAAGCCGCCGGCATCCTGCGGGATGTTTCCATGTACCGCGCTCTGACGGAGATGCAGCTTTTGAAGCTCTATCCGCACAAGGAAAGTAAAATCCGAAATCTGCTGTCCTACCTGCAAAAGCAGGGCCGCATTGTGCAGTGCGGCGAGTATTACCGCATTCCCGCTGAGGTGGAGGAAAGCATCGATCACGGGCTTTCAAAGGCCGTTTGGGTTCTTACCGACTTTATGGAGCAGGTAGAATATCACTCTGTCAGCGAGTACCCCGCAAAAATCATCTTTTTTGCGGATGGTGAAGTTTACGAGATCATTTATGCGGAGCCGGGTAAAGAGCAGCTTATCAACCAAATGCTCTCCACGGTAAAAGAGGTTCCGCCCAAATACATCGTTCTGATTGAGCAGCCGGAGCAGATCGCCGAGATCCACACACCAAACACCAGCGGCTACTGTACCGTCTCTTCGGGCGGCGATGTGCAGTATTATCAAATCGAATAAGGAGTTTTTTCTTGAACAGAGCCATTATATCACAAAGAATTACATCTATTCTGGCTGAGATCGAACGGCTGAACAATGCGCTCTATGCCATGAACACGACGGATATTCAGCGTTATCCCGACAACTACGAGGTGCTGTCCACGGATGCGGCGCTGCGGGCCGAGCGGATCACCTGCCGGCTGCGCCACCTGATCTATGCCACTACCAGCATCAAAAAAGAGGAATATCTGCGGTCTGCTGAAACCATGCAGGGTATTGAGATCAGCGAAAATGACGGCATTCTGGAGATCAAGCTCCCGTGCCTTCTGCCAAAGCGCAGGCAGCGCCAAAGCACGGAGTTCCTGTTGGATCCGTTTACCTCCGCGCTCTCCGATTACGCCGCCCACCACACCATGCCGCAATTTCAGCATTGTGTGGTCTGTTTTTCCCATATCTATGCGCAGGAGCTGCCAGAGCGGCGTATCCGTGATTATGACAATCTGGAACTGAAGCAGTTTCTGGATGTTGCGGCCTCCTTCATCTTGACGGATGACAATGGGCTGCTGTGCGACGCCTACAACACCACGGAGCTGGGCGAAGAGGATTGCACACGGCTTTTTCTCATGGACAGCACGCAGTTTCCGGCCTGGCTTGCAGAGCGCCAGAATGGCGTAAAAAGCATATCGGATTTTTGACCCTTTATGGGCGCTTATTTTCCTAGGTACAAAAAGCGCCCTGAAAGCGCTGAAAATACTGCGTTTTTTCAAGGCGCTCCAGCCGCAAAATTACCCAAGCTATAAAGCCCTACGGTAAAATATCGTACAAGGAGGCAGCACGGTTTATGCCTCGAAAGCCCCGGCAGCTGCCAGCTCAAAATACGCTGCCCTATCTTCTTTTGACATTAACCGCCCTCTGCGGTGAATACCCCATCCGTCAAATCAGCCACCTGCCGGGTGGTTCCGCATACCTCGAAAGTGTCGTTACCGCTCTCCGGCGAGATGGGCTGCTGCGTACCTTCTCCAAAGACGGCCTGCGTGGACTTCGGCTCACCTCGTCAGCCAAACGGCTGCTGTTGGCTGATGCTCCCGAATGGTTTTCAGCCTACCTGACCGGCAGTTCTGAGCCAAACAAGCTCAAAAGCGAAATTCCCAGACGGCTCCGGCTTCACCGGATGGCTGAGATCCTGACCATCATGCACAACGCTGACATTCCGGCCTTTCCATGGGAAAAGGCTCCTTTTTCCGCTGCCAGCCAAAGTGCGGCAATCCCCGCCTATTACACCTCCAGAGAGGTCAAAGAGATCGGCCCGCAAGGGGCGAAAATCAAAAGTTCACGCGCAACCGGCATCCTGCTGACGGATGGCGGTATTTTTTTGACCTATAACACCGCCAAAGCGCAGATGAAATGGGAGTACAAGGCTGAACTGCGGTTCAAAGCTCTGCTGCAAACCGAAGGGGGCATGCCCGACGCGGAGATTTCCGGGATCGTGTTCGGCTCCACCATGGAACAACTTTCTATCCTGACGCAGCCGGACGCGCACAGCTATTTCCTGCTGGATGGAAGCTTTCCGCATTTCTACTATCTGACCAATGACCGTTATGGCGAAGCGATCCTTCGCCTCTTATGCGACACGCAGCAGCGCAGGACGCTCGATGCAATCCTTGCAGACGGGCTCCATGAGGGGATACCAAATTGGCGCGTCGAGAACGACGCCATTGACAGCGAGGGGAATCCTGTTCTATTCGCCTACACCTGTGATTTTCCTCGCATCCGGCGTTTCGATACCGCGCTGGAGCTGCACGGAATGACGGGGACATTGATCTGCTTCGATTACCAGGAAGAAGCCTTGCGGGAGATCTGCGGGCAGTGTGTGATGCTGCAAAGCATTGATTTTCAACAGTTTGAAAGGAGCGTGCTCTATTCCTAAAAAGAAGCTGATTCAGCTTTTCATTATCATTCCAATCACTGCGCTGACACTGCTCTACGGGAGCGGCTACCTCTCGCAGCTTTTTTCCAATTACCGTGCATGGCAGGAGGCCGGCGCCGTGTTTGGGACGTCTCCCGCATTCCCAGACGCCGGATTCTTTCCCTGCCTTGCGGCAGCCTTCCACTTTCCGTATGGGCTGTATGGCCTCGGCCTCTGCATCGGTGCGCTGGCGCTGCTGATCCTCATGGTCATGCGGATGGGCTATAGCGAAGGCGGCGAATACGACCGGCGGCGCAACCTTGTCTATTCCAACAAGGGAACCTATGGCACCGCAGGGTTTTTGTCCCGCAAGGAGTTGGCGGGGGTGCTTGATCTTGTTCCGGATATTCGCAAGCATTCCGGCACGATTCTCGGCGAGCTGGATCATCAGGTCATTTGCATTCCTCCAAAGACTCGATTTAACGGGAATCTTGCGGTTTACGGTGCCAGCGGCTCCAAGAAGACAAGAGCCTTTTGCGTCAACATGATTCTCCAATGCGCAGCGCGGAAGTCAAGCCTTGTGATCTGTGACCCCAAATCCGAGCTTTATGAAAAGACCAGCGAATATCTGCGGGATCAGGGCTATACCGTCCGTGTGTTCAATCTGGTCACACCGTCAGCCTCCGATTCATGGAATTGTCTTGCGGAGGTCGGCGGTCAGGAATTGATGGCCCAGCTTTTTTGTGACGTCATCATCAAAAATACCGGCGGCGAGGAACGCGACCACTTCTGGGACAGCGCCGAAATGAATCTGCTCAAGGCGCTGGTCCTCTATGTTTCCACCAGCTATCCCAAGAAAAAGCAGAATATCGGCGAGGTGTATCAGTTGATTGCCGCCAGCTCCGAACAGGAGTTGAACGCGCTTTTTGGCGTTCTTCCGGTTACGCATCCTGCCAAAGCGCCATACAGCATTTTCAAGCAGGCGTCAGAGGGTGTGCGCGGCGGCGTTATCATCGGGCTCGGCTCCAGACTGCAGGTTTTCCAAAACCGGGATATTCGCAACATCACATCCTACAACGAGATTGATCTGGAACTTCCGGGAAAGCAGCCATGCGCGTATTACTGCATTACCAGCGATCAGGACAGCACTTTTGATTTTCTTTCCTCGCTGTTTCTTTCCTTTGTGTTTATCCGCCTGGTTCGCTATGCAGACGAGCATTGCCCCGGCGGGGAGCTTCCGGTTCCTGTTCATGTACTTGGTGAAGAGCTGTGTGCCTGTGGAGTGATCCCAGATCTATCGAGAAAAATTTCGGTCATTCGTTCCAGAAACCTGTCCATGTCATGCGTGTTCCAGAACTTAGCTGGTCTTCAGAACCGCTATCCCTACAACCAGTGGCAGGAAATTCTGGGCAACTGCGATGTGCAGCTTTTTCTTGGCTGCACAGATGCTCTGACGGCGGAATTTATTTCTGACCGGACCGGCGAGGCCAGTATCTCTGTCACCAGTAAAGCCAAACAGCTCGGAACATGGCGCGTATCCAACTACACGCCTGAATACCGGGAAACCAGCGGTGTCGGCCGGCGCAAGCTGATGACCATGGACGAGGTGCTGCGCATGGATATTGATAAAGCCCTGATCCTCATTCGGGGCAAGAATGTACTGGAGGTGGATAAGTACGACTATTCCAAACATCCCGAGGCAAAGAAGCTGCGGCCGAGCAAGGCCGCCTCCCATGTCCCTGCATGGCGGGCAAATCAGCCGCAGGAAAAGCAAACTCCATCGGCGCCGCCATCTCAGGCAGCGGATAAGAAGCCGGCGCAAAAGAAAAAGCCTGCGTCGGCTGAAAAAGTCGTTGCCGTAACCAAAGAATCCATTATGAAGAAAAAGGAGGATACTTAATGCCCAAGAAAAAAACGATCCCGACCCCTGATGATTTCTCCTCAGAGTTCATGGAAACCGAATCCGCCAAAGAACTTTCTGAGCAGCAGGTGGAGGCCGCCGGCAGCGACAACACGGGAACTCCGCTGGCAGAACTCTCGGAAGTTGATCTCGGCTCCGGCGATGTGAGCGGCACAGCAGATGTTGAGGAAAACGAGCCGGATGCCGAAAACACCGCTGATGCCGCAGAGACTGTCCCTGTTTCCGATGAAAAGGCTGAGGACCCGGAGTACGACAGCATTTTGCAGGAGCTGAACAGCAGCACTCCGGCACCCCTTGACAGCAGCGGCGAAAATGCTCTGGATGCGCTTTTGCTGGAAGGAAATGCGGAAAATGCTCCGCCCGCTGAAGATGAAACGGAATCCGCAGATGGTGAAGCTGCTCCGCAGCCTACCGCCCCTCCCGCACCTGCCGGACGCCGTGACTCCTACATTCTGACCGTTGATGCAAAAGACCGTATCGAAACGGAAGAAGAACGCCGTGAGGTCATCTGGCATGAGATCAAGACCTCGCATATTGCCGGTCGTATTTTGACCGGAACGTTGGACGGCGTGGAGCAGACCCCTTCCGGCCGTACTATCGTTGTCGTTGACTACAAGGGTTATCGCATTGCGATCCCGCTGAAAGAAATGATGCTCTATTCCGGGCCCGTTCCGTATGGGGCGAAATACAAGCCGTTTATGGAGCGGATGAACAGTATCCTTGCAACCATGCTCACCGCGGAGATCGATTTCATCGTCCGGGGTCTGGATAACACCGCCCGCAGCGTTGTGGCAAGCCGCAAGGCCGCCATGCTCCGTAAGCGTCAGACCTTCTATCTGGACACCAACGAAGATGGCGTCCCCATGATCTATGAAGGGCGCGTCGTACAGGCGCGCGTCATTGGCGTTGCGGAAAAAGTCCTGCGTGTGGAAGTGTTCGGCGTGGAGTGTACGATTTTCGCCCGCGATCTGTCTGCCGCATGGTTCGGTGACGCCCGCGAGTATTACAGCGTCGGCGACCGTGTTCTTGTCCGTGTGCTCACCATTGACCGCGACGACATCAACCATATTTCCATCACAGCAGATATCCGCAGCGTTTCGTCCGCCGCCAACCAGAGCAATCTGGATAAATGCGTCCTGCAGGGCAAATATGCCGGCAGAGTGACCGATGTGCGGCACGGCGTTGTGTTCATCCGGCTCAACAACGGTGTCAACGCGGTTGCCCACACCTGCTATGACCGGCGAATGCCCGGAAAAAAAGACGACGTCAGCTTTGCCGTTACCCGTCTGGATGAGGAACGCGGCATCGCCGTCGGCATCATCACCAGAATCATCAAACAGAATTTGTAAAAAAGGAGAGGCCACCATGAAGAGCTTATCAAAGCTGGCCCTTTGCCTGCTGCTTGCCATGTCGCTGACGGTCAGCGCCTTTGCCGCTCAGGTTCCCGATTCATTGGTAGCGGAAAACCTGAACGGCCAGCAGCGGCTTGTAAAAACCTACACGCTTTCCCCGGAGGTTGACCCAGACGAGCTGAAGGAAGAGGACTTTTCCTACGACGGTTATCTTTATACCTGGGCCTATACCACCAAGGTGGAACACCCGTATCTGGAAAGCAAAACTGTAACGGAAACCGTCACAGTCAATACCGCCAAAAATGACCTTGCGCAGATCCTCGCAGAGCTTTCGCCCAGTATGCCCTATGAAAAAGGCGGCTTCTCCGGCGAGTTGGCGCTGGATCATACCACGCTTTCCACAGAGGCGTCCGGCTACACCACCAAATACAGCAAAACCACCGAGACGAAGGTAATCGACAATCTGGATCGCAACGACATGTCCTATGTGCCGGCCACGACCGTCAAAAATGGGAAAACGCTCACCCTTGCCAATGTGGAATGGCAGGTCACCGGCACGGCGCTCGTCGGCGAGGCGCTGGTTCCTGCCCAGTATCAGGCGGTCGCCACCTATTCCGCCTCCAGCAGCTATCAGGCTGCCACAGGCTATGTCACCACGGCGGAATATCACGGAACCGTTACTTCGGAAGGCGTGGACAGCATCACTTATACCGTGGTTTACACCGGAAGTGAGATCGTCCCCGTAAAAACACATATCTGGGATAACGGCAGCCTTGCCGCTCCGCTGCTGATCATCGCTGCCGTGCTGCTCTGCGCGGGCATCGCCGCCGCTGCACTCATCCTGCTGCGCCGCCGCAAAAATGTCTATGTGTATGTTCCGGACAGCAAGCCCCGAGAGTACCGGCTGATTGCAAAGTTCCGTGTGGAGCCTGACAGCGAGGTTCCCGCTATCGATGCAGGCGCTCTCACACTGAATCCGGGAGATACCGTCGCGGTTGAGGTGAAAAAATCCCTTGCCAGGCATCTGGCTGGGCGCGAGTTCACCGTTTCTTTCCCGCAGAGTGACCATACTTACACGATCCAAGCCAGCAAGCACAATGACTGGCATGAATTTACCGTTCCCGCTGAAGAAGAACAGGAGGCTCCCGTATGAAGAAGTTTTTCTCATTGACTTTGACTCTGGCTGCCATGCTTTCTGCGATGGCGGTCAGCGCACAGGCTGCCGATTATTCCTTTGAAACCGATGGCACCCCGGAATACTATCCCTCCTCTTCCTATGAGGACGTCTACGGCTCCCGCTACAATTACGGTGGAAAAAATGTGGTGGACTACCAGATCCCCGAGCTGGAGTACGGGCAGCTCAGCACCACCCAAACCGGGGTGATGGAGAAAATCATGCTGCCCGGTCTTCAGGGCATCTCTGCATCCGGCGGCGGCATTTACGGAATTTCTCCCGGCGGCGGAACTGCCGAGATCCCCGGTTTTCTGCAGGGCGGCTCCACAGCTACTCCTGCGACGCCCGCTTTCACGGAGCTGACACAGGATTTTCTGCTCTCCAACGGCGCCGTCGGAAAGATCTCCATTCCTGCCATCGGAGTTAAGAATTACTATCTCTGGGAAGGTGAAACGACTGCCAGCATGAAAAAGGGGCTGGGGCATTTCACCAGTACCAGCGTCTGGAACGGCAATGTGGCTGTCTGCGGGCATAATCGCGGCGCCAAATATGTGATCGGCAGCATCAAGGATCTCGATGTGGGCGATAAAATCACCTATACCACATCCATGGGTACCCGCACCTATCTGGTGGAGACTGTGACCAAAATCAGCAGCAGCGATTGGAGCTATTTGTCCTCTAGCACGGATAACCGAATGACTCTCCTTACCTGCGTTGCCGGAGATTCCAGTCAGCGCTGGTGTGTGCAGGCTGTTCAGGCCTCTTAAAAATCTTTTGTTGAAAAAGCCGCTTTATGATCGTAAAGGAATAGTAGATCAAAAATAAGGAGGCTTTTCCATGAAGAAGCAGATCCTCACGATGTTTACGGGCCTTTTTATCGGCGCTATTATCACAGGCGGAGCTTCCGCCTATGCTGCGGGAATCCTCGCTGAACGCAGCAACCATCGTATTTTTGTCGATGGGCAGGAGGTGCAAATGGAAGCGTATGGTATTGCTGGACACAACTATGTGAAACTCCGCGACATTGGAAAAGCGGTCGGCTTCAATGTGTTCTGGGATGCGGACAGCGGATGTGTGCAAATTGAAACCGGTGCGCCTTACACCGGCGAGGCTCCCTCCGCTGAAGCTGTTCCGTCTGCTGCTGCGCCTTCTGATGTGGGTGCTGCAAAGCAGGATATTGTAGCTCGCACCAACGCCCTCCGTGCGGAGCGAGGCATCGCAGCTTTGACTGCCGATGATCAACTGATGCGCGCCGCGCAGGTGCGGGCCGATGAAATGGCTGCCACAGGTACCTATTCTCATACCAGACCGGACGGCAGGAAGTATTACACCGTTACGGACTGCAGGCAGGTTGGGGAAAATATCCACCAGATCCCGCTGCTCTATCTTGCGCAGCAAAAAACCGCGCTTGCGGAAACGCTCGTATATTCATGGTCAAAATCCGCAGGACACATGGAAAACATGACCGATGAAAGCTATGCGGCTATCGGCGTCGGCCTTGCACGAGGGACTGACGCCAACGGCTTGGAGTGCTGGTACTGTGTCCAACTATTTCTTCGCAGCGGATACAGCATTTCGGCGGTGGACAAGCCGGCAACGAAGTAAATCCTGTTATCCTATATCACAAAGCAGACCGGGAAGCCTCGGTCTGCTTTTTCTTGTGCAATTTTGCAAGGAGGTAGCTCATTGAAAAAATTAAGAACCAGGCTCGTCTCGGCGTTTCTCGTTATCATGACGCTGTTGACGCTGCTCCCGACTTCCGCGCTGGCCGCTTCCAGCACCGGAACAGGGATCAAGCCTACCAGCAACACAAACTACTGGACAACGCGGCTTCTCCATGACGGTACGCCTTACAGCTATAAGCCCCCGATGGCGGCAGGCAAAATGCTCTACTGCCTGGATCGCGGCTATGGCTACCGCTGGGGTACTCCGTCGTTCCTCAACTCTTACACCTATACCTCCGCCACCGGCGCGGACGCGGACGCTGTCCTGAAAACGGCGCTGGCGCAGAGCGGCATGGGTGAACTGGATGCCCAGCAGCTTGAAAACTTCAAATGGATGATGTCATTCATCGTGGACTATAAGGGTGACATCCCCGGCAGCCTTTTTATGGCTGCGCAGACGTATGTGTGGGATCACCAGACCTTCAAAGGTGAGGGCGATGGTGACATCGATGGCGGTGGTTACGCCAACGCCGATACCTATGAAATGTACCTGGGCTATATCGATTGGATGTTGAAAGAAAAGGCCAAGGAAGACGCAGAATTTCAGCGCCAAATTGAAGAATACGCAGAACAGGGCATCATCGCCACTGTGGTAGAAGATGAAGCTGCAAAATGGGCGGTCTACGCGAAATCCAGCGTTAAGGGGCGTCAGGCTTTCTTTAACTATTATGCGCCGAGAAAACTCGTCACCAATACAACTGAGCCGGGAAAGCCGCCAGCTGGGGACGCTGATATTACGCTGCGGAAGGTTGCCGCAGGAACGACCCGTGGTTTGGATGGCGCAAAATTTAATATTTACCGCGACGGTCAGATCGTCGGCAGCGATGTGACCCAAAATGGCGGAATCATTGAGGTCAAGGATGTCACCAAGGGCCTGTGGTCCTTCGTGGAAACCGAGGCTCCGGAGGGCTACTGCGCCGACTCTACGCCCATCAGCGTCTATGTCGATACCACCGATGGCGACAAGCAGTACACGGTCACTGCCGAAAATTACGCACTGCCCGATATGAAGATCACCAAGCGGGACGCCATGAGCGGCAAGCCCATCGCTGGCACGGTGTTCTCGGTGAAGTCCGTCACCGGCAGCTATTCTACCTCTGTCACCACGGGGGTGGACGGTTCCGCCACCCTCTCGTCCATCCCCGCAGATGTTTATGTGGTACGGGAGGAATCCGTGCCCGAGCCGTACATCGTAACCAATACCGAGCAGACCGTGGCGCTGCGTCCCGGCAAGACCAGCGAGGTCACCTTTGTGGACTATGAAAAGCCGGGTCTTGAGATCATCAAGAAAAACATCGCCAACGGTGAGCCTATCGAGGGCGTGACCTACCGTATCGAGCAGATCGACGGCAGCTTTTCTACCAGCGCCACGACCGATAACCATGGGCGGATTTTCCTCGACTCTGTTCCTGTTGGCACATTCAAAGTGACGGAGATCAATGTTCCCAACCATGTCATTCTCTGCCCCATCCCGCAGGAAGTGGCATTGAAGCCCGGCGAAACCTCTACCGTCACCTTCTTCAACGCCCTCAAGCCCAGTCTGGAAATCCGCAAGTTGGATAGCGTCACCGGCGATCCCATCAAGGGTGCTAAGTTCCAGATCTGGTATGGCAGCAACCATACTGACACCGGTGAGCTCAACGACCTCGGCACTTACTTTTCTGACGCAAGCGGAAAAATCATTCTCCCTGAGATCAAGGATGGCTGGTACAAAGTAACTGAATTGGAACCGGCGTCCGGGTATGCCATCAAGGAGCCTGCCACGCAGGAATGCTTCATCTCCGGTGGTGAGAGCAAAGTCCTAACCTTTGAGAACACGCCTCTTTCCGCAATCATCATCCGCAAGGTGGACAGCGAGAGCGGTCAGCCGCTGGAAGGTGCATGGTTTAGAATCCGCTACCTTGGCGGCACCTCCGGTACGGGTGGGACAGTTATCGGCGAGTACCGCACTTCGAGCAATGGAACCATCGTCGTGACCGGTCTCAAGGCAGGCACTTATGTCTGCGAAGAGATCTCCGCGCCGGACGGGTATGTGATCACCGACGCCGCGGAAACGGTCTATCTCTCCGGTAAGGATCAGGACGTGATTACCGTGACCTTTGGCAACGATAAGATGGGTTCCCTCCTGATCGTCAAAAAGGATGCCGTGACCGGCGCTCCCATTTCCGATGTGGAGTTCCTTGTGACCGACTCGGACGGAAGTGTGATCGGTACGACGAATGGCCGCTACGTGACCGACAGCGCAGGTACTATCCGTATTGACGGCCTGACTCCCGGCATGACAGTCATCGCCCGTGAGGTGCGGGCAAAAGACGGCTACATTCTGGACGATACCCCGCAGAACATCAAGATCAAACGCAATGCCGTGATGACGCTGGAGTTCCGCAACCAGCCCAAGGGCGGCGTTTTGGTGAAAAAGGTGGACGCTGTGACGAACGCTCCCATCTCTGACGTGGAGTTCCTTGTCACGGATTCCGACGGCAATCTCATTGGAAACTCCAACGGCAAGTTCGTGACGGACAGCGCAGGCACGTTCACGATTACCGACATCGCCCCCGGCACCACGCTCGTGGTCAAGGAAACCCGCGCGAAGGCGGGGTACATTCTCGATGATACCCCGCAGAC
>ERZ780141.1830-NODE-1830-length-11599-cov-5.482415_pt1 | contig 11599 bp, 8 predicted proteins | sample MGYA00433080_ERZ780141 | MGnify/ENA primary metagenome ERZ780141 (study PRJEB29588, sample SAMEA2154047) | human gut metagenome | biome: human gut; feature: human-associated habitat; material: faeces | place: Denmark | collected 2008/2010 ... | reverse complement strand
CCCCCCCCGCCACGGCGGTGTCTTGCTTGAGCGTTCCGGTGCCGCTAAGCTTCATGAGGTCGTAACGCACCGGGGTGCCGGCGGGCAACGAGAAGGTAACGGGAGCGTGGAACCAATCGCCGCTATAGGTGGGCGTGGCGTAGAGCAAGGCGTCGGGGTTGTCCTTACGATAATAGTAAATGATCTGCGAAGCAGCCGTTGCCACACATCCCGACAGCGTCTTTTGGCCGGTGTCGGAGCGATTGGGGGCGAACATGTTGTAGGGATAATCCTGGTTCCACTTGGTCTTCACAAGAGGATGCACGTCGACCCACGCATTCTTATAGGCGGGCAACTGCAAGCGTTGGCGCACGGAGCGCTTCGGCATTTGGCGCGTGCGTGTTTTCTGCTTCTGCTGCAAGTCGCCAATCTTCTTGGCCCAAGCGTTGAGCATGTTCTTCAAACCATCGGGCATGTTGTTGGGGGCATAGTCGCCCTGGTCGGTATAACCGAGGATGGGCGCCACCTCATCGTCGCCACTGGCAATGACGAAGCCCTTGCCGGCTCCGCGAGAGAAGATGTAATAAGGTGCGTTGGGCACGTTGTCGGACGAGGCGTCGTCGATGGCCACAAACGACTGCGCCACTTGGCGAGCCTCCTTGCGGCTGATGGGATTGGCTTGGACCTGCAAAACTAACAACAGGGCCCATGCCGTAAAAGCGAATTTAATGTTCATAAGTTTGATTGGTTTCGATGCAAAGATAGTGCCAACGAGCGCCATGAGAGCTCGCTCTCAAATGGCCGAGCGCAGCCTATCTTATGCAAAGATAAAGGTTTTTTATCATTCAACCACCCAAGAAGTTCAATTTTTTATCCATTACACCTATATTTATAAATCACACGTGAGGCATACGCCACTACCCGAAGATGCCACAGCTCAATTCCTAAGGGAACAAACCAGCCACCAAAGCCTTATCCTCAGCTGAGTCTACGCAATCGATTTGGGAATCGAGAATTTGAACAAAAAGCACGGTCGAAACCCCCAAATTGATATTAATATGTTGAAAACATCACGTTTTCAGTGAATTATTGAAAGGAAAATAGTAATTTTGCACCCGTAATCACGAATTAGATAAAGGAATAGATTATGAAAGTAGCTATTGTCGGTGCCAGTGGCGCCGTGGGCCAGGAGTTGCTCAGCATCCTCGCAGAGCGCAATTTCCCGTTAGACGACCTTGTGTTATTTGGTTCAAGCCGAAGCGCCGGAACGAAATACAACTTCCGTGGTAAAGAGTACGAGGTGAAACTCCTGCAACACAACGACGACTTTAAGGACGTGGACATCGCCCTGACATCAGCTGGTGGCGGCACCAGCTTGGAGTTTGCTGAGACCATCACCAAGTATGGTGCTGTGATGATCGACAACTCCAGCGCTTTCCGCATGGATGAGGATGTGCCCCTCGTGGTGCCTGAGGTGAACGCCGAGGACGCGCTCAACCGTCCCCGCAACATCATCGCCAACCCCAACTGCACCACCATCATGATGGTTGTGGTGCTCAAGCCCATCGACCAACTGTCGCATATCCGCAAGGTGCATATCGCCAGCTACCAGAGCGCTTCGGGCGCAGGAGCTGCCGCCATGGAAGAGCTCAAGCAGCAATATAAGGAACTCGTAGAGGATGGAAAGGTGTCGACCATCAACAAGTTCCCTCACCAGTTGGCCTACAACGTCATCCCGCAGATCGACAAGATGACCCCCAACGACTACACGAAGGAGGAGATGAAGATGTTCAACGAGACGCAGAAGATCATGCACAGTGACATCCGCACATCGGCCACCTGCGTCAGAGTGAGCTCGCTCCGCTCACACTCGGAGAGCGTGTGGTTTGAGACCGAGCAGCCCGTTAGCGTGGAGGCCATCCGCGAGGCGCTCCAAAAGGCACCGGGCGTGTCGGTGGTCGACGACCCGCAAAACTACGTCTACCCCATGCCCCTGGAAAGCGCTGGCAAGGATGATGTGTACGTGGGACGTATCCGCAAGGACCTGGCCGACGATCTCGGCAACACGCTGTGGCTCACAGGCGACCAGATTCGCAAAGGCGCCGCGCTCAACGCAGTGCAGATTGCCGAATACCTCGTCAAAAAGGGAGACCTGAGGAAATAATCGCAACAAGCGAAAACATAACCAAGCCGATGGGAGGAAGGACCATGAAAGCCTTTCGCCCATCGGCTTTTTTACGCCCAATAGGGCCATGGGAGCTAACCACAAATAAGACATGGGCACATGGCGAATGGGCAACGAAAGGGAAAGGCGCAAGCCCCGACAAACACCAACAAGAATAGAAAACAACTGACCGATTGGGGTTGAAAAGCACCATCGGAAAACATTATTTACTTATTTCTTGCGTTTCGCTTGTCGTATATCGCTTTTTGTATTAACTTTGTAACAACTAACTAAAAACCGTTACAAATGATTGATATCCTTAGCCACTACGAACCGATTACGCTCGACGAAATGAGCGGCATCCGGCTGATGAACCGCACGGATACCAAGTTTGTCACCACAAAACCCATGCTGCGCCAACTCCTGCTCTTGGCACAAGATGATTATCGCGTGCAAGAAATAAAAGGCGAACGCATAGCACCTTATTACACGGTATATTTCGACACGCCAGATTACGCCATGTACCTCCGCCACGAGACAGGGCACACCAACAGGCAGAAGCTACGCATCAGGTCGTATGTCAACTCGGGACTCAACTTCCTGGAGGTAAAGACCAAGAACAACCATGGAAGGACAAGAAAGAAGCGCATCACCATGCACGACTTCGACCCGAAGTGCCCGCAACACAACATCGTGTTCAGGCCCGAGGAGTGCGATTTCCACCTCTACGACGAGTTTCTAACCGCCAACCTACGATACGAGCCCACACTTCTCACCGAGAAAGTGGAAAACCACTTCAACCGCATCACGCTGGTCAACAAACTGAAGACAGAGCGCCTCACCATCGATTTCGACCTCGAGTTTGACAACATCGGCAACGGAAAGCACAAAGACATGGGAAACATCGTCATCGTGGAGCTCAAACGCGACGGCCTCCAACCCAGCCCAATCCCCAACCATCTGATGGAGCTGCGCATCAAGCCCATGGGCTTCAGCAAATACATCATTGGATCGGCACTCACCGACAGTACACTCCATTGCAACCGCATCAAACCACGATTGCGCAAGATTGAGAAAATGATGGCCGAATAAGACCTTCGTTTTCATTAAGTCAAATGGGCAGAACCGAACTTACCATAGATCGGCTATGGCGAGAAAGAGACCATGATATGGAACTAACGTCAACTCACACAAAACAAAAACCTTCCCCACCGAAACAAAAACCAATACACCGAAACAAATAATTTAAATAATGGACATTTTCAACCTTACATTCTCACACGACTTCCCATTGATGATCGTTAGGTTCATCATCCTGATGCTCGTCACATGGACCATCGTCGACCGCCTCTACTACAAGAAGAGCCATCGACGCGACTTCTATTTCTCGTTCATGCTCATGAGCGTGGCTATCTTCTTCCTCGTTTATTTCATGATTTTCGTGCTCGAAGATCTCAAGGCCAAGACCAGCATCGGCATTGGTATCGGCCTGTTCGGCATATTCTCCATCATGCGATACCGCACCGACGCCATGCCCGTCAGAGAAATGACGTACATGTTTGTCATCATCGCCCTGTCGGTGGTCAACGCCATTGCCAACAGCGTGTCGGTGGTGGAGTTGCTCGCCACCAACCTCATCGTCATCTTCCTGATATGGATTTGCGAGACACAACTCAAGCAAGAACCCGCAAAGCTGGTGCAGTACGACCGCATAGACCTCATCACCCCCGACAAGCGCGAGGAGCTGATGGCCGACCTCACCAAACGCCTGGGCATCAACATCCTGCGAGTTGAGGTGGGAAGCATCGACTTCCTGCGCGACATGGCCATGCTCAAGGTGTACTATTCGGCCTTATCGAGCGACACCGACCTGGACCAGAAGATTCGCCTCACACGCGAAGACCAGAAGCAGTTTACCCCATAAAACCCTAACCATCATTCACCAACCATTCACAATAACATGAAAAAGCAACTATTCATCACCCTTGCGCTCCTGGCCGCACCCTTGTTGGCGTCAGCGCAAAGTGAGCCGAAAACAAGCGACGACTTTGGTATCTGGACCGACATCTCGGCCGAGAAGAAACTATCGAAGAAGGCCAGCGTGGAGATCGAAGCTGAGTATCGCACAGCCAACAATGCCAATCAAAACAGCCGTTGGTCGATGGGACTATCGGGCGAATACAAGCTCACCAAGTGGCTCAAGGTGGGAGCGGGATACACCTTCCTCTACAACCACAACGACAAGTACACCTACCACGACGAGGATCCCAACAAGGCCAACTACGGAAAGCTAAACAAATATGCCTCTTACTGGGGCCCACGTCACCGCGTGAACGTTGACGTGACAGGCGCCGTGGGATTGGGCGATTGGAAGTTCGACCTGCGCGAACGCTGGCAATACACCTATCGCCCAGAGAAAACCATCGACGAGCGCTACGATTTCGACGACGAGGACTGGGACGGCAAGCAGAAGACCTATAGCGGAAAAGGAAAGAACACACTGCGAAGCCGACTGCAGGTTTCCTACGATAAGAAAGGGCTCGACGTGGAGCCTTACGCCAATGTGGAACTCTACAACGCGTGGAGCGTGGAGAAGGTGCGCTACACCGTGGGACTCGACTGGAAGATTGTCAAGGGCCAGACGCTCGGTGTGTACTACCGTTACCAAGACAACAGCAAGGATGACGACGACAACGACCGCAACATGCACATCCTCGGACTGAGCTACAAGGTGAAATTCTAACCACAAACGGCATACCGCAAAGGCGTCGCGCGGCTTGGTGGGCGGCAATCAGCACCCACAAGGCCGCGCGACGCTCGCTTTTCCACCACCAAGAGCACGTCTTTCCGAAAAAATACGTAACTTTGCATACAACAACAAAGCATTTCCAAACGGCATGCCAAACATAGCCTCATACTTTCCCATCACCGACCCCACACTCATCTTCTTTGTGGTGTTGCTAATCATTCTATTTGCGCCCATCATCATGGGCAAGCTACGCATACCGCATATCATCGGAATGGTATTGGCAGGAGTGCTCGTCGGGCAGTACGGGCTCAACATATTGGAGCGCGACGCCTCCTTCGAACTGTTCGGACGCGTGGGACTTTACTACATCATGTTCCTCGCATCGCTCGAGATGGACATGGATGGCGTGAAGAAATACAAGAACCGCATCATTGTCTTTGGCCTGCTCACATGCTTCGTTCCGCTTGCCATAACCTATTTCACGAGCATGGCCTTACTGGGCTACAACTCGGCGTCGTCGTTCCTCTTGGGATGTATCATGGCGTCGAACACCTTGGTGGCCTACCCCATCATTTCACGATACGGACTGCAGCTCAAGCCCAGCGTAACGCTCAGCGTGGGCTCCACCATGCTCAGCCTGCTCATATCGCTCATCCTGGTGGCCGGAATCGTAACGGCACACAAGGGCGGTGGCGACACGTTGTTTTGGATAGGGTTTGCCGTTAAGTTCGCCGCCTACTGCGCAGGCGTCATCTTTCTTGTGCCCCGCCTTACCCGATGGTTTCTCCGACGCTACAGCGACGCCGTCATGCAATTTATCTTTGTATTGGCCATTCTCTTCCTTTGCGCGGCGCTCGCCGACCTGGTGGGACTGGAAGGCATCTTCGGAGCGTTCTTCGCCGGCATCATTCTCAACCGATACATACCCCATGTGTCGCCCCTGATGAACCGCATTGAGTTTATCGGAAACGCATTGTTCATCCCTTATTTCCTCATCGGTGTGGGTATGCTCATCAACCTACGCCTGCTCTTCGCCGGCGGAAACATCATCTGGGTGGTGATCTGCATCGTGGTGTTCGGCACATTGGGCAAGGGCATAGCGGCACATTTGGCCTGCATCTTGTTCCGCATGCCCATCTCCTCAGGCCACATGATGTTTGGCCTGACCTCAGCCCACGCCGCGGGAGCCATCGCCATGATCATGGTGGGCATAGGGCTGAAGACCGACGATGGACAACTTCTCGTGAACGAAAGCATGCTTAACGGTGTGGTCATCATGATTCTGTTTACCTGCATCATATCATCGATGATGACTGAATGGTCGGCCCAACACATCGTCATGCGCGACAAAGACGTGGCGCACGACAATGAGACGCACGACGACGAGCGCATCCTTGTGCCCGTGAAATACCCCGAATACGCCAACCAACTGATTGCTATGGCCATCATGATGCGCAACCCAAAACTCAACCGAGGCATCATGGCGCTCAACGTGGTGTACGACGACGAGAACATGCGGAGCTACCAGGAACAAGGGCGCCGACTGCTGGAGCAGGTAACCCAATATGCCGCCGGGTCGGATGTGAAGCTGCAAACACAAGTGCGCGTGGCCGCCAACATTGCCAATGGCATCAAGCACGCCTTCAAGGAGTTTGAGGCTTCGGAGATTCTCATTGGCATGCACATGCACGCCAACGTGTCGCCGAAGTTCTGGGGACAGTTCCACCAGAGCCTGTTCAACGGCCTGAACCGCCAAATTATCATGGCGCGTCTGCACCACCCGTTGGCCACCCTGCGCCGCATAGAGGTGGCGGTGCCCTCGCGCGCCCAATACGAGCCGGGCTTCTATCGCTGGTTGGAGCGATTGTCAAGGCTCACGGAAAACCTCGAGTGCCGCATCATCTTCCACGGACGAGGCGACACGCTGATCATGATCAACGAGTTTGTGCGCAACCACCATCCACAGATGCGCGCCGAATACCTATCGATGGAGCACTGGAACGAGATGCCCAAGCTGGCCTCCACCATCCAGGAAGACCATCTCTTCGTGGTCGTAACGGCCCGAAAAGGCACCGTGTCGTACAAGAACGCGCAAGAGCGTCTGCCTGAGGAGCTCACCAAATACTTCACGGGCAAGAACCTCATGATTATCTTCCCCGACCAGTTTGGCGACGACAAGACTACCATGACCTTCGCACAACCGCTGCACACCGAGGAGCAGTCGGCTTACGAGGCCATCCACGAGTGGTTGCAACGCCATCGCCATTGGTTCAAAAAATAACACCTCCCAAGTGGCGACCCGTCAAGCCACCACCGGACGAAAACACCCATTCTTATGATAAACATTCAAGGTATCACCAAATCATTCGGCAACCTCCAGGTGCTCAAAGGCATCGACCTACACATTGGCAAGGGCGAAATCGTGTCGATCGTTGGCCCTTCGGGCGCCGGCAAGACCACGTTGCTGCAAATCATAGGCACCCTCGACCGCCCCGACAGTGGATCGGTCACCGTCGACGGCATCAACGTGTCGGGCCTTTCGACCAACAAACTGTCCGATTTCCGCAACCGCCATATCGGCTTTGTCTTCCAGTTCCACCAACTTCTGCCTGAGTTTACGGCCTTGGAGAACATCATGATTCCCGCGTTTATCGCAGGCAAAGGGCGCAGCGAGGCCAAGGCACGCGCCGAGGAGTTGCTGCAATTTCTGGGACTCGCCGACCGCGCCAACCACAAGCCCAACGAACTCTCGGGCGGTGAGAAGCAACGTGTGGCCGTGGCACGAGCCTTGGTCAACGAACCGGCCGTGATCCTTGCCGATGAGCCGTCGGGCAGTCTCGACACCAAGAACAAGGCCGAACTGCACCAATTGTTCTTCGACCTGCGCGACAAGTTTGGCCAGACGTTCGTCATCGTCACCCACGACGAGCAGTTGGCTGCCATCACCGACCGAACCATCCACATGAAAGACGGCCTGCTGATGCCCGAGAGCACCATCACTTCACCCAACGACCCCACAACCACTACCGTATGAATACCATCAAGATTGGCGACTACAACACGCTTAAGATGACGCGATTGGCCGAGCGCCCCAACCCCCACGCCTATGGAGGCAAGGAAACCTTCGGCATTTTCCTTGACGGCGGAGCCGAGGGCGACATTCTCATGCCTGCAAAATATGTGCCCCAAGGGGTGCGAGAGGGCGACGACGTAACATGCTTCGTTTACCTCGACCAAGACGAACGCCTCATTGCCACCACCGAACAGCCGTTGGCCAAGGTGGGCGACTTCGCCTACCTGAAATGCACATGGGTCAACAAATATGGCGCTTTCCTCGACTGGGGACTGATGAAAGACGTGTTCTGCCCGTTCCATGAGCAGAAACGCCACATGGAGATTGGCGAGTATTACATCGTTCATATCCACGTGGATGAGGAGAGCTACCGCATCGTGGCCTCAGCCAAGGTCGACAAATATCTCAGCCAGCCCAAGGCAGAGGATTTCCCCACGGCCACCCAGCAAGGCGAGGGCGAGCACTCGAAGGGCGTGGCGTCGGCCCAGCCCCTTCCGCTCTTGGTGTGGCAGAAGACCGACCTGGGCTTCAAGGTCATCGTCGACAACCAGTATGGCGGCTTGGTTTACAAGGACCAGATATTCCAACCCATCCACACAGGCGACCGCCTGACGGGTTACTTGCTGAGCCTTCGCCCCGATGGCAAGATGGATATCAGCCTGCAACTGACGGGCCATCGCCAAACCATGGACTTCTCCAACACCCTGCTGCAATGGCTGAAGGAGCACGACGGCCACTGCCCTCTGTGCGACAACAGCGTGCCCGAAGACATCAAGCAAATGTTCCAGGTTAGCAAAAAGGTGTTCAAACGTGCCGTGGGCGACCTCTACAAGAAGCGCCTCATTACACTGGGCGACAACGGCCTGACGCTCATCGCCTCTGAGCCCTCCAACCCTCAGCAGGATTCCCAACGCCCAACGCCCTACAAACACAGATAGAAACACGCCACCATTTATAACCCTGAGCCCCGTTCCATCCTATAAGCCAAGGATGAAGCGGGGCTCAACGTTATACGAGATGTAAGGGCTTCTGCGCAAACAGTTCAACCCAAATCGTCATTAGATTTCAATTCTTGTTAGTGTTTGTTTCGAGCAGGTTGCGACAGTCGCGTTGAAGGCATAACGGGCTATGTCGAAACGCGAATGGAAGCAAGATGCCGAAAGAAACGCTGACAAGAGTTGGAAAGAAGCAACAACAACCTACCATTTCACCTATTTCGGTCTAATGACGATTTGAGTTCATAGGAATGGGGACAAATGCCAACGCCACTGCCCCACCCCATCAACCAAAAACGCTTGGCGAGGAGGATTGCTCCTTCATCGCCAAGCGTTATGATTAGGTCAATGTATCGCGTGCTTTAGAACTCAGCGTTCTTCGGTGTACGCGGGAAAGGAATGACGTCGCGAATGTTCTGCATGCCCGTAACGAAGAGGATGAGGCGCTCGAAGCCCAGTCCGAATCCAGCGTGGGGGCACGAACCATACTTACGTGTGTCGAGATACCAGTCGTAGGTCTGCTCGCGCATGCCACGGCGCTCAATCTCGCTCATAAGCTTCTCATAGCTCTCCTCACGCACAGAGCCGCCGATGATCTCGCCAATACGCGGGAAAAGCACATCGGTACCCTGCATGGTCTTGCCGTCGGGGTTCTTCTTCATGTAGAACGACTTGATCTCTGCGGGATAATCGGTCATGATGACGGGGCGCTTGAAATGCTCCTCCACGAGATAACGCTCGTGCTCGCTGGCCAGGTCCATGCCCCAACCCGAGATGGGGAACTCAAACTTATGGCCATCCTTGACGGCCTGCTGCAGGATTTCGATACCCTCGGTATAAGTCAAGCGAACAAAGTCCTCCTTAACCACACTCTCCAAGGTCTGCAGGAGCGACTTGTCGATCATCTGGTTGAGGAACGCAAGGTCGTCCTTACAGTTGTCGAGAGCCCACTGCACACAGTACTTGATGAAGTCCTCCTCGAGGTCCATCAGCTCCTTCTTGTCCATGAAAGCCACCTCAGGCTCAATCATCCAGAACTCAGCGAGGTGACGCGGCGTGTTGCTGTTCTCGGCGCGGAAGGTAGGACCGAAGGTGTAGATGGCACCCAGAGCCGTGGCACCAAGCTCGCCCTCGAGCTGACCCGACACGGTGAGGTTGGTCTTCTTGCCAAAGAAATCCTTGTCGTACTCCACCTTGCCACTCTTGGCTACACGGTCCAGGTCGAGCGTTGTCACCTGGAACATCTCACCAGCGCCCTCACAGTCGCTGGCTGTGATGAGCGGAGAGTTGAAGTAATAGAATCCGTGCTCATGGAAATACTTATGGATGGCAATGGCCATATTATGACGAATGCGGAACACGGCGCCGAAGGTATTGGTGCGCAAACGCATGTGAGCATACTGACGCATATACTCGAAGCTCTGTCCTTTTTTCTGCATGGGGTAGTCGGACGGGCAGAGACCGTAGATCTCAATCTCCTCGGCCTGCACCTCGCAGGTCTGTCCCTTACCTTGGCTCTCCACGAGCAATCCCGTGGCACGGATGCAAGCACCCGTGGTGATGCTCTTCAGATCCTCCTCGTTCATCTTGGCGGGGTCTACTACGACCTGGATATTCTTGATGGTAGAACCGTCGTTCAGAGCGATGAAGTCGACAGCCTTGCTGCTGCGGTGCGAGCGCACCCATCCCTTGACTGTAATCTCTTTACCATAGTCGGTGCTCACCAGGGCATCGACGACTTTTGTTCTTGTAGACATGATACCTATTATTTACTATTCATACATACCGTTGCGGAGCATCTCCACCTCCTGCTCGGTGAGGAAACGCCAGTCGCCACGGCGAAGGTTTTTCTTTGTCAATCCGGCAAACTGAGCGCGGTCGAGCTTCACAACACGATAGCCCAGCTTTTCGAAGATACGGCGCACGATACGGTTGCGGCCGCTGTGGATCTCAATGCCCACCTGACTCTTGTCGCGATCGTCGGCATACTCAATGGCGTCGGCATGCACCTCACCATCCTCGAGCTCAATGCCCTCGGCAATCTTCTGCAGGTCTTCCTCGCTCACATTCTTATCGAGGAACACGTGGTACACCTTCTTCTTGAGGAACTTGGGGTGAGTGAGCTTACTGGCCAAGTCGCCATCGTTGGTAAGCAACAGCACACCGGTGGTGTTGCGGTCGAGGCGGCCAACTGGATAGATGCGCTCGGGGCAAGCGTCCTTCACGAGGTCCATCACGGTCTTACGCTGCTGGGGATCGTCGCTTGTGGTAACGTAATCCTTCGGCTTGTTGAGCAGCACATACACCTTCTTCTCCAAAGAAACCGGCTGGTCCTGGAACTTCACCTCATCGGAGCGCTTCACCTTCATACCCAGCTCTGTGGCCACCACACCATTGACGGTGACGACGCCTGCCTGGATAAACTCGTCGGCCTCACGGCGTGAGCACACGCCAGCGTTGGCCAGATACTTGTTGAGGCGGATGGGCTCGTTGGGGTCGATGTGCTCCTCCTTATACTCGATACGCTTCTTCATGCTATACTTAGCGTTGGGATCGTATCCGGGACGCTGACCATAGCCACCCTGCTGACGGTTGTAACCACCCTGACGGTTATAGCCTCCCTGACGGTTGTAGCCACC
>ERZ780141.1827-NODE-1827-length-11616-cov-2.268316_pt1 | contig 11616 bp, 9 predicted proteins | sample MGYA00433080_ERZ780141 | MGnify/ENA primary metagenome ERZ780141 (study PRJEB29588, sample SAMEA2154047) | human gut metagenome | biome: human gut; feature: human-associated habitat; material: faeces | place: Denmark | collected 2008/2010 ... | reverse complement strand
GTTCACAGAGACATGCACTGCATTCGTATCACCGAACAAGTTGTGCATATCCCCCAAAATCTCCTGATAAGCACCTACCAGGAAAACAGCTACATAATAAGGTTCTGTTTTCTTCAGTGCATGTACAGGCAGGTAATGAGCCACGTTACGGGTAGAGATAAAGTTGGCAATTTTGCCGTCCGAGTCGCATGTCATATCCTGCAAGGTAGCCTCGCGGTCGGGTCTTTCATCCAGCCGTTGTATGGGCATGATGGGGAACATCTGGTCGATAGCCCAGGAATCGGGCAATGACTGGAACAGCGAGAAGTTACAGAAATACTTGTCGGCAAGCAGCTTGCTCAACTTGCGGAATTCCTCGGGGCAGTGCTTCATGCCGCTGGCAATGGAGTTGATTTCGCGGCAGATACTCCAGTAGAGTTTCTCTATTTGTGCACGCGTATTCAGGTCGACGATGCCATGGCTGAAAAGGTCGAGTGCCTCTTCGCGTATCTGCTGCGCATCGTGCCAAGGTTCCAGCATACTGCGCTGGCTCAGATTATCCCAGATGTCATACAGTTCCTTCACCAGTTCGTGAGCATCCTCTCCCGGTTCCCAGTCGTCGTCCATTTCGGGCAGGGAAGCCGTTTCCAGCACTTCGAAGATAAGCACGGAGTGATGGGCAGTCAGGCTGCGTCCCGTCTCGGTAATGATATTGGGATGGGGGAACCCGTGTTTGTCGGCAACATCGACGAAAGTCGACACCACATCGTTGACATATTCCTGGATGGAATAGTTGACGGAGCTTTCGCTACTTGAAGAGCGTGTACCGTCATAATCAACTCCCATACCGCCACCAGTATCCACGAATTCGATGTTGAAGCCCATCTTGTTCAGCTGCACAAAGAATTGCGAAGCTTCACGCAAAGCATTCTTGATGCGGCGTATCTTGGTTATCTGACTGCCGATATGGAAATGTATCAGCTTCAGACAGTCCTTCATATCTTTTTTCTCCAAGAAGTCCAGCGCTTCGAGCAGTTCACTGGATGTCAGTCCGAACTTGCTGGCATCTCCTCCGCTTTCTTCCCATTTGCCACTTCCACTGGAAGCCAATTTAATGCGAATACCGATATTAGGTTTCACCTTCAATTGCTTCGCCATCTTGGCAATAAGATTCAACTCATTAAGTTTCTCTACAACAAGAAAAATGCGTTTGCCCATTTTCTGTGCCAACAGTGCCAGTTCAATGAAGCTCTCGTCCTTATATCCGTTACAAACCACGAGGGAACCCGGGTCTGTATTGACCCCTATCACAGCATGCAACTCCGGCTTTGAACCCGCTTCCAGCCCCAGATTGAACTTCTTCCCATGGTTAATCATCTCTTCTACCACGGGACGCATCTGATTCACTTTAATGGGATAGATAATAAAGTTCTCTCCTTTATACCCGTACTCGTCGGCTGCCTGTCTGAAGCAGCAGGACACCTTCTCGATGCGGTTGTCCAGAATATCGGGAAAACGCACCAATACCGGAGCCGCTACATCGCGCAACTGCAACTCGTCCACCAACTCTTTTAAATCGACGGCAACCCCATCCTTACGCGGTGTCACCACAACATGACCTTTGTCATTGATACCAAAGTACGAAGTGCCCCAACCAGTTACGTTGTACAGCTCTTCTGAATCTTCAATACGCCATTTTCTCATCAGTACATTTACTATTAGACTATTTACAATTTACTATTTTCCCACTATAGTGTGTCTTATAAAGGAAGCGACAAAAATACACATAAATCTAATATATCCAGCTCCTCGGACTGAAAAATACACATTTACAAGGGATTAAAGTCCTAAAAGTTGGCGTAACCGTTGCACGGATTCGCTAATCTGGCTGCGGCTTTCCAGATAACCGGCATCAAAGCGATAACGGGCCTGCGAGTAGAAAGGCTCACGCTTATCCAGCGCCTCCACAATGAAGGTGCGCAAATCTTCGTCCGTCTTGCCTTGCAGGATGGGGCGTTGCTGCTTCGCCACCCGGAGCCGGCGGAACAGAATATCGGGGTGTACATCCAGAAACACCGTCTGCCCGCAACCGTTCATATACTCCATATTGTCAAAAAAACAAGGAGTACCGCCACCGGTAGAGACCACGACATCCTCAAATTCCCCTACTTCATGCAGCATGTTTCGCTCCAATTCACGAAAAGAGGCTTCTCCCCGCTCGGTGAACAATTCACGGATTGATTTGTGAAAACGTTCTTCGATGTACCAGTCCAAATCAATGAACGGCACATTCATTTCGCGGGCAAAAGCCTTTCCTAAAGTAGTTTTCCCGGCTCCCATGTAGCCGGTCAAGAAAATACGTATCATATCTGCTACGAGTTACAGGTTTCCTGCAAAGGTAGCAATTCCAAGCTGAAAACGCCTCTGTATCAGAGAAAAATTTTGATACGCTTGCTTAAATCTTCGAATTCCTTTTCTCCCGGTTCACCAGTGGGTGTACCGAAGGGCATCTGTGCAATCATCATCCAGTTGTCGGGCAGGTTCCAGGTGCGACGTACCTCGTCGTCAATCAAGGGGTTATAGTGTTGCAGGGAGGCGCCCAACCCCATATCTTCCAGCATAGTCCAGATGGCAAACTGGTGCATAGCGGAGGTGTGCTGTGACCAAGTGGGGAAATTATCCTTATAGGAAGGGAATGTTTCCTGCAGCTTCTTGACTACAGAAGTATCTTCAAAATAGAGCACAGTACCGTGTCCGCTGGCAAAACAGCCGTCAATCTTGGCTTCCGTCTTGGCAAAAGCCTCGGCAGAGATGCGTGCTTTCAGGGTTTCCTTCACGATGTTCCACAATTTTTTATGTTCGTCGCCCAGCAGCAATACAATTCTTGTAGACTGTGAATTGAAAGCTGACGGCACATTCTTTACGGCTTCACGAATAATGTGTACTATTTCTTCATCCAGCACCGACGAATCGCTGCCGATAGAGTAATAACTACGGCGATGCGCCATGGCTTCTGCAAATGTTCTCTTCATTTTTTGTCCTTTCTTTTTTTATTGAGTTTTCTCTTATTTATTTTATATCCGCTATACAAAGAAACAAATAAAAGAGTTAAGTTGTTCGGATTTTCTTTTTTACCTTTGTCCGCAGTTATGAAGAAAGAAAAATATTACGTCGTATGGGCGGGAGTCAGCCCGGGTATCTACACTTCCTGGACAGACTGCCAACTACAGACCAAAGGCTACGAAGGAGCAAAATACAAGTCGTTCGAATCACGCGAGGAAGCGGAAAAAGCCTTTGCCTCTTCGCCGTACGCGTACATCAAGCGGTCGGCCCCTTCTCCTGCCAAGACTATTCCCGGCGCCGACGCTCCCCTTCCTGCCGCCGTCGCAGAAAACAGCCTTGCCGTAGACGCCGCCTGCAGCGGAAATCCCGGTGCCATGGAGTACCGGGGAGTACACGTCGCCAGCCGTCAGGAAATCTTTCACTTCGGGCCGATGTATGGAACCAACAATATCGGCGAATTCCTCGCCATTGTCCACGGACTTGCCTTGTTGAAACAGAAAGGTTTCGACATGCCCATCTACAGTGACAGCGTGAACGCCATCAACTGGATAAAACAGAAAAAATGCAAGACCAAACTGCCGCGCGACGCCAAGACCGAAGAGCTTTTCCACCTAATAGAACGTGCGGAGAAGTGGTTGCGCGAAAACACCTACACCACCCGCATCCTAAAATGGGAGACAAAGCAATGGGGGGAAATTCCGGCCGACTTCGGAAGGAAGTAAAAAAACGCGGGCACCCCGGATTCTTCATCCGGTTGTGCCCGCGTCAAGAAAATGATGCGGCCGAGCTTATGAATGAATAGCCGCCATCATGTTTTATTTGCTATACGATGCCTTCACGAAAGGAGCATCAAGCAAGTAGTCAAGACTCTGCTTCACACTCTCTTCTACGGGGCAGCTGTATTTCTCAATCTCAGCTACGATGTGGCGCACGCCAGCAGTATCCGTATTCTTGAAGATAGCATCATAACCTACCATACCACTCTGCCCAATCTCGCGGTGATCCTTGATATGGAGCATGGTGAAGCGTCCGGGATACTTGTTGAAGTAATCCACCGGGCTGTTCTGGCCGCGCACTACCCAGTAAACGTCCATCTGGAAGAATACATATTCGGGATTGGTGTGTTGCAGCATGTAGTCCAGCATCAGCTCCTTGTCTTCCACTTTCTGGAATTCATGGGCATGATTGTGGTAACCGTATTTCAAACCGGCAGCCTGGCAGCGCTTGCCCACTTCATTGTAATAGTCGCAGTAGGTCTGCAAGTCTTTCAATGTCTTGGGAACGGAGAGATACGGAGTCACGATATACTCCATACCGGCCTCCTTATGGGCAGCAATGCACTGATCCCACCATTTCAAGGCTTCCGTAAAGTCGCCCGAAGCCAGTTCCTCGTCCGACAACCCGTGGGTAGTGTGCGAAGAAAGCACGGTCATACCGCTCTTTTCCACCATCTGTTTGAACTCCTGGGGAGTCTTGCCGTAGAACTTACCGTCATTGTAGTTGGCGGCCTCCACACTGGTATAGCCCATATCAGCCAAATCCTTCAGAATCTGGTCGAGGTTACTGCCGTCCTTCACCAAGTCTCTTACAGAATAGAGCTGGATGGCTACTTCCTTTTTCGTCGTTTCCGGCGCCGTTTCCGTGCTGTGGCTGCTGCAGCTTGTGGCCATCATGGATAAGCACAGTGCCGACAAAATCATCATATGTTTGATTCTCATAGTACTATCTTTTTAGAAGGAATTAGTCGAGAACCTTTACACGGATGTTGCGGTACCAAACATCGTCGCCATGATCCTGCACACCGATAAAGCCTTCGTGGTTTTCGCCGCCACAGTTGTTCAACAGTTCGAAAGCCAAGGGCCACTTCTCTTCGCTGAACTTGCTTGCCTGCAACATTTCAGTCCATTGCTTAGTCCACAAGTGATATTCCAGTACGTTTTCATCGTTCTGTCCGTGAACTACAGTACCTTTGTATACCATAATCTTTGCCTTGTTCCATTCGCCGAAAGGTTTGGCGTTCTGCGGAACAGCCGGTATCATGTCGTACAAGGAAGCAGCCTGACGGTTGTTGTCCTTACCCAGTTTGGCATCCGGATGATTGGCGTTATCCAGCACCTGGAACTCGGGAGCAGAGATATAGATGGGTTCCAACACTTCGTTGCCGTCCTTGTCCTTTGAAGTAACTTCCTGAGCCAGATAGAAGATACCGGAGTTACCACCTTTGGAAATCTTCCATTCCAGTTCCAGCTCAAAGTTCTTGAACTTATGGGCGAAAATCAAGTCACCGCCCTCACCGGTCTGTCCTTCGCCGGTACCGGTTCCACAGAATTTGAGGCAACCATCCTCAATAATCCATCTGGAAGGCACTTTGTCCTTACCGTATCCACGCCATCCGTCCAGGCTCTTTCCATCAAAGATAGTGATATAACCGTCCGCATCAATCGGCAGGTTCAAGCTGTCCGTTTCAGGCGCTTTCAGAGACTTGGAATAAGACACCGCAGTAGTAGTAGGAGCTGCAGCTTCCTCCGTAGCGTTCGATTTCTTTGCACCGCCACCGCAAGAGGCGAGCATACCTCCGATAAGGCAACAAGCCAAAGAATAATATATTTTCTTCATAATCTGAAAAATTAAATGATTAGTATTCGTTTATGAGCATCGGAACCTGGTTCCGATACTCTTTTTAATGTTTATCTGGGCATATCGGGCAACTTCCAGCCTTCGCGGTAGTTGTGTTTGATGAGCTCTTCTGCAAAAGCCTTGGCATTTACCGGGTCTGTCCATGTCTTGTCGAAGCTCGGATGGCCGTTGTGTATCTTGAAGCCGTCCTTGATGACTGTACGCAATGTCTCGTCGTCGCCAATATTGGTAAAGCGCATGTTGGCTCCGTCCCATTCCAGTGTCTTGTTCAGGCCCTGCAGACGGATAGCCAATACACCCATTGCCACCATTTCGTTCATCGGTCCTGCTTCGGAGAAGTCAGACTTAGGCATTACGCGGCTGGAAGGACTTTCCTTACAAGCACGTACCCAGTCCATCTCATGACCGCCATTCATAGCCTTCGGCACACGGCGGCAAACCTTCGGTGCATTGGGCACACGACCAGAAAGTAACCACGGGTTCTGTCCGTAGCAACCGCAAATCAGCGTATCCTTCGTTCCGTGGAAGATAGTCAGACCGCCACCGCTCTGCATCAGTTGCTTTCCTTCGGGGAAGCCTTTCGGACGGTCGGGCATCATGCCACCATCATACCAGTGAACTTCCACTTCGGGCATAGCCACCTTCGGCATATTTTCACGTGCGGGGAAAGTCAGCTTCACGTGCTGTGCTTGCGGAGCGCAGGCATTGAGCAACAATGTAGACGAACCTTCTACCTTGGTAGGATACAACAACTTCAAAGCTCTGAACGGCTGGTGCAGGATGTGACAAGCCATATCGCCCAAAGCACCCGTACCATAATCCCACCATCCGCGCCAGTTCCAGGGATGATAGATTTCGTTATACGGATTCATCTTGGCAGGACCGGTGAACAAATCCCAGTTCAGAGTTTTGGGAATGCGGTCTTCCTTCTCGGGAACATTCAATCCTTGCGGCCAGATGGGACGGTCGGTAGCACATTCCACCTTTGTCACGTCACCGATTTCGCCGTTCCATATCCACTCGCACACCAAGTCGGTACCTTCGTCCGAAGAACCCTGGTTACCCATCTGAGTAACTACTCCCGTAGAAGCGGCCAGGCGAGTAAGCAGACGGGACTCGTATACGGAGTGCGTCAACGGTTTCTGGCAATATACATGTTTGCCCATCGTCATGGCATCAGCAGTGATGATGGCATGTGTATGGTCGGCCGTAGCGATGATAACGGCATCGATGTCCTTGCCCATCTCATCGTACATCTTACGATAATCCCAATACTTCTTCGCATTGGGAAGCTCATCGAACACACCTTTCGCGTAGCGCCAGTCTACGTCACACAGCGCCACGATATTTTCCGTAGCCTTCACATGATTAATGTTAGTGTGTCCCATACCACCGATACCTACGGCAGCAATGTTCAAACGGTCACTGGGAGGTACGTGTCCGTGACTCTTACCCAAAATGCTGCTTGGAGCAATGGTAAGACCCGCCAAAGCTAAACCTCCGGTCTTAAGAAACTCTCTTCTTGTAAATTTCGACATGGTTCTTTAGATTTTAAAATCGGTTAATATAATTAAGTTTTAAAACACTTCTTATTACAATAGGCATCAGACTACCGTCTTCTTCGGACGGAGCAGTCCGTAACCTTCCTTCATATGCCTCCGGCGCTCCCTGATTTCCGCCAGCGTCTGCAAGTCGCCTATGCCGGGCAGGTCGTGGCGGCGCGCATCCTCCAGGAAGGTCCATCCGTATTGGGAAGCAATGGCCGAGTCTCGCATCTGCGGCAATCTCGGATCGCGTTTCCCGCTCTCGATGGAGTCTGCCATAATGTTGCAGAGCTTGTCCAGGTTCTTTCCGCCAAACGGTTTCTCCAGGCGAAGCGTACGGTTCACGCCGTGAAGTTCCACTACGGCAGTCCGGAAATCATGCGTCATGCGCACGATACCTTTTGTACCGATAATGTCCGTATATGCATTATGAGTCTGGTTTCTGGAGAGTTGTCCGTAGACGAAGCCTTGTGTGACATCGAAGGCGATGCCGTTCTCGAACGTACCGTGGCACTGTACCCACCAAGGGTCCTTGTAGTCCCACATCCGCATGCCTTGGGCATGCCAGGTCTTGTATTCACTGTCGGCATACCAGCGGGCGATGTCTATGTAGTGCATGCCGCAGTCGTGGTAGGCGGGACCCTCATATTCGTGTCCCTCGCCCGGCGCCAATCCCGGAGTCATGTGGCAGATGCGCAAGATAGCCAGTTCACCAATCTCGCCTTCATCGATAAACTGCTTCATAGCCTGGTGATACCAGGAGTTCCGCAGATAAAGGTTGACAGCGGCAATGCGATCATACTTTTCAATCAGGTCCACAATTTCCCATTCCTTATCAATGGTATCGGCAATGGGTTTCTCCGTCAGGATATGCTTATTGCTCCGGACAGCTTTCTCTATTTGTTCTTTTCTGGAATTTGCCAATGCAAAAAGACCAACAGCTTCTACACTCTGGTCATCAAAGATTTCTTGTTCATCGGATATGATTCTGGATGAAGGGGAAAGGTTTCTTGCCAATTCTCGGGAGTCCGGATCGGTATCGCAGATATATGCGATGTCCCATCGACCGCTTTTCTGCATTTCCTCCCAATACATTTGCCCCATTCTACCGAACCCTATCAAACCAACTTTTATTTTCATGGTAGGCGAATATTAAATATTTACAGTTATAGTATTATCGGGGTCGATTGAATTACATGATTAAGAGTACTTGGACTGATAGTCATAGTAGCTGTCGTCGTAGACGTTGGATATAATTTTTTCATGATATTTGCAATGTTTATGTATGTGTTCTTTGCAAAAATAGGATAATTAGTGATAGAATGGAAGCAAGCAGATATTAAAAAAGCGTAAAAGGTAAAAGAACACTCTTTATTCATCATCGCCTAACAGCCGTGAAACACTCTGCCGGCAGCCGTCAACACCCACCTGCATCATAGATTCTGCGTAAGAAATATAGAAGAGAAAGAAGAATTAATAGGCTGTTTGCAGGAAATTAACTTCCTATTTAGTCATAACAGCCTAGCACAAGCGGGTGGAAGCAAAGTACGCAGAATTTTATTGCTATGAGAGAGACTGCATATCATTCAGTCTCTTATAATAGCCGTTCTTCTCGAGAAGTTCCTCGTGCTTACCACGTTCCACGATTTCACCTTCATAGAGTACACAAATCTCATCCGCATTCTTGATGGTGGAAAGGCGGTGGGCGATGGCAATCGTGGTACGGGTCTTCATTAGCCGTTCCAGAGCCTCCTGCACCAGTCGTTCGCTTTCGGTATCGAGTGCTGAAGTGGCCTCATCGAGTATCAGGATAGGCGGATTCTTCAAGATGGCACGGGCAATACTGATACGCTGGCGCTGTCCGCCGGAGAGCTGTGTAGGCATGTGGCGCATGCGGTGGCTCAAGCCGACCTTCTTCAACACCTCTTCCGCCAAACGACGGCGTTCTTTGGCAGACACCTTTCTATACAGCAAAGGCAGCTCCACATTATCCAGCACATTCAGCGAATTAATCAGATGGAAAGACTGGAAAACAAAACCAAGTGTCTTGTTACGAAAAGCCGCCAATTCTTTGTCTTTCATATTCTCTACCGACGTACCGTTTATCTCAATCTTACCGCTACTGGGTGCATCCAACAGCCCCATGATATTCAAGAGAGTAGATTTTCCACATCCTGAGGGACCCATGATACTCACAAACTCACCTTTTTCCACATCCAGATTTACATTCTCAAGTGCCAAGGTCTCAATTTCATTTGTACGGTAAATCTTGTTGATGCCGGTTAATTTAATCATTGCCATAATCATTTTATTTTAAATTGTTATTATTATCTTCATTAAAAGTTCGCTGTTGTCTTTCAACATTCAAAAGTTATGCCAAAAGTATAAATTATTTATTATCAATATTTTGTGCTTCATACAAAGTGTCCGTTATCGAACACTCTGCCCGATTTTGTGCGCATCGGAAACTATTCGTCACGCAAAGCATCGGCAGGCAAGATATGCGAGGCACGCTTCACCGGTATATAAGTACCTATCAATGCGATAACAAGCAAGATGATATAAGTCATCAGTGTAACGATGCAGAAATGCATCACCGGCTGATTTTGCCAATAACTCATATCAAGTATTGCCCTCTTTACTCCCGAAGAGAAAAATCCACTCTCATGCACCTGATGGAAAACCACCGGAAGAGCTACCACAAAAGCAACCGTTACCAATAAAAATGCTTCCGCCAAAAATTGATTACGCACAGCATTTTCAGATGCTCCCATACTGCGCATAATACCTATCTCCTGACGGCGCGCATTGCAACGAATCCAGAAAGTACCTACCATACCCAAGAAAATACAGAGCAACGCAAATCCGGCTAACGAATATTTCAGGCGGAGTTGATTGATGACACCACTTATCTGCGCATACATATAACTCACCTCTTCAAACGATTCAAGCCCGGAACAATAGAAATTACCAGCCTTAAGCAAAGGCATCACTTCCTTTTTGAAACGCTGTTCAAAAGCGTTGGCATCTACTCCTTCTTTCAGCGAAAAAGTGATGCTGTAACTCCAATTCATATAAGTCTTCCCTTGTATCTCATTATATACCCACACCAATAAAGGATAAGGTTGTTCATAATTGCGATGCTTATAATCTTGAAAGACACCTGCAATTTCATAACTGCTCTTATCATGAGAATATACTTTTTGCCCTGTCACATCCGTTTTTCCAAAAAGAGCCCGGGCCAGAGCCTCTGATAAAAATACTTTTTGACGTGTCGCCGCATCTGCCGGTATATTTATATCAGCCCCCGTAAAAGCATCTTTCATGCCATAAGTGCGAAACATGTTACTACCGTCTTGCAGATAAAATTCATAATATTGTGTATGTATATATTTATCATTCTTGATATCCGCCGTATCATTATATATTTGTGTTCCATTCCATGAACCGGAATTAGGAAAGCTGGCACTGGAAGCAATAGAGAAATCTTTCATCTCAGGCAGGTCGCGCACCACACGAATAATACGATTATAAGATTCTTTACAAATGGAATCTGTATTCATTTCTGCTTGATAATTCCCATTGGAAGATTCATAATTCCCTATCTTCACCACATATCTGTTATGGGCATCATACCCCGAAGCTATAAGTTTATCGGCAGTCAGAATATAAATGGGGTCAATCACTGTCCAAAGGAAAAAGCTGACAATGACCAATTCTATAAATATCCAGCCATTCATTCTGCGCTGGTTCCATAGTTGGCATATTATTTTCTTTATCATAATCGTATTTTTGTATTAACGTTTAGTATTAAGAGACTGAATAATGGTATGGCGCAAAGACCATAAGGCAGGCACGAATGCCGATATCAGATTGAGCAACACACAAAGCACAAAAGCAAAACTGAAAATCCATGGGTTGAACAGCATCTCGAAAGAAAGAAACGGTGTTTTGTCAGGGTCATTTACCCAATCGTCAAACAAATTAAGTATCCAGTCACTTGCAGTCAGTACAATTAAATAGGATAGTAAAATACCAATCAAACCACCCAGACAAGTCAGTAACAGATTTTCCCATAACACCTGTCCCAACAATATTTTATTGGTGGCTCCATACGCCCGGCGTACCCCCAACTCACACAAGCGATGATCCATACGCGATGAAATCATGCCACTCAAGTTCATGGCGGGAATAAAAAGCAAAGCCAGCAATATATAAATCAATCCTTTCAACAGTTCACCCCAATCAGGCGCCTCACAGGAATTCTTTCGGAATGTACTTTTCCAGAAATCATCGGGTTGTTGCATTAAATCATTTTCATATTCGGAAGTCTGAAGATTGTATTTACGAAAAACATCCTGTACTTCGGCACGCAAAGCTTCTTTATCGGCCG
>ERZ780141.1824-NODE-1824-length-11628-cov-16.624903_pt1 | contig 11628 bp, 11 predicted proteins | sample MGYA00433080_ERZ780141 | MGnify/ENA primary metagenome ERZ780141 (study PRJEB29588, sample SAMEA2154047) | human gut metagenome | biome: human gut; feature: human-associated habitat; material: faeces | place: Denmark | collected 2008/2010 ... | reverse complement strand
CGCGGGGCTGTCGCTGTTCAATGAACACGCGCTGCTCGGCTTGGGGCTGATGCTCTCTGCCGGAGAGATCCCGCGCATCGCGGGCGCGTTCGGACTAGATACGTCTACACGCGCAAACCTGTCCGGCGCGGTCTATACAGCGCAGACGGCGATCAACATCACAAAAACCGTTGCAAAGGCGGCTGCGGCATGAGTGAACTTACGATGGGCAGCCTGTTCGACGGCATCGGCGGCTTTCCGCTGGCTGCGGTGCGAAACGGGATCACGCCCTTGTGGGCATCTGAGATCGAACCGTTCCCCATAGAAGTCACGAAAACGCACTTCCCCGACATGATGCATGTCGGAGATATCACAAAGCTCAAGGGTGCGGAGCTGCCGCCCGTGGACATCATCTGCGGGGGCAGCCCGTGCCAGGATCTCAGCGTGGCCGGAGCAAGAGCTGGTCTCGCCGGTGCGCGTTCCGGCCTGTTTATGGAGCAGATCCGCATCGTAAAGGAGATGAGAGATGCAGACAGAGTACGCGGACGACCAGATGAACTTCTGCGACCTCGATTCATGGGATGGGAAAATGTTCTCGGTGCTTTTTCCTCCGGATGCCCCAAAAGCGAGGACTTTCGCATCGTCCTCGAAGAAATCGCACGGATCAAGTGCGGTCCCATTCATGTCCCTAGACCTGACGCCGGGCGCTGGGAACCTGCTGGGCGAATCATATTGGGAACTGTGTTCTCCCTCGCTTGGCGGGTCTTCGATGCGGAATTATGCGAAGCTTCACATAACTGCGCTTATGTGCAGAACGGAATTATGAAAAGAAAAGAACCAAAATCCTGTATTTCCCGTAATTAATAGTTGAAACACTTCACATAATCCCAGAAGATAAATGTACCGGAACATTGCCGGACAAAAATATGAAGGGAAATGATGAAGTGGAACAACACAGCACAAACTCGTTTGAACCTCGGATCTTCATCGCACAGCTAAAGGAACGGCTGACCGAGATGAACTACAGCAAAGCCACAATTGACAGGCTGGATTCTGTCTGGCGCAATTTTACGCAGTATTGGGAGGAACATCATCAGCTTGAATTTTCATTGCAGACGATACAAGAATTTACGAGCACCCGATATGGCTGCAAAATGGGTGATAGGGATAGTGCACATAATGTCCTGCGTGCTATGAACATGCTCTGGGATTTCGTACACTATCAGCAAGTTTTCAAACAGTCATCGCTGAATATCCGCAGATTCAACTCCGAGTTTGAAAATGCCTTTGAGGGTTTTCTCACATTCTTGAAAGATTCCGGATATTCCGACGGATCTCGCAGAACCTTTCGCAGCATCCTATTCCAGTTTGAAGAATATCTTCAAAATCAGAGAATTTGCAAGATCTGCGAAATTACGGAAGCGTGCTTGCAGAATTATGTGAAAACCATGAGCCGGTTTGCACCAAGAACAACGGCACGGAAATTACGTTTGATAAAACAGTGGCTTGAATACTGTTACACGCAGGGATATCTGGATAAGCCTCTTTCCTTTACGATTCCGAGGATCCACGTTCCAAAGAATATCGAACTGCCAACTGTTTTTACGAGAGAAGAAGTGCAGAAGCTGCTGACCTCGGTAGACCGATCCAATCCATTAGGGAGAAGGGACTATGCCATTCTCATAATGGCAGCGAAACTAGGTCTCCGAGTCAGTGATATTATTAACCTGACTTTTGATGAGATTGACTGGGCAAAGAAGACACTTTCTATTACACAGCAGAAAACAGGGAAACTGGTTGAATTACCTTTGACCGAGGACGTTGGCTGGGCAATTATTGATTACCTTCAGAATGGACGGCCAGAAAGCGAATGCATCCATGTGTTTATCAAGCATTGCGCCCCCTATGATGGACTTAATTCGAATATATCCAAAAGACTACAGAAATACCTGAGCAAAGCTGAAATTAAATATCCCGCTGGAAAAACGGTTGGAATGCACACATTTCGGCGCAGTCTTGCCAGTGCCATGCTGGAAAATGGCGTGCCCATAGCAGTGATTTCCGGAACATTAGGACATACTGACCCACACTCTACTGAGACCTATTTACGAATTGCGATTCCTCAGCTTCGTGCTTGTGCATTGGAGGTGATGGACTAATGGCACTTCAGTTTACTGGCCCCTTTGCACCGATGTGTGAACAATTCGTTGCCGAGAGGAGAGAAGCCGGCCGCGATTATTCCCAGCAGGAAAAGATATTGCGTATGTTTGATAACTTCAGTAAGGATTACGCAGTTGAGCCATTTGTTGTTAGTGAGGCATTGGCGCAAGCTTGGAGTCAAAAGCGTCCCAATGAAACGGATATCAACCGGTATAATCGTGTCATGGAAATGCAGCGATTTTCCAAATACCTTGTCGAGCAGGGGTATCCCTCTTTCTTGACAGGAATCCGGCTTTCCAAGCATTATACGCATACGCCATACATATTTACCAAAGATGAAATTCACCGTATTTTTCAAATTGCTGATTCGTTGGAGCCCTGCGCTTCTGTCCCGCTTCGACATCAAGTCATGCCGGTTTTGCTGCGAGTTTTATATGGATGCGGTCTGCGAATTTCTGAGGCGCTGGAACTACGTGTGGCAGATGTCGATTTGTCTAATAGACTGCTGCATATTCGGCACGGGAAGAATGGTCGTGAAAGACTTGTCCCCATGTCCGAATCGTTGACTCAGAGGTGCCAGATATATACGCAGAATGTTTTGGACGGTAAGGAATCTGATGCTTTCTTTTTCTGCAGCAGACTGAACCAGCCCTACAGCCGTTCCGGTGTTGGGAAATCATTTCGTGGACTCCTGTGGGATGCGGGGATACCTTATCTTGGAAAAGAACGAGGTCCCAGTATCCATGACCTTCGTCATACCTTCGTATGCCACCGTCTCAACCAATGGGCTTCCAATGAAGTAGATTTAACTGCGATGCTCCCGATTCTCTCAAAATATCTTGGACATACGTCGATATCTGCAACTTCTTGGTATTTGCGGTTAACAGCAGAGGCATATCCGGGAATCGTTCACAAAATGGACTGCTTTACCAAGGGTGTTTTTCCGGTCTCATGGGAGGAGAACGACATTGAGTAAACAAGTGAAGGATTTTGCCTATGTACTTTCCAACTACTTATCCGTGTACCTTCCGGGAATGAAAGGCGTCAGCCCAAACACTATCCTATCTTACCGCGATACATTCTCTCTGTTCCTACGGTTCTGCAAGGAACAACGAGGCATCTCTCCGGAAAGACTATCTTTTCAACAGATGGATCGAACCTTGGTTGAAGATTTTCTGAATTGGCTTGAAACAGACCGTAATTGCTCTATTTCCACCAGGAACCAACGGCTCGCTGCTCTGCGTGCCTTTTTTAGGTATCTCCAAATCCACCATCCGGAGCAACTGCTGCTGTGCCAACAAATGATTCAGATTCCATCTAAGAAAGCGCAGGAAAAAGCTATGGGATACTTGAGCTTAGAGGGACTCGAACTTCTGTTATCCATACCGGATACCTCGTCAAGACAGGGGCGCCGGGACCTGGTTCTTCTGAGTTTATTATATGATACCGGGGCGCGCGTACAAGAAATTGTAGACCTCTGCTGTGTAGATGTTCGTGCGCAGTTTCCTGCCACAGTACGTCTAAGCGGCAAGGGCGGAAAGGTGAGAATTGTACCCCTGTCTACTGACATGTCCAAACTTCTGCGATCTTATATGGAGGAACAAGCCAAATATGGACAGGCCAAAGAGACTTACCCACTTTTCACCAATCGTTCCGGTGAAAAGATGACCCGAGCAGGGGTTGCCTATATCCTCAAGAAATACATGGATGCTGCGAGGAGCAGTTCTCCCGGTATTCTCCCAGAAAGATTCTCACCCCACTGCCTGCGGCACAGCAAGGCCATGCATTTGCTCCAGGCTGGTGTTAATCTTGTATACATCCGCGATCTGCTTGGCCATACAGATTTGAGAACAACAGAAATCTACGCGCGAGCCGAAACTAAAGCAAAGCGGGAAGCACTGGAAGCTGCAAGTCCAATTAAAAGTGAAAGCCAGTTCCCTTCTTGGACAGATGACAATTCTTTAATTTCCTGGCTCCAGTCTTTTGGGCATTCTAATAGCTGAACAGAATATTATGTGAAGATTTACTCCGTAAATTGTCTGTTTTTACAGCGTTGCGGAGTATTTCTTTTCATAATTCCGTTCTGCACATAAGCGGAATTATGCGAAGCTTCACATAATTCCGCGTCCATGACACGCCATGCCAGATCACACCGTCGCCCTCGCACCACTCCGGCATCTGCCCAGTGTCCAGAATCAGGCATTGGAATTTCGGCACCCGTAAAAGATCGCAGTACGGCAAGATAGTCGCTTTTATCGCTCGATAGCATAGCTCCGACGACGTTCTCCCATAAAATGACAGCTGGATATAGCCCTCCACTGGCATCCCTCATTTCCTCAATAATACGAATTGCCTGATAAAACAGGCTGGATTTTGCACCTGTCAAGCCATCCCGCGGGCCGATGGATGACATATTTTGGCAAGGAGAGCCAAACGTAATAACATGGACGGCGGGAATTTTCCTGCCGTCCAGCTTTGTTATATCGCCAAGATGCACCATCTCCGGGAAGTGGCGCTTTGTGATGGAGATAGCGTCCGGTATGATCTCACTCGCCCAGACCGGAGTGATGCCATGTCTGCTTGCCACCAGCGGGAACACGCCGATCCCGTCAAATAGACTTCCAAGTGTGATCGTCATACCAGATTTTCTCCAGGTGTGGTTGTCATTAACTTATATAGCTCTGTCTGGCGTGGAATGGTGTTGACGAAAGGCACGATGGAGCCGCCCATGCGCAGCAGACCGTGACCGGCTTCGGCGTTTGTAATGTAACTGAGCTGCGTATCGGAAATGTGAAGCAGCTTCGATAGCTCTGCGCGGTCGGTTGCCGCCTGATTGAACAGCAGCAGAAATTCCGAGTTGGCAAACATCAGACGCGCCGTTTCGGATTTCAGGCATTCTTCTACGTTCTGGCTTGCCGCCGTCAACGCAGCGCCGTATTTGCGGAACCTTTTCCATGCCCGATAAAGGATTTCGCCGGAGTATTTGTATTTGAAATACAAGTACACTTCATCGAGGAACACCCAAGTATATTTGCCGCGCTTGCGGTTCTCCATGACGCGGTTTTGAATAGCTTCGAGAGCCACAACGAGCGCGGTCGGACGGAGCTGCTCTCCCATTTCGTACAAATCCAGCACGACGATCCGGTTGTTAATATCCACGTTCGTCGGGTGCGCGAATACGTTCAAACTGCCCTCTGTGATAAGCTCGGCGGCAAGGGCAATTTCCCGTGCTTCGGGGTCTGGCTGTTGCAGCACCTCGGTACGCCAATCGGACAGGAGCGGCATAGGCAGCGCACCTTTGGCATGGAAATAGTTCTGGTAGATGCTTGCCGTGCATCGGTCAATGATGGATTTCTGAGAACCGGACAATAGCCCCGCACCCATTTGCTGCTCCAAGATACTCGTTATGAGTTCAGATTTCATGGCAATCGGGTTTTCGCCATCTTCGTAGCCGTCCTGCAAATCCAAGGGATTGATATGGTGCTGGCTGTTCGGAGAGATTTCGATAACTTCACCACCCAGCGCCCGCGCAATGGGCGCATACTCGCGCTCCGCGTCGATGATGATAATGTCGTCGTTGGTGGACAGTGCGACGTTGGCAATGGTGTTTTTCATTGCCACGGATTTACCAGAACCGGACACGCCGAGATAGAACGCATGGGGCGAGATCAACCGCTTGCGGTCGCAGATCAAGAGATTTTTGGAAATGGCGTTGACGCCATAATAAAGGCCGCCGGGGTCTTGAATCTCCTGCGCACGGAACGGCATGAGAACGGCACAGCTCTCGGTCGTGAGCGTCCGCAAAGCATGGATGCGGCGCAGGCCATACGGGAGAACAGTATTCAAACCGTCCTCCTGTTGATAGCGGAGAACAGAAAAGCCGCATAGCTTTTCCTGCGCGATAGACTGCAAAGTTTGCGTGTCCGCGTCAAGCTGCTCCAAGCTGTCCGCGATATGAACGAGCGTCACACAGGCAAACATGAGCCGCTGGTCACGGGCGGTCAGATCTTCCAACAAATCTTTGGACTCCGTGCGCATCTGCTCCAAGTCATACGGCACGGTCGCCGTGAAATTGTTCTGCCGGTTCTGGCGTTGCTGCCAGCGGGTTATATCTGTTTCCACGCCGAGGATTCGGCTTTGCACCTCACGCACAGCTTCTTCGGTGGGAATCGGAAGAATGTCAATGGACAGCAGCAGGTTTCTGGAGAAGTCAGACAGGTCCTTTATCATTTCGTCGCTGATAAAAGATGCGTAGTCGCGCATAAAAAGCACCCGTCCAAATTTGCCGCCCATTTCAAAATAGCCCGCGCGGAATTGCAGTCCGTCCGGGCAGATCAGGTCGCGGAAGTCGATGCCGCGCTTGATGTTTGCAGACAGATCAAACCGGAAAGATGCTTCTTCGCCAGGTCGGAAGAAGTCATGCAGGAGCCGCAGCCGGTCGGCGCAGGAAATGGCATAGGCCCCGGAATCCAGCCTCCCAAAGCTGGCAGACAAGTTGGTATCGACGCGGCGAAAATACGCGCGCGTCTGCTCGATCTTCCGTAAGCCGATTGACAGTGTGATGTACTTTTCCTGCACCAGATTGTTGCTTTCAGCAGCTTTGTCCAAGATGATTTGGTTATACTCGCCGCGATAGTAGTCCAAACCGTCGCTGCACTCCGGCATGAGCATTGTGCGCTGGAAATCAACCGGATTCAGGCGGCGGTTGATGATCGTGATTTTCGCGGTCGCGTCGGTTGGCAGACTGTTCAGCACTGCACCATACGAACGAAAGATACTGCGTCGGTCGTCTAACGACGATGCGGCGTAATTTATATCTGAAAAGCGCCATGTTTTACTGTATTTCTGCCCGACCTGCCAGATACCGTCTGTGAAAATACGACGGACAGGGATAGACTGTTGAACGCTGTGCGGGATGCGGAAAGAATCTTTCTCGCTGCGGTTGGCAGCCAACAGGGATTTCATCATTCTTGCAATCCCTCCAAATCTGAAAACAGTTCTTCATGGAGATTGACAGAATCAAACCGTCGCGGGCCTGCGCAGAGAATTTCGGATTTGATAAACGCCCATAAGAATTGTTCGAGCGTCATGCCGTTGTAATGGAAGAATCCTGCAATCGCAACCGGCGCGGCCACCAGCAGGCAGAGCCAGCTTGCGGCTTCTTTTCCGATGATATTTCCTAAACCGAGATAGATGCCAGCCGCCAGACCGACGGCAAGAATTGCGCAAATAAACTGCCGCGCAGACAGACCAAAAAAGATGGTTTCCCGGTGTGCACGGATTTCTTTTGGGATTTTGACTTCTATAAAAATCGCCTCCGATTTGTTGAAAATTTGACAGAGATTTTAGGATATGAGATAATATTTATAGGAAAAAACTTGACAAAAAGGAGAAAATGCTATGAACTCTACACTCATTTTATTCAAGGAAATAGGTCGCCAACTCTTGATCGTTGGTCTGGTACTGGGGAGCCTGCCAATGGCAATCCGTATCCTCTGGAAGCTGCGGCTTCTGCCGCTCGGTTGCTACTTTGTGGCAACGAAACTCTTCTGGCCGCGCTGGGCAGCCGCACACCGAACAGTCTGTATTTTGATCTTCATTGCCTGCGTGCTGTTCTTTGTCTTGTGCTGGACAATCCGCTACATTCGCCAGAAGCGCGAAGAACAGATCATGGCAGAGCTGATACACCACTACACAAAGGACCTGAAGCCAGGCGAATCCAGAACACTGGAATTTCTGTGAACGTATATAAGAAACGTGTCCCAGTTTGGGACACGTTTCTTATAATCTGGAATAAGGCGTTGACAAATGCTTGCGAGGATAGTTAAATGAGATTTGGAGGGATGGCCATGAATAAAGACTCGATAAATGCCGAGATGCGATTGAATAAGGCAGAATATGATCCGCAAAAATTTCTTATTGTCGCAGATTCATTCTTTTACGCAGCTGAGGTTTGTAGTAACTCATGGAAGCTTGAGGAAGAAACTTTCCCAAAAGTCCAAATCGCCATATTCACGAGTCGAGCGTTTGCCTGTGAAATATACATAAAAGCTATCCTTTATCATTGCCACGTACCAATTCCTAATAAAGGCTCGAATGGGAAGGAATTTAACAGGCACAGTCTCGCTTCACTTTTCTCGCTTCTTTCAGATGAAATTAAAGAGACTGTATATTCGCATTATCACGAGCTAAGCGAATCTGGCTTTTTTGATAGGATATTGCTGATAGCTAACACATTTGAAGAAATGCGTTATGCCTATGAATACCGTTCATTGAAAACTGAAATTGTCTTTTTGGAATCTTTTACGAAGTATCTCAAAGAAACCGCACATAATATCATCGACTCGAATCAGCGGACTACCCCATCATCTCCCGCACCAGACGATCAGAACCCTTGACAAGCCCGGTCAGCACCAGCATATTGAACATGAGCTGCCCGATGTATTGCCAGACCATTGTGACCGCAGGGAGCGATTCGTCCAGTGCCGTACTGCCACCAGATAAAAAGGCGGAATAGATCACGCAGGACAGCACAATGACCGCTCCCTCCATGCAGACGCCGACGTAGCTTTTCAAAAACGTTTGCCCGGTGCGTGAGGTCGCTTCTCCGGCGAACGATGCTAACGGAAGCGGTGCAATCGCGGTATAGATAAAGATTTTGAAAAAACGGCCATAGACAGTCAAAATCAGCACATAGGACAAAATCGTAATCAGCAGACTGCCCAGCAGTGACACCAGCCAGAGCGGAATGGATTCCAGAAAACTCACATCTTCAATGGCTTCGACGATTTTATCTGGCAAAGTGGCTGTTGTAGAAATCGCAGAGCCGATACCACCCATGACGGTACTGACCACGCCGCCGCAGATTTTATAGATGGCAGTTATCAACTCCAGCGACGAGCCGACCGACACTTTTGCCAGCAGAAACCGGATAAAATGCCGTAGGGCAAATTCCGGTCGTTGCAGCTCCCGAAAACTGGCCGCCGAGCGGAACACACCCATTGCAAAAAATAACACCAGCAACCCATACCCAAAGCCCACCAGTGCGTTGTGGATGCTGACAATGACCGTCCATATCTCGCCGCCGCGAAAGCTCTCCGGCGTTTGTGACACGAGCGACCAAATTTCAGCCAGCTTGTCATTCCAGTTGCTTAAAGCATCTTCAAGGGTCGATACGACCCAATTATCACTCACATGATTTCATCTCCATTTCTACGCATATTTTATAATGAAACGACTATACTTCATAATGCTAGGGCGAGTAAACGTAATTTTGTTGTCTGTTCTCTGGTTGACAGATACGAAATCTTGCGTTATACTTACCGTAGTGATCGAGTTGCAGATGCTCGCGGGGCCTGCAACCGGGGGAGTCCCTGCGGGGGCTCCCTTTTTCACACCTGAGAGGATGATACAAATGCCGAAATCGTTTCTGACATATCCCCAGCAGCTTCAAAAGCTGAAAGACAAGAACCTGACAATTACGGATGATGCCGCAGCATCCATCACGCTGCACCATTATGGATATTTTGCCTTGATCTCCGGCTACAAGGATCTGTTCAAAAATCCCACGACAAAAGATTACCGCGACGGAACAACACTGGATGATATTGTTGCGCTCTATCGTTTCGATGAACAGCTTCGGGAACTCACGCTGCGCTATTTGCTGCAAGTGGAACGACACATCCGTTCTGCGTATTCGTATGCGTTTTGCAGTCAGTTTGGGGAGAGTCAGAACACTTATCTGGACGCAAGAAACTATAACCTCATGGGGCGCTTGAACCCGCGCGAGGTTCAAAAGCTGATTACGCGGCATTTGCAGCCGTTCCTTTCCCATAAGACGGACTATCCGTATATCGAGCATCATAAACAGGTACATGGAAATGTGCCGTTATGGGTACTTATCAATGCGCTGACGTTTGGAACACTATCCAAGATGTACGCCCTTTCTCAGTCTAAAATCCAAGCTGCAATCAGCAAGGAATTTGTGGGTGTTCGGGAAAAGCAGTTAGGCTCCATGCTGGAGGTGCTAACTAAATTCCGCAATGTCTGCGCACACAATGAACGTCTTTTCTCCTACAACACAAAGAATGACATTTCGGACTTACCGCTCCATAAAAAGATGCAGATTCCGCAGAATGGTCAGCAGTACATATATGGCAAGCATGATTATTTTGCGTTGGTATTGTCTTTCCGCTACCTGCTGCCAAACAAAGACTTCCTGACGTATAAAACGCAGTTATCCAAGCTGATTGATAAGGCTGATCGTGAAAATCGTCAGTTAGCCGGTACGGATTTGCTTCGGCTTATGGGTTTCCCAGAAAACTGGAAGAAGATCACTGCATATAAGAAAGTATAGTCCAACTGAAATGCGTCCCAAGTCGGGGCGCATTTTGTTTGCTTACACCACGCCGATTGCCGTCAGGATTTCTTTGGCAAAGGCGATCAGCAGACCACCGAATAGACACAGGACGCCCTGCGTTCTCTGCGTCGCATCGTGTGACTGCACGGACATACCGAGCTGCACAACGCCCCAGCCGAGGATGATAATGCCGATTGCCTTAATGCAGGAAAAGATAAAATCAGAAAGATTATTTACGATGGTCAGCGGGTCACTGTCAGCGGCGAACGCCGAGGTCGTGAACAGTGCCGTTGTCAGCACAAGGCTTGTCCAGACTGCCATGATGCGGCGCTCTCTACGCCGCGGGGTTAATTCATGTTTCATGTTAATCCTCCAAAAATTCAATGTCGTCAATGTTTTCAATAGGGAACGAAAGATCGTCCGCTGCAAATGCACGCAGCGGCGTGTGGAGATACGGCGGTGCGCCGCCGTCCTCCGTGCGGTGAATATTTGGGTGCTTCAGAATGTCATATTTTTCATCGATAACCGGCTTTTCGCCGCGGATCAGAACGATTGCGTTCTTGTTGTCAAGCCGCCGCACCTCATCCGGTGTCATCAGCTCGCGCCCGGTCTGTTGGAAGTTCTGCGAGAATGAACCATTTCGCCCTTTGCTCTGGCTCGACGTGCGCGTATCAATCGTTTCTTTGCCAAGCAGCTCCGAAATGTATTTGTGCGTCGATTGCTCGTTTCCTCCGAGATAGATGAAGCTGTCCGCGTTGCCGATGATGCCCTCCCAATCGTCCTTGAAAAGCGCCTTGAGCTGCGAAATGTTTTGCAGAATAATAGTTGACATAATGTTTCGAGAGCGCATAGTCGCCTGCAATCGGGCGTAGCCGTCGGGCAAGGCCACGTTTGCGAACTCGTCAAACATCAGTCGGACCGGAACGGGCAGCGCCCCTTGATGCACCTTGTCCGCCTGATAATAAAGCTCCTGAAATGCTTGCGTATAGAGCATACCGACAAGGAAGTTGAGCGATGCGTCGTTGCTGTCCGGAATGATACAAAAGATAGCCTGTTTCCGTTCGCCCAGCTTGCCAAGCTCCATATCGTCGCTGGCGGTGATGCGCTGGATCTCTGGCAGCGTGAACGAT
>ERZ780141.1808-NODE-1808-length-11687-cov-4.624398_pt1 | contig 11687 bp, 9 predicted proteins | sample MGYA00433080_ERZ780141 | MGnify/ENA primary metagenome ERZ780141 (study PRJEB29588, sample SAMEA2154047) | human gut metagenome | biome: human gut; feature: human-associated habitat; material: faeces | place: Denmark | collected 2008/2010 ... | reverse complement strand
CGGAAAGTCGGTATCACGTCCGGTCGGCTCATGAAATTTTCAAGGTGCGTTACCCATAAAAGAAAAATACCGCCCACGCAGCGCAGCGATGATTTTGTCGGGTGAATCGGCGGCAAAATGAATCGGGTGTGTTGCGGGGCGGTTGATCTTTCAGGGATAATCCACGGTGAGGCAGTGTTCAAAATGAACAGGACCACATCTTGTGGATGGTTTTAGACCAATCCACAAAATCAGTGGGATTTGTGACAGAGAATATCATGGTTCGCAAGGCGCGTCAAGATGGTTTTGAAAAATTTATTGTGGTAAAGCGGTGATAGTAGGACTTATAGGAGGCTGCTTGAGCTGTTTTTTCTATTTACAGCTACAATGATAGCCATTGAGGGATTGTGATTGGTCAGGGCTGAAAAGGGCTTTCATAATTTGCTGCAGCGCATCATGTCCTCGACGCTCCCAGCGTTCTCAAAGGACGATTTGATGGGTGTGTAGGGATAAGCTGTAAAAAGAAGCATGGACGCCCCCGAAAAGGAGAGCGTCCATGCTTCTTGCTGTATCCGAATGGAGGAGATTGCGAAATCAGTGATTGTCCGGGCAGACGATTTCCAGCATCTGATCGAAAACCTCTTCCATCTGCCGCACCAGCGTGAACTGGGTGCGGGCGCGGTCGAGGTTGTGATCCGGGCGAGCAATATGGAAATAATGGTCGCCCTCCAGATAGTCAGTCAGAAAACGGATGCCGCATTCCAGCGTCATGAGCCTTGCACCCCATGCAAGGCTCTTTTTTTCTGCCATGCTCATGGATGCCCCGGCAGTGGAGAGATATCCTTTGGCGAACACTTCGTACAGATGCAGGTCAAAATGGACTTTGCTCTGGTCAGGTTCGTCCTCAGCGCAGTCGTTGGCACCGGTGCGGATGGAATCGCCGAAGTCGTAGGCCGAAAGTCCCGGCATCACGGTGTCGAGGTCAATGACACAGATGCCTTTTCCGGTAGCGGCATCGATGAGGACATTGTTGATCTTGGTGTCATTGTGGGTGACGCGCAGAGGAATTTCGCCAGCTGCCAGCTGATCCAGCAGGACATGGCAGTCCTGCTCCCTCGCATGGATAAATTCGATTTCCGATGTGATATTTTTTGCCCGGCCCAGTGCATCGGCGGCGAGGGCTTTTTCAAAATTGGCATAGCGGTTGGGCGTGTCGTGGAAGCGGGCGATGGTTTCGTGGAGGGTGGAGGCCGGGTAATCCTCCAGCTGGTTCTGGAATTTGCCCAGTGTCTCGGCCACGGTGCGGAAGTCGGTTTCGCTGCCGACCTGCTGCAAACAGATGGTATCTTCTACAAAGTCGTAGGCACGCCATGCGCTGCCGTCTGCATCCAGATAGCAAGTCGACCCCGACAAAGTTGGGATGACATTCAGCGTTTCCCGTGCTGGGTCGCCGCCCTCGGCAAGAATTTTCGCCCGCAGATGCCGGGTCACGCCGCAGACATTCTCCATCAGGCCCACCGGGTTAGTAAAGGTATCTGTGTTGATGCGCTGCAAAATAAAGCGTTTGGAATAATCTTCCCGCCAGGCCACAAAGGTGTCGTTGATATGCCCCTCACCGTAGTGGTTGGCATCGCAGACCACGGGCCCGCCAAAATCAAAAGCATTTGCAGCAGACTGGAGCAGAGAAAGGGTAACGGATTTCATCATAAATTCCTCATTTTCATTATACTTCATGCCGTTTTGACGGGGCAGGACGTTGTCCCTGCCGCACCTGACGGCGGTATTCATTGGGGGTCAAGCCTTCCGCCTTGCGGAAGCATTGGGAAAAATAGCTGGGAGAGGAAAAACCCATCAACTCGCTGATCTGCGCCAGACTGTAACCGGTGTTGCCCAGCATATATTTGCTTTCCTCAATGCGGCGGCGATTCAGATAGGTGATGGGAGAGATGCCATACTCTTTTTGGAAGGTATGGGCCAGATAGTATTTGTTGATGTGGGCGATTTCGGCAAGGGTATCCAGCGAGATATCTTCCCGGTAGTTGCTGTCCAGATACCGCTTGATCTCCACACACTCCCGGCTGTCGGAGCGGGGCGTTTCCTCTACCTGCAAAGAAAGCGTGGTACACCGCACCAGCCAGATGAGCAACACTTCCAGCAGATCCTGACAGACCGTTTCGCAGCCGTCCAGACTGCGGTCTGCTTCGGCCAGCAGCATATGGAGCAGCGTCACCATCCGCTCCCGATTTTCCCGGCAGTTGAATATGGCGTAGGAAGAATCTGATTTTCCAAATAAGATCTCGATGCCAGCAACGCCCAATACAATGTATTCCAGCGGTGCAGCATTCAGGCTCAACTCGGTATGCTCTACCTGCGGATTGACGATAATCATATCATCCGGTTTGACCGGATAAAGCTGACCGCTTAGATAAAACTGACCTTCTCCGCTCAGACAGTAGAACAGCTCTGTGCAGGAATGGGTGTGGGCAGTACTGTTCCAATCGCCGCCAAATTTGCTTTTGCTGATGTACAGCAGCCGGAAGGATTCCCGTGGAGCGGGAGCATGGCGGATATCAAATCGCTCGGTACTCATAAATGGCTCCTTTTGAGGCAAAACGCAAAAACTATAAAAATAAAAGCAAGATACTAAAAATGCAAGCCTAAAAACGATGCGTTTTTTCGTGCGTTTTTTCTCATTATAGAGGCAATGAAGAAAAAATGCAAGCCCTGATTTTTGGACGGGTTCAATACTTTTGCCTTCGATATAGTGCAAAAAATATGTCAAACTGGTTACAGGCGGGGAAAATGTACCAAAACTACAGTACAAATTTTATTGCTTTTGCTGAAAGAATTTTTCGAAAAGCAATATTTCTAAAAAACTAAACAACAAAGACCTTGTTGCGAACCGTAAAAACCTCTATATTGGAACCAGAAAAAACCACAGCCCTCTCGGACGAAGCCTGTTTGCCCCGGCTGTGTTTTGAACGGAACTTTATGATGGAGGATACACTATGAAACGCATTTCTCGTCGCAATTTTCTGAAAGTGGCTGGCGTGGGTGCCGCTGCACTGAGCCTGGCTGCCTGTGGTGGTGCTGCCAGCTCCACCGCGTCCAGCACGGCATCTCCTGCCGCTACTCCTTCCGCAGTGGCTGCGGACGTCACCATCAAGGTTGCCGCCATCGAGACCGGCTATGGCGCTGAGATGTGGAAGAAGGTCACCGAGGCCTTTACCGCCCAGACCGGCATCAAGGTGGACCTGACCACCGACAAAAAGCTGGAGGACGTCATCGGCCCCTCCATGCAGGGCGGCGATTACCCCGATGTGATCCATCTGGCCACCGGCCGTGAGGCTGCCCTGACCGAGCAGTTCATCAAGGGCAACCTGATCGCGGACATCACCGATGTGCTGAGCATGACCGTGCCCGGCGAGAGCAAGAAGGTGAGCGAGAAGATCGCCGGCGGCTTTACCGACACCTCTCTGACCAACCCCTACGGCGACGGCAAGACCTATCTGGCCCCCATGTTCTACAGCCCCTGCGGCCTGTTCTACAACGCCGGTTTCCTGAAGGAAAAGGGCTGGGACGTGCCCAAGACCTGGGACGAGATGTGGGCACTGGGCGACAAGGCTGCCGCTGAGGGCACCTACCTGTTCACCTACCCCACCACCGGCTACTTCGACGCCTTCTTCTATGCGCTGATGTACGCCGCAGGTGGCCCCGACTTCTTCAACAAGGCTACCCACTACGAAGAAGGCATCTGGGACACCCCCGAGGCAAAGACCTGCTTTGATATCGTGGCAAAGCTGGCTTCCTACACCAACCCCATCACCCCCGCACAGGCCAACGATCAGGACTTTACCCAGAACCAGCAGCTGGTGCTGGACAACAAGGCCCTGTTCATGCCCAACGGCACCTGGATCGTGGGCGAGATGGCCGAGGCTCCCCGTGCAGACGGCTTTGAGTGGGGCATGACCGCTCTGCCCGCTGTCAAGGCCGGCGGCGACAGCTACAGCTACACCTGGTTCGAGCAGGCATGGATCCCGGCGGGTGCTGAGCATCTGGATGCAGCCAAGCAGTTCGTGGCGTACCTGTATAGTGACGAAGCCTGCAAGCTGTTCGCCGAGAGCGGTGCGATCCAGCCTGTGCTGGGCATTGCCGATGATCTGGACGGCGACAACAAGATGTTCTACTCCATCTATGATAACGGCGCAAAGGCAGCTATGGGCAACTTTGCAGCCTTCAGCGCCATCCCCGGCGTGGAAGTCCGCACCGTGTTCTTCGATCCCGTCAACTCGCTGGTCTCCGGCAGCATGACCGAGCAGCAGTGGATCGACGGCATCAAGTCCGCCAGCGACCAGATGCGCGCCAACATCATCGAGTAATTAAGCCCTGCCCAGCGGGGGCGGTTTTTACCGCCTCCGCTTTTTTGGGCTGTACAGTACCATCAAGAAAGGAGCGGTCAATCCCCTATGAGAACGGATAAAAGCCGCAAACGGTTCGTATTCCTCTGTGTGGCACCGGCTACCATCCTGTTTTTCCTCTTTATGATCCTGCCCACCCTCAACGTGTTCCGCATGAGTTTGTATGAGCGGGGTGCCTATTCTCCCAACGAGACCTTTGTGGGGCTCAAAAACTTCCAGCATCTGCTGAAAGATACCCAGTTCATCCGCTCCATGCAGAATATGATCCTGCTCGTGGTGGTGGTCACCATCGTCACCTTTGCGTTTGCACTGGTGTTTGCCGCCATCCTCACCCGGGAGAAGATCAAAGGCCAGAACTTTTTCCGCATCATCTTCTACATCCCCAACATCCTGTCGGTGGTCGTCATCTCCGGCATCTTCTCTGCCATCTATAAGCCGGAAAACGGTATGCTGAACAGCATCATCGGCCTGTTCCGCAACATGAGCGACCCCATCCTGTGGAAGGGCGAAAAACTGGTCATCCCCTCCATCATCATTGCCATGGTGTGGCAGGCCATCGGCTACTACATGGTCATGTACATGGCCTCCATGTCTGCCGTGCCCATCAGCCTGTACGAGAGCGCCAATCTGGACGGTGCCGGGCGGCTGACCCAGTTCTTCCAGATTACCATCCCCCTCATCTGGACGAATATCCGCACCACCCTCACCTTCTTTATCATCTCCACCATCAACATGGCCTTCCTCTTCGTCAAGGCCATGACCAGCGGCGGGCCCAACGGCGCATCGGATGTGGCGCTGAGCTATATGTACAGCCAGAAAGACGCTGGCCTGTATGGTTACAGTATGGCCATCGGCGTGGTAATCTTCCTGTTCTCGTTTGCCCTGTCCGCCTGTGTCAACAAGGTCACCAACCGCGATACGCTGGAATTTTAAGGAGGGAAGAAGATGCAGAATACCACCGAAAAATCTTCCCGCTCTGCGGAAGGTCTGTACAAGTTTTTCATCTATTTTGTGCTGGTTCTGCTGGCCGTTACCATCATCGTGCCGGTGGCATGGGTGTTCATGGCCTCCATCAAGCAGAATGCAGAGTTCTACGGCAACCCGTGGGCATTGCCCGCCGGGTTCTACTGGCAGAACTTCGTCAACGCATGGAACGGCGCCAAAATGGGCGAATATATGCTCAACTCGGTCATCGTCACCGCGCTGGCGCTGGCGCTGCTGCTGGTCGTTGCCCTGCCCGCCGCCTACTGCCTGTCCCGCTTTCACTTCAAGGGCCGCAAGCTGCTGAACACCCTGTTCATGGCGGGTCTGTTCATCAACGTGAACTATATCGTGGTGCCCATCTTCCTGATGCTGCGGGACGGCGATGTCTGGCTGAAAAGCCATTTCGGCAGCGGCTTTCTGCTGAACAACCTGTTCATTCTGGCCGTGGTCTATGCGGCAACGGCCCTGCCGTTTACAATCTATCTGTTGTCGGGCTATTTCGCCACTCTGCCCCACGACTTTGAGGAGGCGGCCTACATCGACGGTGCGAGCTATTTCTCCACCATGACCCGCATCATCTTCCCCATGGCAAAGCCGTCCATCATCACCATTATCCTGTTCAACTTCCTGTCCTTCTGGAACGAGTATATCATTTCCATGACCCTCATGAGTTCTACCAGCGCACCCCGCACCCTGCCGGTCGGCCTGCTGAACCTGATGCAGGCCCAGCAGAGTGCGGCGCAGTACGGCACCATGTATGCCGGTTTAGTGCTGGTGATGCTGCCCACCCTGATTTTGTACATCTGCGTGCAGCGGCAGCTGACGCAGGGCATGACCGTGGGCGGCCTGAAAGGGTAAGGTGACAAACGATGAAAGCATACTGGAAAAACCATCCCGCCCTGCGCATGGTACTGATGCTGGCGCTGTTCGTGCTGGCACTGGTGCTGGTGGTGTCCGGCTGGAAAATGACCGGACAGCTGGCAGGGCTTGGCATCATGCTGGTGGGCGTAGCGCTGCTGCTGGCTGTGCTGGCGCTGTATAACGCCGCCTACGATTGACCCCCTACGATTCAAAGAGAGGCAAAAGGAGAGTTTCCCATGGATGAAATAAGAAAGACCGGGCGCGTGACCATTCCCACAGACCTGGACGTTGTGCCCGAAACGCTGGAGATCTTAAAAAAGTGGGGTGCTGATGCCATCCGCGACTGCGACGGCACCGACTTTCCGCAGCAGCTGAAGGATGCCGATGCAAAGATCTACTCCACCTATTATACCACCCGCAAGGACAACGCATGGGCCAAGGCGAACCCGGACGAGGTACAGCAGTGCTACATCATGACCGGCTTCTACACCGCGCCCGGCGACACCGTGACCATCCCGCTGATGAAGGGCATCAGCCCGGAGCTGATGCAGGTGAACACCAACGATGACATCACCCGCTGGTGGGAGGTCATGGACCGAACCACCGGCCAGCCCGTGCCGCCGGAAAAGTGGAGCTATGCGGACGGCAGCGTGACCGTGCAGGCCGTGCCGTTCCATGAATATACGGTCAGCTTTCTGGCCTACCTCATCTGGGACCCGGTGCATATGTACAACGCTACCACCAACGGCTGGACGAATTTTGAGCACCAGATCACCTTTGACGTGCGTCAGCCCAAGACCCACAAGTATTCGATGGAGCGCCTGCGCAAGTTCATTGCAGAGCACCCCTATGTTAACGTCATCCGATACACCACCTTCTTCCACCAGTTCACCCTGATCTTCGACGAGCTGAAGCGGGAGAAGTTCGTGGACTGGTATGGATACTCTGCTTCGGTCAGCCCTTATATCCTCAACCAGTTTGAGCAGGAAGTGGGCTACAAGTTCCGCCCGGAGTACATCATCGATCAGGGCTACTATAACAACCAGTACCGGGTGCCCAGCAAGGAATTCCGGGATTTTCAGGCCTTCCAGCGCCGCGAGGTGGCAAAGCTTGCCAAGGAGATGGTGGACATCACCCACGCGTGCGGGTGCGAAGCCATGATGTTCCTCGGCGATCACTGGATCGGCACCGAACCTTTCATGCCGGAGTTCAAGACCATCGGACTGGATGCCGTAGTGGGCAGCGTGGGCAACGGCTCCACCCTGCGCCTGATCTCTGACATTGAGGGCGTGAAGTACACCGAGGGCCGTTTCCTGCCGTACTTCTTCCCCGACACCTTCCACGAGGGCGGCGACCCGGTGCGGGAAGCCAAGGAGAACTGGGTTACAGCCCGCCGCGCTATCCTGCGCAAGCCCATCGACCGCATCGGCTATGGCGGCTATCTGAAACTGGCCTTGCAGTTCCCGGAGTTCGTGGACTACGTGGAGAGCGTCTGCAACGAGTTCCGCGAACTGTACGAGAACATCAAGGGCACCACACCCTACTGTGTCAAGCGAGTGGCCGTGCTGAACTGTTGGGGTAAAATGCGGGCTTGGGGCTGTCACATGGTGCATCACGCCCTCTATTACAAGCAGAACTATAGCTATGCCGGTGTCATTGAGATGCTGTCCGGTGCGCCCTTTGATGTGAAGTTTATCAGCTTTGAGGATATCAAGAACGACCCGCATCTGCTGGATTCGTTGGATGTCATTATCAATGTCGGCGATGCCGACACCGCACACACCGGCGGCATCTGGTGGGAAGACCCGGAGATCTCCTCCGCTATCCGCAAGTTCGTCTGGAACGGCGGCGGCTTTATCGGCGTGGGTGAGCCTTCCGGTCACCCGTATCAGGGCCACATTCTCCAGCTTGCCAGCGTGCTGGGCGTGGAGGAAGAAAACGGCTTCACCCTCAACTACGACAAATACAACTGGGAGGAGCACCCCGACCACTTTATCCTGCAGGACGCCGACCAGCCCGTGGACTTTGGCGAGGGTAAAAAGAATATCTACGCCCTCGAGGGCACCGAGGTGCTGGTGCAGCGAAACAAAGAAGTGCAGATGGCGGCACACGACTTCGGAAAGGGTCGTGCCGTGTACATCAGCGGTGTGCCTTACAGTTTTGCCAACAGCCGCACCCTTTACCGCGCTATCCTGTGGAGTGCCCACAGCGAGGAGGAACTGCATACATGGTTCAGCTCCAATTATAATGTAGAAGTTCACGCCTACGTCAAGAACGGCAAGTATTGTGTGGTGAACAACACGTACGAGCCGCAGGACACCACCGTTTACACCACAGACGGCAGCAGCTTTGCTCTGCATCTGGATGCCAACGAGATCAAGTGGTATGAGATCTAAGTTCTCCTTTTCATAAACGAACACAACGGGCAGCTCTGTTACCAGAGCTGCCCGTTGTGTTTGCTGTATCTGCCGATAACTCAACCTGTGTCAATCGAACGCTGCAATGGAGATGGCTGGAAACGCAGAAATTCAGTAATGCGAGCGTAATAGACCTGCAGAAAAAAGAAACTGCCCGTGCGAGTATGCGTAAGATGGTGAAACACTTACTGAAAAAATTTAAGTATCCACCGGTGGCATATGATACGGCAATCAGCACGGTCATTAGCCAGTGTGAGATGTGAACTGACAACATGGTAGTATGAATTGTATGAAATGTCGTTGATTTGTGCTTGACAATCGGATTCCTTTTCTGTAAAATGATTTTAGAAAATACTATTATTGAAAATACGAAAGGCTGTTTTATGGGCAAGATGATCTTAGATGACCTCCGCAAGCGTCTGGAACGTCTGGACGAAGACGCAGATCTGATGATCGACAATAACGACCGCTATCAGATGGTGATCGTAGGCGGCAGTGCGTTTATTTTGCTGGGCAAGCTGACCCGCGCTACTCATGACATTGATGCCTTGAGTGTTCCGAAAGAACTGTATAGCTTGCTCGGCAAGTACGACATCAACACCGATGTGGAAGCTTACATCGACAATTTCCCGTATAACTTCCAAGACCGGCTCCAGCCGCTGCCCTTTGGTGGAACAAAGGTACAGTTCTACACACCCAGTCTGGAGGATTTGGTGATTGCAAAGCTCTGCTCGTTCCGGGATACTGACAAGGCAGACGTAGAGAGCGAAGCTGTGCGGAACTCTTTGGATTGGGACTTGCTGGAACACCTTGCAACGGATGAAGATGAACTGAAAGCCAGCATCTTGAACGATTGGCGGTATCGGGATTTTTATATCCGTTATCAGGAGTATGTGGAGAGGTGGAGACCATGCGAAAGCTGACATTTGAGGGCTTCTTGAAGCAGTATGTGGCAGAACTTTCCGGGGTGCAGACGGCAAGCGTCCATAAACTTGCAGCTTGTCTAAATGAAAATCCCCGCTTGAAAGAACCGCTGTTTCTCTATGCTTTGGCCTATGATAAAGTGGATTTATTGCTCCACTATACTGCAAACAGCACGGTCGTTGCGGAATATGAGCGGCTTTCTAATCGCTACTTGCTGGCGAAAATGCTGCTGCTCTTGGAAAAACAATCTCCTGAACTGCCGGAGGGCTATTTGAAGGTCTGGCGCAGCTATTGCTCGGTGCGGGATGCCGCCCTTGCGGACAATGACACGAAAGAACTGATCCATCGCCGGGTATTGGAACTTCAGCAGAAAAAGAAACTGACGAATTATCGCCTTTACACTGACCTGAGGCTGAATCCGGGCAATGTGAATGCATGGCTCAAACACAACGATTCCAGCAAAATGAGCCTTGACTGTGCACGGCAGATCTACAAGTACGCAAAAAGCTACCCGTCTGTTCGATAAGAAAAAGGAAGTGAGTCTATGACCGCCGTAATTTACGCCCGCTATTCCAGCGATAACCAGCGCGAAGAATCCATCGAAGGGCAGATTCGGGAATGTACGGCTTATGCGGAAAAGAACGGCATCACGGTCATCAAGCACTACATTGACCGTGCATTCTCTGCAAAAACGGACAATCGCCCGGAGTTCCAGCAGATGATCAAAGACAGCGGCAAGAAGCTGTTTGATGTTGTTCTCGTCTGGAAATTTGACCGCTTTGCCCGGAATCGTTTTGATAGCGCAAACTATAAGATGATCCTGAAAAAGAACGGTGTCCACCTGATTTCCGTTATGGAACCCATTGCTGAGGGTTCACAGGGCATTCTGGTGGAAACCCTTCTAGAGGGTATGGCAGAATACTATTCGGCAGAGCTGTCCGAAAAAGTGATTCGTGGTCAGACCGAGAACGCCTTGAAGGGTAAGTGCACTGGCGGTACGGGAACCATTGGCTATAAAATCGACGATGCCAAGTTCTATCATCTTGACCCGTTGACTGCTCCGCTGGTGCTGGAAGCCTTTCAGCGGTATGACAACGGTGATAAGATGGTGGAAATCGTAAACTTCCTCAACGATAAGGGCGTCCGCAATATGCTGGGCGGCAAAATGACCCACAGTAGTGTGAACACCATGTTGAAGAACCGCCGGTACATTGGAGAATTGTCTTTCCGGGACATCGTTGTGCCGGATGCAATTCCGGTTATTGTTCCGAAAGACCTGTTTGACCGGGTGCAGAAGCGTCTGGATAAGAATAAGCGTGCCCCTGCCTGTGGCAAGGCAGACGAGGAATATCTGCTGACCACCAAGCTGCTCTGCGGCAAGTGTGGTGCGCTGATGTTCGGCGAAAGCGGAACCAGTGCCACCGGACGCACCTACTATTATTATAAATGCGCCAACGTCAAGCGCCGCAAGGGCTGCAATAAAAAGACCGTGCAGAAGGACTGGCTGGAAGATCTGGTCGTCCGGGAGACCATGAAGCTGATTCAGGACGATGCGATGATCGACAAGATCGTTCAACTGGTCATGGATGTCCAGAATCAGGAGAACACCACGATCCCGCTGCTGGAAAAGCAACTGCGAGAGGTCAACAAAAAGTTGGACAACCTGATGAAGGCAATCGAGGACGGCTTGTACACCCGGACAACGAAAGAGCGTCTGGAAGCGCTGGAAATCCAGAAAGATGAGCTGACTGTAAAAATCGCAGATGAAAAATTGAAGAAGCCCAGCTTCAATGAGGATTTCATCCGATTCTGGCTGATGAAATTCAGAAAGTTCGATATTTCGCAGAAAAAGCAGCGGAAAGCGCTGATTGAAATTTTTATAAATGCCATTTTCCTGTACGATGACCGGATGCTAATCACGTTCAACTACAAGGATGGCACCCAAATCGTCCGATTTGAGGACGCTTTGACGGCTGATGGGGTAGAAGGAAAAAGTTCGGATTTGTCCAGCTCTGCTGGACCAAAAGCTCTCTCGATTCGTCGAGAGAGCTTTTTTGTTTGTGTGCTTGTCAAAATGGAACAGCAGGGCCGGTGGTCAATGACC
>ERZ780141.1803-NODE-1803-length-11728-cov-1.869871_pt1 | contig 11728 bp, 10 predicted proteins | sample MGYA00433080_ERZ780141 | MGnify/ENA primary metagenome ERZ780141 (study PRJEB29588, sample SAMEA2154047) | human gut metagenome | biome: human gut; feature: human-associated habitat; material: faeces | place: Denmark | collected 2008/2010 ... | reverse complement strand
TTGTTTCCTGCGGCGCAGTTTCTGATGCCCCACATTGCTTCCAAAACGGCCACACGCGCGATTTATATGTTTGCTTATAAATTGCCCTTCGCTTGCATCCAAAAGCGAAAGCGGGGCTGACAGTCCCGCTAACGCCGTTCCTTATTCAGTTATGCCGCATGGCATTCTTGACTTCTTCGAGAATGCGGAGAATGCTCAACATTTCGTCATTCGTGCAGTCGGCGAGCAACTCTCCGATTTTCTCGTTTGCCACGGCGTATGTGCCGGGTGTGTTTGCCCGCAGAATCCAGTCAGTTGCCACATCGAGCGCCTCTGCAATGCGGATGAGTGTAGACAGTCCCGGCGTTTTCTTGCCGAGCTCAATGTTTGACAGATGCACCACCGAAATATCCGCTTTTTCCGCCAGCTCTCCTTGTGTAAGCCCGACTTCGCGGCGCAAGTCGGCAATGCGCCTGCCGATGGCGGAGGGACTGCAGTTTCTATTCATTGCTTTTCACCCCTTCGCCGGTAACGCAAACGGAGACTGCACCTCCGGGCTTGTCCCCGGAAATACAGTCTCCGTTCTTTTTCATTTGCCTTGCCGCAACATATTCTTTTGTCGTAATCCGTGCCATTGTGCGTACCCCCTTTGTAAGCACACACAATACCACAAAGGCGGCGGGAAGTCCAGCGAAAGCAGGAAAGTTAGCAATTAAGTATCAATCGTCTTGCAGACTATATCAAAACCCCGTTACAATGATCCACCTCGTGCTGAATGATCTGCGCCGTCCAGCCGGTATAGGTTTTCACCCTTGTCTGCATCTCCACGGTTTGGTACTGCACCTTGATAGTTTTATACCGCTTGCACTTGCGGGGATCTCCGAGAAGCGACAGACAGCCTTCTTCGGTGTCATACGCATCATCCTTTTTGATGATTTCGGGATTGAGCATCACGGTGTATACCGGAGTCCGTCCGCTCTCATCAAGAAACGCGATGATGCGTTTTTTCACGCCGATCATATTCGCCGCCATACCGACACAGGTTTCTTTGTAAGAATGGTTAGCAGTCAGATATTATTGATCAAACAATGACAATTGAATCCCAGCATCTGTTGTATCGGGATACTCAGCTTTATCAACGTCTCCGTTCCAATCACCACCAACCGGAATGGCGCCTCTTTCAATCAGTGCTTTATTCCCTTGATATGTCTTTTTGTTCCAACAAAATTCTTTGCACCACCGGTACTTCAGATTTTCAATTGCGCCCGCCCATGTTCCACCTTTGTTATACTCAGATCTCACGACGACCGTACCTGAAGACTGCGCATAAATATATCTGTTCCGCATCATGGCTACGCCCACATTGAATCCTGCATCAGGCTTTACAACGGACAGCAAAAGCATCTTCCTATTCCCAATCGATTTTATGACAGAGCTTTTTCTTGCTTTTTTCAACATAGAATCCGAAAGATATTCAACGATAGGTACCCCGAGTTCAAGTGCTCTTTCTTCCGAAGCGGTATCAATTCCTTTTGCGCCGCCTGACACTACGCCAAAGCCCAATCCCGCTGTCTTAGAAACCATTTCTTTGGTAAATGCTATGTCGTCATCCGAAACCGTTCTGGAACCGACATAGCCAACAAATTTATAATTCAGCAGCGACAGATCGCCAGCTACATAAAAAATTGGAGGACAATTGTTGCCAAGCACAGATTTTAATTTTGAAGGATATTCTTTGTCTGCTCTGGTTATTGCCGAAATACCGATGGTTTCAAGCTGGCTCAGTTCAAAGAAAAGACTTGCGTTTCTGTCAACCAATCTGAGTATTCTGTCCGCATAATCATCTGAAAGCAAAAGTTTTCCCTTTAAATCGGTCCTGGAAAGTTGAAATACATCTTCCGGCTGAAGACCTGCATTCATAAGTTTTTTCGCAAACTCTCCCCATTCTCTGGGCTCAAGCGGCACAACATTATCCCCGATGCACAGATGACTGCACAGCGTGAAAATTGCATTTGCGTTTGTATTCATTTTTATTCCTCCTTCTGACTGCTGTCAGCCAATGCAAACGGGTAAACCTCACTGCACCCACCTTTGCTTAAACAATTTCCGCAAGCAGTAAGTGTCCATCTGGAATCAACGACATCATCCACAAGCAGTATTTTCTCCGGAACAGAAACACCCTCAATCAAACTATAAGATTTTACAGCATTCCCGCATTGATGTGCACTGTTTTGCATTTCTTTTTGCTGCCTTGTATTGTTCTTGTTCAATAGTTCCACAAAGGTGATGCCAAGCGAGTCAGCAAGTCTTTTTGAAAAATCGATTACAATTTCACTGCGAAGGGAAGGCACGCAGGTTATAAAGGCGATCCCGTGTTCTTTTATAAACGGGCGCAATACCTGCACGCTTTTCCCCACAAGCTCATCACAAAAACGATTATTGCTACTGTATTTGTCCCTTTTTACGAGCGCTCCATATCCCGGATCGCCGTATTTTGCCAAGCATAATCCGACCTTATTGGGCGAGGGAATCTTTTGATTGTTCGTATAATCCGAGAAAACCCACATTTTCCTCGGCTCAATATTCAACAGCAGACCATTTACATACTCTTCAGCCGTATGTATTGCAGTTGCAGAAGGCTTTGAAGGCAGTATTTCTTTTCCAAGACAGTTTGCGCAGTGACCACAGTCGGAAGCCGTATGGTCATCAAGGCATTCGACAACAAATCTGCTGAAACACCCTGTTGTATTCGCCAGTTCTTTCATTTGCTCCATTTCCCGGATTCTTGTGGCGGTAACTGCATCGTAATGTTCACAATCATAAACGAACTGCTTTGGTGTAGCATAATAAACCGATTTATCTTTTCTCACAAAACCATCATGCATCAAAAAGGACAGTGCCTTGTCAATCCGTGCTTTTTTGATATTCAGAGCCGAATAAATCTGGCCGAGTTTCGCGCCATCATTGTTTGAGATGTATTCAACAATTTCAGTTGCCTCTGTTTCACTCGGAAAAGCAGTTCGGATGAAATAGTTCAATATATCCTCATCCTCTTTGCCGAACATTAAAAAAGTATATGCTTTATCAATATTTCTGCCAGCACGACCGATCTGCTGATAGTAGGAAACGATATTTGAGGGCATTTGATAATGGATTACGAAGGCAATATCCCCTTTATCATACCCCATTCCGAGTTTAATTGTGGCGACGATCGCTTTAATTTCATTATGTTTGAATTTTTCTTCTACTTCCATATTAAGCAATGTCCCTTCTTCGGTACTTCTTGAATAATAGGCTTCCGCTGAAATCCCATTTCTTTTCAGAAAATCGCTTAAATAGTCGCAGTCCCTCTGAGTCAGGCAGTAGATGATGCCGCTTCCCGGAAGTTTGTTAATGTTTTCCAATATCCACGCGTATCTCGTGATTCTGTCAGGCATTTTCAGAACCTGTATAGCAAGAGATTCTCTTGTCAGAGAACCTCTCGACACATAAACATTGTTTCCGAGTTGGATTTTGAGATCATTCACGACCCTGTCATTTGCGGTGGCTGTTGTCGCTAAAACCGGTACCGTTAATGGCAAAGATGATACAACTGTTTTCAGGTTGCTGTATTCAAGTCTGAAGTCGTGCCCCCAATCCGATATACAGTGCGCCTCATCGATCACAAACAGACCGATTTTTATATTTTTCAGCCTTGACTGAATATCGTTGCTGAAAAGCGTTTCGGGAGTAATAAAAACAATATCAAGATTATCTCTTTCAAGAGCGTCAATAATCTCATGTTTTCGTTCTTTTACAGTGCTGTTAAGAACATCGCAATGTAATCCCATTCGTTTTGCAGCTTCAATCTGGTTTTCCATGAGAACAAGCAAAGGGCTTACAACCATTGTAACGCCTTTATTCTCTTTGCGCAGCAGTTTTGTGCAAACAAAATAAACAAGACTTTTTCCCCAACCTGTTCTTTGAACTACAAGAACTCTCTTATGAGTCATAGTTGCTTCAATGGCTTCGTATTGACCGCTTCGAAATTTTGCGTGTGGACCATACAACTGTCTGATTATTTCGCTGGCCTCCCTATATATTGAGGGAGTTTCAACTGCAATGCTCATTTATTTTGCCTCGCTTTCGTGGTTTTAAAACACACCAATCTTCTCAATATTTCCTCATCCGCAGGGCAGAAGGCATAGTTCGGAATCTCACTCGGCGTGATCCACCGGATATCGTTATGCTCCAGCTTTTGCGGAACGCCATCGGCAATGGTGGCGTTGAACAGTGTCAGATGCACCGTGATATCGGGATATTTGTGGACAACATCCATAAACGTATCGCCGACAGAGAGAGTGACGGCAAGCTCCTCTTTGCATTCCCGAATGAGCGCCTGTTCTTTGGTTTCGCCGGGCTCCACCTTGCCGCCGACAAACTCCCAAAGGAGCCCTCTTGCTTTGTGCGCGGGGCGCTGACAGATCATGAATCTTCCGCCCTCCCAAATGAGAGCTGCTACTACTTCAACCATTATAAAAATTGCAGCTTCCTAATCGCTTATTTTAACATCAATGCTTTCATTGCAAGAAACATTGGAACATACATACTTTAATTTCCCGTTTTTTATTTTTAGATACATTCGATTTTTGCATTTCTTGCAAACCGGAGAAGGCATAAACTTACGAGCCGGGCAAAAAACGGCCGGGTTATTAATATGTTCGTCAGAGTACTCGGGGCGTTTAAGGACGATATCCAGAGACGATGTCAATTTTGATTCATCAAACACCTCATTCAGTCCAACTGTAATTATTGTCTTAAAAAAATCTCTCAGTGAAATTAATTGTTGTTCTGAACGAATATTTTTGAATTCAATGCTACTTAAGGCATTATTGCTCGGACGATCAATATCTCCAAAACCAATATCAATAATAACGTTCAAACAATTTTGGTTTGTTGCCCAAGCAGCACCGGCTTCTGATATACAAATATTCGAATCATAAAATGCTTTGCTAAATAGAAATATCACCATTAAGTCTTCACGGAAACAATCTTTTAAGTAGTTGTAAATATCTTTGCCTTGCGGCACTCCCAAGCGTCTGTCTGCCGTATAAATTACAGACGATTGCACATCAATCCCATACTCTTCAAGTACTGCAACAATAAAATTTCCGTACAACTTATGACATTCTTTATGGCTTATAAATATCTTTTTGGTATTTTGTCCGCCATTTACCGCTCTTGCAAATTGCAAATTCTCGTTTTGCACAGCCTGCTTTTCATCCTCATTGAGACGACGATTTAGAATATCTCTTGTTTGCGGATTCTCCCAAAATTTCTTTTTTATTTTCTCACTTTCAACTTCATCATTATCTTCTTTTCTACATTTACTAACTTTATCTTTTTGATCAACAATATATCCCAATAAGCGTTTGGCAATTCTAATAACTTCAACATATCGTGGATCATTTTCCTCGTAACCGCGTCTATTACTAATTGCCATGTCGGCAAGATTATCTTGTTCAAAAATATCCACAAACAGCTCCCCTATAACATAAGCTTCACTGTTTCGGTTATTTTTGATTTTAGAGAGAATATCATATTCCCCCAGTTTTCCTCGAGAGTATATGGATATTCTGTTGTCATTGATAGTTATCTTATCGTCATCTGCTTCATCCTCATTACGCCCTTCTTCTATAGACCGCAACTCCGGCAAAGTGTTTACAGTACCAATCCATCCTTTAATTTTAAAATCAATCGATACTTCATTTCCACTCTTGTCCTCACACTCAATGCTATATGGAAATTTTTTAAGTAATCGTTTGCTCTTTTTGGGTTGTGATTCGACATATTCATTATAAGTACATATAGATTTATATCGTTGGGGAATAGCATTATTATTTACACGATCGAGTTTATCCTGGTACTCATCACCTATGGTGATTATTGTGTCCATTATAGAAAAATAATTAAGTTTTGACCGCACCAAAGTTCGATAACTTTCATTATCTTTCCTTATATGTATCAAAAAGTCTTTGTCATTCACATCAAAAGGGCGCAATAATTTGCTGACAATAAATCTGTAGCTTACAACGATCTTTTTCTTTACAGCAACCAGTTCCAATCTCGTTCCAGATCCATTTGAAGATAATTTGTTTGGATCAAATATAATATCACCAGAATCAATAGCAACTGGCTGCTCGTTTTCCTCAGTAATTGCCTTAAAATTAAGTTCGCAGCCGGCCTTGTTTCCATTTTTACAAGAAAGAACTCGTACAATATTTGTTAGTGAAAATGTTGCGAGCTTTCCAATGCCTTTTCGACCCATAATTTTTCGTCCTAAATCAGTATAGCCATTATTAGAACGTTTATCATATCCGATGTTCAAAAATGAATCATTGATATCTGTCGCAGTCATTCCTTTTCCATCGTCTTCAACAACGACATTATTTCCCTTTGTATCAATTGTAATCCACACATTGCGGGCATCGGCATCATAACTATTGGCAACTAATTCAGAAATAACACTTGGGGTATCTCCATACAATTGTGACCCCAATTGCTTTAGTACACGTCTGTCTAATTTAATTTCATAATTTTCCATAAGACTTCCTCGCTTAAATGATAATGTTTATCGTTTCTATTCCGGCCAACTAAACGATTGCAAAATAGGCGAAACAAGATTTAACTCACGAATCACCAGATGCACGATTGAGACATAGAACCATTGAACTACGGATGCTGTATTGATAAGCAGTATAATAATCTTACGGCATTTATGGTCGATTCCCCAAAATAAGTTCATTGACTTTTTGTAATGTTCTACTCAAAGTCTGTTTCTTCAGTTCACATTCCCAAACAACAATAACAGACCAGTTTTGCCTTTTCAGCATTTCAATCACATTCTTGTCTCTTGAAATATTATCTTCAATTTTCTTTTTCCAAAAATCTGCATTGTTCTTCGGCCAAACAAAATATTTGCAACCCTCATGCCCGTGCCAGAAACATCCATTCACAAAAATTACTGTTTTGTATTTTGGTAGAACAATATCCGGCGTTCCGGGAAGACGCTTATCATTTTTGCGATAGCGAAATCCTTTTGAGAAGAGATACTTGCGGACTATTTCTTCCGGCTTTGTATTCTTCCCCTTGATTCTTGACATATTGTAACTTCTTGTCTTTTTGTCGTGTACGTCCATAATGCCTTTAGATTTTTTTGTCAAGCAACAAAATTTGATAAAAGACTCCCTCAAGCAATTTTACCGGTATGCTGTTGCCAGCCATGCGAATAATCTTATCTCGTGGGAATAAAACGCTTCCTTTATGAACTTCCGGGTTGCATTTTACGATGTTTCGGTAATCTTCGTCTGTAAATCCCATGAATAATAAACACTCTCGGGGAGTAAGGTAGCGAAAATGACTTTTTCCTTCAATCCCAGATTCAAAGTATAGGTTTCCGGAGTTGGGATTGCGATCTTGCTTTGTTGTAATTGTTCGGATAAATTTGATTTCGGGGTTTAGTGAACCTCCCTCTAAAATGATTTGAGGATTCTCTTTCCAAATCGTCTGCCGTGATACGGTATCATTAGGGGTACACTCCACGGCCTCTGCAAACAACTTTTTGTTTTTGTAATTAATTCGAAGTAAATCGGATACTGTTTGTTGTTTGTAATACTTTGAACGCCGATATTCTTCTACTATTTTTTTGCTGTCCTTTCCGCAGAAGAAGTCATCGACCTGTTTTTTTCGAACTTCGTTTTCGCCGACATAAACACTTATCATCAATAGTCTCGGTCTATTTTGCGGCAGTCCAAATAACAAAGCATTCAGCTCATAGTAATAATTCAGATAGCCAAGATTCTGCAAATCCTGCATCCAAATTTTAAAATTATTGCGGTGCCGTTCAGCAAGTAAAGTGGGGACATTTTCCATAAGCAGATACCTCGGAAGTGCTTTGCCCTCGTCATACATTTCCTTCAGGATTCTTCCAACCTGCCAAAGAAGACTTGACCGACTCCCAGAATCCTTATCTATTCCTTTGTTGTATCCGTGAAAAGCGCCCACATTGGATAGATCCTGACAAGGAAAGGAATATGTCAGAATATCGATGTCTTCCGGCATTTGCTCTCCTGTCAGAGAACTGACATCCACAAAATTGTTGTTTCTGCGAATGGCCGTGAGAATACGCTTCAACACCGGTTCCGAATATGTGCGCAAGGTCTTATAATCCATCTTTTCCTTGCCGCTGTTGCTTAGTGTGTAACCCTTTAACTGTTCCAACAGTTCTGGCTTTGTCAGCATATCAATATCGGCCGGAATATCCGTGGAGCTATGTATTGCATCGTATGCGATAAATGCGTGAAGATCCCATTCGCAAGTACCGAGTGCGTTAACATCGTACCCAAGGTTCTTCAGTGCCTTGGCGATGCCGCTGAACAGCTCCACAATGTTGCATTGTTTTTTCATTTATATTTTTATCCCAAGAGATTCAAGTCTTTCTTTTATTTCCATGACCGTCTTTGCCATTGTCATGGTTTTATAAGGCACCTTCCCTGAGGAAGAGCACGGGATATCTCCTTTCGAGGCAAATTCCATTGCCTGTTTCAACCACGTCTGATCGGAGTATTTCAAAGCGCCGCGCTTTACTCCCTCGACAAATAATTTCTGCCAGTATTCAGCTCCGGGTTCAATGATCTGCATGACATATTTCAGATCGTCAACTCCTTTCTGCTCTTTCTGCGCAGACTCTTCTTGTTCCTTTACCAATCCTTCAGGCATCAGTTCATCAATAAAACGATCAGAAGGAGTATAGGAAACCGTATCCCTGAATGCCACCCATGTATCTTCCTTCTTGCAGTATTCAGTAACAATAATGCCATGGCTGTCACAGATAAAATCATTTGTCATTTTTGTTACCAGCTCGATTTCCCGCATGAACGCCGGGGATACCATCTGGTGATTCCATATATAATCCCAGTTCAAGGTATAGCCCTTTGGAATGCTGTGAAGAATTTTTGCAATAGAGTATGGCACAATGTCCAGTTTGTAACCACCAGCCTTATACCAGAACCCAGTTTGCTTCTTGGCACTGTCTTTATTGGTTTCGAGGTAGTTGTCAACTGTCCGGTAGATAATTGCAGCACAGATACATTTTTTGAAATAAAATTCATTGAATACTGCCTTGTTGGCTCTGTATTCCTGTGTAATAATCGTGTTGAATTCTTTGATAACGAAGTTTTTGCCCTTGGCTACAATATGAGGCCTTTGCGCCATGGTAGTCAGATACATTCCCAGCTGCTCCTTCGTAATCAACTGATCTTTCGGGAACTTTGCCTGAAAACGTTTCTGATCCACAACACTTCTGATTTTGAACAGCTCCTGCTGATAGCGTTTTCTCGAACGTTCATAATACCATCCTGTCGGAATAGCATATTTTGCAGACGGAGCCAGCCAGCGTTTTGATGATTTTTCCATCCAGATGTGGAAAGGATCATTTGAAAAGAGGTCAGCAGCAGTTACCTTATTCTGGCTGTTCGCGTATTTTGCAATCGCCTGAACCATTTGATCGTAAAATCGGACACCATCTTCATTTTCAGTTTCACGATCATCAATTACGGTCAGTTTCATCGGAACAAAAATACCATCAAGTTCTGTGTTTGTTTTCTTGAGAACCGCTTCAGCCAACGAGGCTGTAGTCTGACCTCCGTTGATAATCTGGAGATCAACGATTTTTGTAATATACAACTGACCGTCTATTTCCTGCGTTTCCACATCGGCAGCTGTAGTTGCAATGCCGTTGTTGTACGTGAAAAATTTGTTTGGCTCGTTGTTTATGGTGCGCCGGATACCGCTGTTTACGCTTTTGGATCCACTCGTACCAAGGAAAGCACGGACATTCCCTTCGAGCACCTTGCTACCGTGGTTGATATAAATATCCGCAAGCAGCTTGCCAGGAATAATTGCAATATAGGCCTCGTATCCAAGGTTTTCACCGATATTGCCCTTGATGCATGGGATTCCAACAGAGTGATAATCCGTCTCAAAGTCAATCACAATCGGATCATTATTGAGTGATTTTTCCTTTTCGTAGAATCGCTCTGGCGACCAAAGATTGATTTCAAGAGGTTTCCCTTCAAAATCGGATTTTTTGATCTTCTTTGTTGTTTTTACCGATTTCTGTCCCTTTGTTTTCCGTATTTTCGTTTCGAGAAGATTCTGGTTCAAAAGGTCCGGCGAAAGATCCTTGTTTGTAATTATGTATAGCTTGACTTTCAGGATCTGTTCCGGATCATCCGCCAGCGCATTCATACGCTTACGTATCAAGCGGGCAACTTTAAGAATATCATCCGAGTCGTCAAAGTAATCTTCCATTCTTCCATTGCAGATTTCATTCAGAAAATAGTACATTCTCCAGTACAGATCATCAACTCGGCTCATGGTCAGATTGTCCGTGTCGTGTGAATCCTGAAAATCCGAAATCACAAGAACAAGACTATGGTCCGTTTCATCAAAACAATAGCCATCTGCACGCATCACATGATTGCCTGAACAGCGTTTGTCCCCACAGCCGATGCGTTGAGGATCCTGAATTTCATCGTAATCGACCAGCATCCCCAAAGTCCGTGTCAGAAATTCATCAACGGTGTCCGATCCACTGATTGCCGAGTCTGCTCTCAAAGACTCCAGAAACTCTGATTTGTATTCTTCATAATCACTCATGAGCATTCTCCTTACTTGTTGATGATAAAGGATTGAATCTCCGACAAGGATATATCATAGCTTGCTTTGGCAATTGCTTCAGGAACATTCGCAGGTGTAAGCTTTGGGAATTCCTTTCCAACCGCATATCTCATAACATTGCTTATTTCAAAAACAAAATCATCGTAATAGTTATTGTATTCATATCCCTGTAAAGCCACCTTGGCAAGAAAATCATCGCTTTCCTCACGGGAAAGGAACATCTGACGCGTTTCGAGAATCAACTTATTCAATGTCACACCGTTATATGCGGCACTCATTTTTTCCATTGAAAAGACGATCAGTTCACCCTCTTTTTCACTGTCCAGCTGTTCAAGAGAGGAGATACGCACATTGGGGTTTCCGCGATTGATGGTTTTGCCTTCGTACCACCGATTGTCGCACGAAAAGTCCTTGTGTGTAAGTTCCTGTCCACTCCAGCTTTTCAATGCTTCAGATAAACCTATTTCTTTCGAGAGGATGTTTTTCAGAAACAGTATCTCACCGATCAATCCCATGATTTCCGGTTCTGTGAGAAAGGTGTTCCGCGAAAGCACAAACATCTTTTTCCACTGAAAAAAACGTGCAGTAACTGCCCGATATCCATCGCGGATATCTTTCAGTTCTCTTGTCTGTTCTATAATATCGTCGCAGAATTTATAGAACAGACCACTCATTTCATCATCCTTGAGAGAAAATCGAATTGTATTATATTCGTCCTTACGATACTGATTTACATCAATTGCTGAAGTACCTGTTACTTTTACAGGTGTAAAAGCAGCACGCAGTTCGATCGCCTTGCGGCCATTTTCATCCAGCCCTATATGTAATTCAAGAATGTGTGTGGCATCAACCCGGGAGAAAAATCCCGGTCTTTTGAAGCCATCAAATTGTTCAGCAATTCGGTTCATCATTCTTCCTCTCCCACATCAAGATCGTCACGTTCAAACCAGTTGTATATTTTATTTGCCTTGTATTTTGTAGCGTTGAGTAGGGCAGCTTCATCGTTTCGTGGCAGGCCCATGGCAAAACC
>ERZ780141.1798-NODE-1798-length-11757-cov-11.731670_pt1 | contig 11757 bp, 6 predicted proteins | sample MGYA00433080_ERZ780141 | MGnify/ENA primary metagenome ERZ780141 (study PRJEB29588, sample SAMEA2154047) | human gut metagenome | biome: human gut; feature: human-associated habitat; material: faeces | place: Denmark | collected 2008/2010 ... | reverse complement strand
ACGGTGCCAATAATCACCGCCCGCCTTCACCATGATGCGCCGGCGCATAATCACCACCGATGGCCGTGTGTGACAATTCGGTGCACGAGAAAACGTTTTAATGTACTCCAAACCACTCAGCTAAGTCGTTTTGTACCAAGAAAACGTTTTACCTGGTACAAAATCGTGACAACCCAGAACGCCTGCGAAGGTCTCCGCCGGGACCTCTGCTCGACGGTGCCAATAATCACCGCCCGCCTTCACCATGATTCGCTGCCGCCACTTATCTCCTGCGTCTCTTAGGCGAAAACAATCTCTGTGGCAGTTCCATGGCGAGGATAATTCCGAGCACGATGGCGATAGCGGCTGAGACAGCTGTGAGCCCTGTGTTGGCAGAAAGTTTCAACTGTCCGGAAACGAGATAGTAGGTAAACCAGAACAAGCCGGCTCCCGGAACCAACGGGAATATTCCGCAGAGGAGATAAACGGTGCTTGGGCACTTGTCCCAAACGGCTGTCTTTCTGGACATTATACAGATGAGAATAGTCGACAACGTAATCGCCACTACTGGAATGGAAACGCCCAACATGATGAGTATCAGGTAGAAAGCCCATCCTGCTGCGCCGATAATTCCAGCCGCTAAATATTGAGCTCTCGGGACACCGAAAAGAATCGCGAAAGCTGCCGTACCTATAAATGCGGCAAGGGATTGCCAGCCAAGTCCTGCCGTTTCGGGATTCACGATAACACCTGAAAGATTAATGATACCATCGAAAAGCCAACCGTCGAGCATGAAGCTTGTACCCACGCCCAAGGCGATGCAGAAGAACCCGAGCATCGCATCCGTCAGTCTCGTAATACCGGCGATGTAGTCTGAATCCGCCAAATCCCGCACTCCGTTCACGAAAGGAACTCCGGGAATGAGGGGCATGATAGCGCCAATGATGATGTTACTCAGACTTGTTCCGAATCCCATGCGGTATGCTGCGAGACATAACAATGTGGCTACAAGAGCGTTACTGATGCCGCCGACTATCTTCGACAAATATTTGGAACTGAAAGTCAGACAATAAATATATAGGAGCATACCGACTACAAGTGCAGCGGCGCAATCCATGAAACCACCGCCGAACACGGCACAGAACCCACAAGCACCTGCTGCTGAGCCCAAAATCTGTTCCCAAGCAGGTTTTGCAGGAGCGTCACGTATCTCATTCAGCTTCTTATGAGCCTCGGCAAGATCGTGCTTTCCGGCAGCTATATCGAAGCTCAACCGGTTAACAGCCACGACTTTAGACAATTGTATTCCTCTTAACGGAATGAACTCCACGTTAGCGTATTTACTGGCAGAACTCGTCGTAAATATACCATTGCTCAAAACGAAAAAATGGCCTGAATTTACCCCATAGTGGGAAGAAATACGTTCCATAGTATCTTCCACACGGGATATTTCAGCCCCGTTCTCCAAAAGTATATGTCCGGCCTCGGAGGCCACTTCCAGCACTTCGTCAGAATACTCTGTATTGCTCATCAGAATCGTAAGGTTATTGTTTCAGTCTGCGAATATAACAATCATTGGAGAATTTCACGACATTATATTGAAATATTTGGCCAGGCTTGTCGTCCGATTGCGAAATTATCCTTAAATTAGTGTTTCGAATGATAATGCGAAAACGAATAACTGATATATAAATGAAAAAAGCATTAATTATTTTAGCCGCTTCTATGGCCATGTCAGGCCTTAGCGCGAAGGCTGATGACTTCAAATACGACGTCATCCCGATGCCGAAAACCATCTCGATGGCCGAAAAAGGCCATTTCCAGATCAACGCCAAGACCGTAATCACTTGCCAGGACTCCTCTCTCATGAAGGATGCCGCGTTCCTCGCCGAGTTTATTCAGGAGGAAACCGGCCAGCGCCCGGAGATTAAGGAGGGAGGTCAATGCCGAAACAGCATTGACATAAACATTGACAAAAACCTGGATCCCGAAGGGTACAGAATGGAGATCGGCAAGAATGGTGTGCGGATTTCGGCTGGGGCGCCGGCAGGTGCTTTCTATGCTGCGCAGACATTGAGAAAGAGCCTTGCGGTGACAAAAGAGCTTCCGGCTGCTACTATCGAGGATGCTCCGGAATTCCATTATAGGGGTGCGCATTTCGATGTCAGCCGTCATTTTTTCACTGTGGATGAGGTGAAAACTTATTTGGACATGATGGCGCTTCATAATATGAATACTTTCCATTGGCATCTGACTGACGACCAGGGCTGGAGAATCGAGATTAAGAAATATCCGCGTCTGCACGAAATCGGTTCTGTGAGAAAAGAGACATTGGTGGGTCACGCTCATGCTAAGCCTCATGTTTATGATGGTAAGCCTTATGGTGGGTATTATACTCAGGATCAGATACTTGACGTTATCAAATATGCTGCTGAAAGACATATTGAGATTATCCCTGAAATCGACCTTCCCGGCCATATGATGGCTGCTTTGGCTGCTTATCCGGAACTTGGATGTACGGGCGGACCTTATGAGGTTTGGACAAAATGGGGCATTTCGAAGGATGTGCTCTGTGCAGGAAATCCTCTCATTTACGAGTTTCTGGACAATGTCATGAAAGAGGTTGTCGCATTGTTCCCGTCCAAGTATATCCATATCGGCGGTGACGAGTGTCCGAAAGATTCATGGAAAAAGTGTCCGAAATGTCAGGCTGAAGCTGAAAAATTGGGATTGACAGATGACGAGATCGGCACGAAAGAGCAGAAACTTCAGAACCATATCATGAAGCATGTCGCTGATTATCTGGCCAATTACGGACGCAGTGTCATCGGTTGGGATGAAATTCTGGAAGGTGAGGCTGCTCCTGGCGCTACGATCATGTCGTGGAGAGGGGAGAAAGGCGGAATCGCTGCTGCTAGGAAAGGTCACGATGTCATCATGACTCCGAATACATATCTTTATTTCGATTATTATCAGAGAGAAGATACTGATAAAGAGCCACTTGCAATCGGCGGTTTCTTGCCTTTGGAGAAAGTTTACTCTTATAAACCGATGCCTGACGTGCTTACTCCTGCAGAGGCTGCACATATAATAGGTGTACAGGCAAATCTCTGGACCGAGTATGTGGAGACCTTCAGCCACGCTCAGTACATGGTGCTGCCACGCTGGTCCGCACTGTCAGAAATCCAGTGGCGCAATCCTGAAAAGAGAGACTTCGAGAGCTTCAAAGTTCGCCTTAGAAAACTCGCAACTATTTATGAGCTTGATAATTACAACTACGCTAAGACTTTTTAGAATCTCAAGTTTCGCAAGTTATCACACTTTCTGAAAGTTAGTGTAAACTTGAGGTTTGTCTCTAGTTCGAAGGCGTCGAGACCAACACTTTGGGGTACGTTACCCCCACCCTAAATCCCTCACTAGCGGGCTCTAAAATCGGTGTTTCGCACTTGCGAAACTTCATTTAGATTTCTTTAACACAGGCGTGACAGTCAGTAAGAAAAACAACGCAGAAACGAGACTGACAGCGCCGCCGACATACCCTACAAAAGGGATTCCGATATGGGAGCAGACGATTCCTCCGACGAGGGCGCCTGCTCCTATTCCTACATTATAAATACCTGAGTATATGGACATTGCGATAGCGGTACCAAATGGAGAATAATCGATAATACAGGACTGCAACGAAATATTGAAGCAGTTGATAGACAGTCCCCAAAGCAGGCATGTACAGACCATAATGAAACTGTTTCCGGACGAAATACCGAGCAGCAGCGTGCATATACAGATGCCGAGAACTGCCACTCTCAAGAATGCAAATTGGTGACGGTCATAGTATTTCGAGAACAGTACGCTGACGATAATGCCGATGACGCCGAATGCCGAAAGAACCATCGTAATCTCCCCGTTCGTAAAGCCTGCGGCTTGTCCGAGGAAAGGCTCGATATAGCTGTAAGCCGTAAAATGGCCTGTTATGGTCAATGCCGTCATAACGAAGATGCACAGCAGGGCCGGTGTACTTACAAGCGTCGGTAAAGTCTTGAGTGATATGTTATTATCGCTTGGTACTTTAGGCAGGAAAGCAGCTAAGAGACATAGTACGATAGCTGAAAGAATCGCGATGAGAAGGAAAGTCACTCTCCAGCCGACCATCAGCCCGACGGCTCTACCAAGCGGAAGTCCGACTATCATAGCTATCGAAGAGCCGGTAATGATCATGCTCAATGCTGTCGAACGGTGTCCCTCAGGAGCCACATGGACCGCGAGAGGGGTGACGATGGACCAGAACACTGCATGAGAACAAGCGACACCTATTCGGGAAATCATCAGCATAACGTAACTGTTTGAAAATCCAGAAAGTATGTGACTGGCAGTAAACAGTGCGACAAGTGAAAGCATAAGCTTCTTGTTTTCTGTTTTCGCGAATGCCATCATAAGAGGTAGGGAAGCGAGTGCAACTACCCATGCGTATATAGTTATAAGTAATCCGGCCTTGGATTCTGTAATGGCGAAATCATCGGCTATGCTGGTCAGAAGTCCGATCGGGATGAATTCAGATGTGTTGAAAATAAAAGTCGAAAGAGTGAGGCTTATTACAGGCAGCCACTTCTTTATATTGTCCATCATATTGTTCGTCAAATTATTATATTATCATTTGCGGCTGCAAAATTACAGAATCGGATGCTACTTCCAATAGACTTTCTGGATTAAAACAATTTTAAATCGTCACATATTTCGATATTTTGAAAAATTATCTTAAATTCGCAATCTGAAATAAAGAGAATATTTCAGATATGATCAATGCAGTTAACATAGTTATTGTCCGGAAGGATTGAGTGGCTGACCGTTCCCGCCAAGGGATGGTCTTTTTTTTTACTTTTCCGAAGGGCCGCATTGACCTGAACACAGATTATAATTAAAACAAGATTCTATAAAATGGAAAAAAGACTTCGCGCAACTCTCCGTCTTCAGAATGGGATGGAACTGAAGGGTTGGTCTTTCGGTTACGACAAGCGATGCGATGGTGAAGTAGTGTTCTCCACCGCGATGGTAGGTTATCCGGAAAGCCTTACTGACCCGTCTTACTCTGGACAGATTCTATGTGTAACTTATCCGTTGATCGGAAACTATGGAGTACCTGATGAGGGTATCGACAAGAACGGAATTTCCAAGAATTTCGAGTCTGAGAAAATATGGGTGCGCGGCCTTGTCATTTCGGAGTATTCTTTCCAGTATAGCCACTGGGACGCGGTGAAGAGTCTCGACACATGGATGAAGGAGCAGAAGATTCCCGGAATCTATGGTGTGGATACCAGAGAGATTACTAAGATTCTCAGGGATAATGGTTCTATGCTCGGTCAGATCATTCCTGAAGGAGAGGTGGCTGAGAATGAGATACATGATCCGAATACAGACAACCAGATAGATATTGTCAGTTGTAAGGAAGTTATCAAGTATGGTTCAGGAGACAAGAAAGTCGTTCTTGTAGACTGCGGTGTGAAACATAATATCTTGAGATGTTTCGTAGACCGTGGCGTGGAGCTCATCCGCGTTCCATGGGACTATGATTTTTTGGATATAGATTATGACGGATTGTTCATTTCGAATGGTCCCGGTAACCCTGAATTCTGCACGAAGACGGTCGAGAATATCCGCAAGGCTATGACTCAGGATAAGCCCATTTTCGGAATCTGTATGGGTAATCAGTTGATGGCCAGGGCTGCAGGTGCTACTACCTACAAGCTGAAATATGGCCACAGAAGTCACAATCAGCCGGTTCGTATGGTCGGAACCAACAGATGTTTCATCACTTCTCAGAATCATGGATATGCTGTAGATCCTTCAGCTCTCGGAAGTGATTGGGAGCCATGGTTTGTAAATATGAATGACGGCACCAACGAGGGTATCCGCCACAAGTCCAAGCCATTCTGCTCTGTGCAGTTCCATCCTGAGGCTTCCAGCGGTCCTACAGATACAGAGTTCCTTTTCGACGAGTTCATCTCCAAAATCAAATAATCCACTTCAGAATCATGAAAAACCCAAATATAAGAAAAGTCCTTATCCTCGGTTCAGGAGCGCTTAAAATCGGCCAGGCCGGAGAGTTCGATTATTCAGGTTCGCAGGCCCTCAAGGCGTTGCGTGAGGAGGGAATTGAGACTGTCCTCATAAACCCGAACATTGCTACTGTTCAGACCTCCGAAGGTGTGGCAGACAAGATTTACTTCTTGCCGGTTACTCCGTTCTTTGTGGAGAAAGTTATCGCGAAAGAGCGTCCTCAGGGAATTCTTCTTTCGTTCGGTGGTCAGACTGCGCTCAACTGCGGTGTGACACTTTATGAAAACAAAGTGCTGGAAAAATATGATGTCCAGGTACTTGGAACTCCTGTTCAGGCCATTATGGATACTGAAGACAGAGAGCTTTTCGTAAAGAAACTGGATGAGATCGGTGTCCAGACTATCAAGTCTCATCCGGCAGAGAATATGGAAGAGGCACGCAAGGCAGCTCATGAACTCGGATATCCGCTTATCGTTCGTGCGGCTTATGCTCTCGGTGGTCTCGGTTCAGGATTCTGCGACAACGATGAACAGCTCGAGGAATTGTGTACCAAGGCGTTCTCATTCTCGCCTCAGGTTCTCGTGGAGAAGTCGCTTAAGGGCTGGAAAGAGATTGAGTATGAAGTTGTACGCGACAAGTATGACAACTGTATCACTGTCTGCAATATGGAGAACTTCGACCCTCTCGGAATCCATACCGGAGAGAGTATCGTCGTGGCTCCTTCACAGACATTGTCGAATAAAGACTATTATTTCCTCCGTGAACTTTCCATCCGTATCGTACGCCATATAGGTATCGTGGGTGAGTGTAACGTCCAGTATGCTTACGACCCTAACGCTATGGATTACAGGGTGATAGAGGTAAATGCCAGACTTTCACGTTCATCGGCATTGGCCTCCAAAGCGACAGGTTATCCTCTCGCATTCGTGGCAGCGAAGCTCGGTTTGGGCTACGGTCTTTTCGACTTGAAGAACTCCGTGACCAAGACGACTCCTGCCTTCTTCGAGCCTGCCCTCGACTATATCGTCTGCAAGATTCCGCGTTGGGACCTTTCGAAGTTCCACGGCGTTTCCCGCAAGATCGGTTCCAGCATGAAGAGTGTCGGCGAGGTTATGGCTGTAGGCCGCTCGTTCGAGGAGGCTATCCAGAAGGGTCTGCGTATGATCGGTCAGGGCGCTCATGGTTATGTGGGTAACAAGGAGTTCCATGTCGCAAATGTGGATGAAGCGTTGAGAGAGCCTACCGATAGACGTATCTTCGTGATTTCCAAGGCAATGCGCGCGGGATATACCGTCGATCAGATTCATGAGCTGACTAAGATCGACAAGTGGTTCCTCGAGAAGCTCGCCAATATCGTCGAGACCTACAATGAGATGAATACCTATGATTCGTTGGAGTCAATGCCGTTGGAACTTCTGAAGCAGGCGAAGTGCCAGGGGTTCTCTGATTTCCAGATTCAGAGGGCGATTTTCAAGGACAATGGCAATGCCAAGGATAATCAGGACATTGTACGTGCGTTCCGTAAGTCACATGGTATCGTGCCTGTAGTAAAACAGATAGATACGCTTGCCGCAGAGTTCCCAGCTGCGACCAACTATTTGTATCTTACTTATAATGGTGAGTTCAATGATATCAAATATGAGAATGACCACAAGTCTGTAGTCGTTCTGGGTTCAGGTGCTTACCGTATCGGAAGTTCTGTAGAATTCGACTGGTGTTCAGTGAATTGCATCGAGACTATCAGAAAAGAGGGATATAGGGGAGTGTTGCTGAATTATAACCCTGAGACTGTGTCTACGGATTATGACATGTGTGACAGGCTATATTTCGATGAGCTTACTTATGAAAGAGTCATGGATGTCATCGAATTGGAGAATCCGCATGGAGTAGTCGTTTCAGTGGGCGGTCAGATTCCTAATAACTTGGCCCTCAGGTTGGACAAGTCAGGAGTCCCTATTCTCGGAACCAAGGCTTGCAACATTGACAAGGCCGAAGACAGGAATAAATTCTCAAGCATCGTAGATGCGCTGGGCGTGGATCAGCCTGAGTGGAGCGAACTTACGACTATGGATGACGTGGACAAGTTCATCGACAAGGTCGGATTCCCTGTTCTGGTGCGCCCGTCTTATGTGCTTTCAGGTGCTGCGATGAACGTTTGCTATGACGAGGAGCAGCTCAGAAGGTTCCTTTCTCTTGCGTCAGATGTATCTCAGGAGCATCCTGTGGTCATCAGTAAATTCATGGACAGGTGTAAGGAAATCGAGTTCGATGCTGTAGCGGATGAGGGTGAGATTCTCGCTTATGCCATTTCTGAGCATATCGAGTATGCTGGCGTGCACTCTGGTGATGCCACTATCCAGTTCCCTCCTCAGAAGCTTTATGTGGAGACTGTAAGAAGAATCAAGAAGATTGCCCGCAAGATTGCCGGTGCGCTCCAGATTTCCGGTCCTTTCAATATCCAGTTCCTCGCCAAGGAGAACAAGATTAAGGTCATAGAGTGCAACTTGCGCGCTTCACGTAGTTTCCCATTCGTGTCTAAGGTGTTGAAGATTAACTTCATAGAACTCGCTACGAAGGTTATGCTCGGCAAGCATCCTGCGGCTCCGCAGAAGAGTGCGTTCGACTTGGATTATGTGGGTGTGAAGTCATCTCAGTTCTCGTTTGCACGTCTTGAGGAGGCTGACCCAATGTTGGGCGTGGATATGTCTTCTACCGGCGAGGTGGGATGTATCGGTGATAATCTCGATGAGGCGCTCCTGAAGTCTATTCTTTCTGTCGGAAATACGATTCCTGCGAAGAAGATTCTTCTTTCTACGGGTGATCCTCTTCAGAAGGCTGATATGTTGACTGCCTGCAAATTGCTTGCAGATCACGGATATGAGTTGTACGCAACCGGTGGTACATATAAATATTTCATCGAAAACAGCATTCCTTGCAAGAGGGTTTTGTGGCCGTCTGAGGTGAAGAATGCGTCGATGAATACGTTGTTCCCGTCTGCGCTCGACATGATCAAGAATAAGGAAGTGGATATGGTTATCAATGTGCCGAAGAATTTCAGCGAGGAGGAGCTTTATAATGGCTATCACATTCGCCGTTCAGCGATAGACAGCAATATCCCGCTGTTCTCCAATGCCCGTCTGGCAACAGCCTTCATCAGGGCGTTCTGTTCTATGACCATGGACGACATCCAGATCAAATCCTGGGACGAGTATTAGTAGTGTAGGCTAGTCAGGTGCTGTCTGGAAGGCTCCGGCCTTCGCAAAGTTATTGAGAGATAAGATATTATGGTTTAACTGCGGAGGCTAGTCAGGTGCTGTCTGGAAGGCTTCGGCCTTCGTCCCGTCAGGCTCGCGCCTGACACCCGCTCATGAAGCCGCGGGCGGCTACACCTTCCAGACAGCACCTGACTACCCATCAAAACAGATATAATAAACAAAGCCGCGTAGAGTTAATCTTCTACGCGGCTTTGTTTATTAAATGACTTAAGTTTCTCAAGTGCGATACACGGCTTATGGAGCCCGAGATGGCGAAAGCAAGTCCCTTCCCCGAGGGGAGGGATTTAGGGTGAGGGTAACGTGCACGCAATAAAGCCTCCGAATGAGTGATAACCCTCAAATAAGCGCTTGTGCTCAGCAAGTTTGACAACTTGCGAAACCTGGATTAATAATCGTAACTCTTGGCATCCTTAGGCGACACCTTATTCATATTATCCAAAAGCTCCTGATTCGTCTGATACTGATCCATAATCTGAAGCATGAAATTCATCGCCTCAGTAGGATTCATCTCCGCCAACAACTTGCGCAAAATCCAAATCCTCTGCGCCTCATCAGGCGAATAAAGCAAATCATCACGCCGCGTGCTGGACAATACTACATTCACAGCAGGGAAAATTCTCCTGTTCGCGAGCGTCCTGTCCAACTGAAGCTCCATGTTACCGGTACCCTTGAACTCCTCGAAAATCACATCATCCATCTTCGAACCGGTATCAGTCAACGCCGTAGCCAAAATAGTCAACGAACCGCCGCCTTCGATATTACGTGCAGCACCGAAGAACCTCTTAGGACGCTGAAGGGCATTGGCATCTACACCACCGGTGAGAACCTTTCCGGAAGCAGGCTGGACAGTATTGTAAGCCCTCGCGAGACGGGTGATGGAATCCAAAAGGATAACCACATCATGACCGCACTCTACGAGTCTGCGGGCCTTCTCCAACACCATATTGGCCACCTTCACGTGCCTTTCAGCAGGCTCATCGAAAGTAGAAGCCACCACTTCAGCCTTCACGCTGCGGCTCATGTCAGTAACCTCCTCAGGACGCTCATCGATAAGAAGGACGATCTCATAAACCTCAGGGTGATTATCTGCAATGGCATTTGCTATCGACTTGAGCAACACAGTTTTACCAGTCTTAGGCTGAGCCACGATAAGACCACGCTGACCCTTTCCGATAGGAGTGAACATATCCACGATACGGCAAGACAAATCATGCTCATGACCATGTCCGAGAAGATTAAACTTCTCATCCGGGAAAAGCGGAGTCAAGAAATCAAACGGAATCCTGTCCCTGATGAACTCAGGACTTCTACCGTTGATATAATCGATCTTTACAAGCGGGAAATACTTGTCACCATCTCTCGGAGGTCTGATCTCTCCGGTAACAGTATCACCATTCTTCAGAGCATTATTCTTGATCTGACCCTGTGATACGTAAATATCGTCAGGCGAATTGAGATAATTGTAATCTGATGAACGGAGGAAACCATAACCGTCAGGCATTATCTCCAGTACACCTGTAGCGCGGACAGTACCCTCGAACTCGATCTTCGGCTTAGGCACGAAACGGGGCTGATTCTGCTGCGGTGCAGGCTGCTGCTGTGGCATAACCTGATTATTCTCAGCGACTTGCTGCGGCTTATTCTCCTGATTATTATTGTTAGGATTATTTCCGTTCTTGAACTTCTTAACCTTAGGAGGCAGGGGAGGAAGAACAATTTTTCTCCTGTCAGCATAAGGAACGTCATCTTTCGGCTGCTGCGGTCCACTCTGAGAAGCTGCCTGCGGCGCCTTCTCTACCTGCTTAGGCTCGGCTTTAACCTCCGGTTTCGATGCCGCGGTTTCTGTTTGGGTCAATGCCGGTGTAACAGCTTCAGCCTGAGCTTCTAATTTCTCAGCCTTAGGTTTTCTGCCACGCTTTTTGGGCTGAGGCTTGACTTCTGCAGCACCTTTTTCCGGCGCTTCTGCAACTGCAGGTTTTGTATTATTATCCCGTTTCTTAACCGGCTTTACAGCAGGTTTATTATCAGGTTTGTTCTCCTGTTTGTTTTCTTTTACTGCAGCTGGAGTAGTCGCAGTAGACACAACGTCTGATTTGCGAGGCCTGCCTCTCTTTTTCTTCAAAGGCTCCGGGTCAGGAATTTTAGAAGCAATTTTAGCCTCTTCATCCAGAATAGCATAACTGAGATCGATAAGTTCCAAATCTTTGGATTTCTTGATATTCAGTTCTGCACCGAGAGCTCTGATCTGCTCTTCAGGCATTAATGTCAACTCTTTAAGAGTATGTGGCATATAAAGATAATGATTTAAGTACTATTAGTACAACAATGAATATTCTTAGATTGAATACGGAAACAATAGAAAACCATATTTCCGCGTCGGATGATGCAAATGTACATAAAAAACGGGACACTTGCAAACTTCCGTGGCATAATGTGACATAAACATATACTT
>ERZ780141.1786-NODE-1786-length-11816-cov-5.374883_pt1 | contig 11816 bp, 6 predicted proteins | sample MGYA00433080_ERZ780141 | MGnify/ENA primary metagenome ERZ780141 (study PRJEB29588, sample SAMEA2154047) | human gut metagenome | biome: human gut; feature: human-associated habitat; material: faeces | place: Denmark | collected 2008/2010 ... | reverse complement strand
CTGCGTTGGGCATCGCAGCGCACTGCGTTTTTTTTGTGAATCTGTCCGTCACGTGCGTTAAGCACATCACCCTCATCACGCCACTCCTTGAGGTCGGCCGACGAGTAGCATCGGTATGTGTAGCCACCCCAGTGAGGTGTACCGTCGGTAGTGGAATAGATGTAATAGCGATGCGTCAGGTGGCTGTAGAGCACCTCTGGGTCGGCATGGAAACCAGGCAGAATGGGGTTTTGCTGAGCCTTGAGCCCAATGGCAGAGAGAGCCAGCAGGAGGAAGGCTATATGTAGAATCCGTCTTGTTATCATTTTGTCTTTATGTTATTTACAGATGATACTTCCGCCCATGGGCTGCATCTTGATTTTCATCTTACCGTCCTTGCCCACCTTGGTCTGGCGTATAGCCGACTTGGGCCAAAGGCTTTGCTTGTCGGGCGTCTCATAATAGTAATCCACCTGCTGCCCGGCCAACATGGGCAGTTGGAGAGTCAGCGTGAGGGCCTTATCGGTGCCATTGAGAGCAGCCACATACCAGCTATTGCCATGACGGCGGGCTATGACAGCATACTTGCCAGGATAACCATCTACAAAACGTGTCTCATCCCACGTGGTGGGCACCCCTTTCAGGAAATCTATCTCGTGCTGCGGGAGTTCGGTCAGGTTATTGGGATAGATGGCTATACAGTTGATGCTTGCCTGATTGACGATGGCGGCTGCCATCTCGAATACATCTGAAGTGTAGCGGCGATGGCGGCTCTTGTTGTCACGCGACAGATAGCGGTTCATGATAGTGCCTCCCCAGTCCATTGCCGCAACAGCATTGCGGCAGAAGGGATGCATGGTGAGTTCGAAACCCTCCCGCTTGGCATGATGCTCCTGAAAGAACACATTTTCCGAAGCCAGCACAGCCTCACTGGACACATAGTTGGGGAACATGCGCTCCCAACCGCGCGGGAGTGTGCATCCGTGGAAGATGACCTGCAGCCCGAAGTCGTTGGCATCGGTCAGGATATCCTCATAGAGTTGCATCACATGCTGCTTGTCGCCCCCGAAGAAATCCACCTTGATGCCCTTGACGCCTATCTCCTGCATCCACTTCATCTCGCGTCGGCGCGCCAGCAGCGTGTTCATGCAGCCACGCGGAGTCTGTGGAGCCTCGTTGGCAGTTCCGTTGCTGTTGTACCACAGCATGAGGCTGACGCCCTTCTGCTGCGCAAACCTGCTGAGTTCAGCTATCCGCTGGCGGCCCGTCTGCTGGTCCCACAGAGCATCCACCAGCACATACTCGTAACCCATGGCAGCTGCCAGATCCACCATCTGCTTCTGGTCATCATAGTTGGCCGAATTGTCCTGCCAGATGAGCCAGCTCCATGTGTAGCGCCCAGGCTTATACTCCTGCGAAGGCTCGTAGAGTGGTTCCACCACATCATAGCTCACGGTGGTCTCCACAATGGGCTTCAGCGTAGTGCCGACAGTTATCGTGCGCCAAGGAGTACAGCCCGGCAGGGCAAAGGCAGCATTGGTGGCTCCACGACCGTCGCACTCACCGGCCATAGGGAACTCCACTGTGTAGCCGCTCTCCAGCGAATAGTCACTCAGACGGCAACCGGGATAATTGCCTCGGGTACCCGTCTCGTTCACCAGCACCCAACCGTCTTCACCCACGCGGAAAAGACATGGGAAGGTGTAACCCTGCCCATATCTTGACTTGGCGTTCATGGGTGCATCGGGCGTGTATTCCTCCTCATAACTGGGTTTGGTGCGCTTCCATCCCGTCATGGGATCAGACTGCGGAGAGAGGAACGTGGTGGTGACAGTGGGCAGGCGGAAAGCAGTATGCTCCCTCTCAACGATGATGTGCGTGCGGTCATTCACCTCACCGAACTCGTAGCGGAAAGCTATGTCATTGTCTGCAACACGGAATCTGACCACCAAGGGCAACTTCTGGGCATTGACGTAGGTCACTGCCATCTCATTGGCACGATAATGCACGAGCGACGTTTTGGTGGTGCGCATGGTGTAGTCACTCTCTATCTTCTGACGCGTCACATCCTTGTAGTGAAGGTCCTGAGCGAAGTTGCCCACATTGGCCACAGCGCCCAAAGCCGACGGAAGCATCATCTGCCTGCCGTCATAGAACACCTCGTAGAAGAGACGTCCTTCCTGGTCTTCCACATTCACCACCAGCCGTCCGTCGGGCGACTTCACTTTGCTCTGCTCTGCAAAAAGCCACATGGGTGCCACTACAATGAGCCACACTGCCAGCAATGTCCTTAGAGTGCTGCGCATACTTATTTCTATTATATAGTTATTGTTCTTATCGACAGTCCCGAGCGAAGCAGCTGTACAAAGTCATCAAACCGCCCTATCTCACCGACCAGTCTCATCATCTGCTTGCAAAATTACGATTTTCCCCACACAATGATATACAATTATCGTGCAAAGAGTGACACTATGCGTGCAAAACAGCATCAAAGAACCCATTTCATCACTGTAAATCAGATTAAAGACAACACACCATAAGCAAACTTATCCAATCAATCATCCTCACACAAGCGACAATCGCGCCCTCTGAAAAGAACTTGCCCAGACAAAACATTCAACTCTACCCTACAATCCGTCACTATATATAAGGTATAGAATAGTATTTCGTAAGCAAAAGAAACTTTATGCTTTCTTTTTATCATCTATTTGCGTAATTCTCCATACCTTTGCAACCACATACAGGATACCACAACCAAAACGTCAAACAAAACGGCATTTGGCATGAAAAAAGAAAGATTGGAAAGGAAGGGACTCTATAATCCCGAGAATGAGCACGACGCTTGCGGCGTGGGCATGGTGGTCAACATCCACGGAAACAAAAGCCACGAACTGGTAGATAACGCGCTCAAAGTGCTGGAGAACATGCGCCACAGAGGTGCAGAGGGAGCCGATGGTAAAACAGGAGACGGTGCCGGCATCATGCTGCAAATCCCTCATGAGTTTATTCTCTTGCAAGGAATCCCAGTGCCCGAGAAGGGTCACTATGGCACCGGACTTGTATTCCTGCCCAAGGACAAAGAGCGCCAGCAGGAAATCCTATCCATCATCATAGAGGAGATTGAGCGCGAAGGGCTCAATCTGATGAGGCTCAGAACCGTACCCACATGCCCGGAATGCCTTGGCGAAAGTGCAAGGGAGGTGGAACCAGACATCAAGCAACTCTTTGTGACAGGAGTTACGGATGAGGCTTTTCCACGCTTCGAGCGCACACTCTATCTGATAAGAAAGCGTATCGAGAGGCGCGTGGATGACCACGACTTCTACATCGTGAGCCTGTCCAGCAAGAACATCATCTACAAGGGTATGCTCTCGAGCACACAGGTACGAGCCTACTTCCCCGACCTGAGCAACAGCTACTTCACCAGCGGACTGGCTCTGGTGCACAGCCGATTCAGCACCAACACCTTCCCCACCTGGTCGCTGGCACAGCCCTTCCGCCTTCTGGCACACAACGGAGAGATAAACACCATACGAGGCAACCGCTCATGGATGAAAGCCCGCGAGAGTGTACTCGACAGCGAAGCACTGGGCAGCGTGAAAGACATCAGTCCCATCATACAGCCGGGCATGAGTGACTCGGCCAGTCTGGACAATGTGTTTGAGTTCTTCGTTATGAGTGGACTCTCGCTGCCACAGGCTATGGCCGTCATGGTACCCGAGAGCTTCAACGACAAGAACCCCATCTCGGACGAACTGAAAGCCTTCTACGAATACTACTCCATACTGATGGAACCGTGGGACGGACCTGCCGCGCTGCTCTTCAGTGACGGTCGCTATGCCGGTGGTATGCTTGACAGAAACGGTCTCCGACCCAGCCGCTACACCATTACCAACAAGGGTATGATGGTGGTTGCAAGTGAGGTGGGCGTGATGGATTTCGAGCCTGGAGAGATAGCCGAGAAGGGACGTCTGCAACCAGGAAAACTGCTGCTCATCGATACGCAGGAAGGCAAAATCTATTATGACGGCGAGATAAAGGACCGTCTGGCCAAGGCCCATCCCTATAAGGAGTGGTTGCGTACCAACCGCATCCAGCTGGAGAACCTGAAGAGCGGCCGTAGGGTCACCAACGAGGTAGATAATCTGGAGCGCAGGTTGCTGACATTCGGCTATGGCGAAGAGGATATCGAGAAGACCATCATACCCATGTGTGTCAACGGTGCAGAGCCTGTAGCTGCCATGGGAAACGACACACCGCTGGCTGTAGCAAGCAAGCGCCCGCAAATCTTCTTCAATTACTTCCGCCAGCAATTTGCCCAGGTGACCAATCCGGCCATCGACCCCATCCGCGAGGAGCTGGTCATGTCGCTCACCGAATACATCGGCGCAGTAGGCTCAGGCATACTGACACCCGATGAGTCGAACTGCAAGATGGTGCGTCTGCCGCATCCCGTGCTCAACAACACGCAGCTCGACATCCTGTGCAACATACGCTACAAGGGCTTCAACACCACCAAACTGCCCATTCTGTTCCCCGTAGCCCAGGGTGAGAGCGGGCTGCGCAATGCACTGGAACAACTCTGTCACCAGGCCGAAGAGAGCGTAGATAACGGCATCAGCTATATCATCCTGAGCGACAGGGATATCGATGATGAGCATGCAGCCATACCTTCATTGCTGGCTGTAAGCGCAGTGCACCACCATCTGATAAGCGTGGGCAAGCGTGTGCAGACTGCCCTCATCGTGGAAAGCGGTGAAATACGCGAGGTGATGCATGCTGCTCTGCTCCTGGGTTATGGAGCAAGCGCCATCTGCCCCTACATGACGTTTGCCGTACTGGACGACTTGGTCAAGCGGGGTGAAATACAGGAGAACTACGAAACAGCCGAGAAGAACTATATAAAGGCAGTGTGCAAGGGACTCTTCAAGATTATGTCGAAGATGGGCATCAGCACCATCCGCTCTTATCGTGGAGCCAAGATCTTTGAGAGCATAGGACTGGGTGAACCACTCCTGCGCAAGTACTTCGGTACAGAAACAAGCACCATAGGCGGTATCGGACTGGCACACATAGCACAAGACCAGACCCGTCTGCACAAGCAGGGGTTGCTGGCAGAGAAGGAACCGGACTTCCTTCCCAACAACGGTCAGTTCAACTATCGTCGCGACGGCATCCGCCATGCATGGAATCCCGAGACCATCAGCACGCTGCAACTGGCCACCAGACTGGGTAGCTACAAGAAGTTCAAGGAGTTCACGCAGCTGGTTGACCAGAAGGATGAGCCCATCTTCATCCGCGATTACTTCCAGATACGCACTGCCGCCAAGCCTCTTCCCATCGATGAAGTGGAGCCTGTGGAGAGCATCGTGAAGCACTTTGTCACAGGAGCCATGTCCTTTGGAGCCATCAGCATAGAGGCTCACGAAGCACTGGCACTGGCCATGAACAAACTGGGTACCCGCAGCAATACGGGCGAAGGAGGCGAAGACAGAGAGCGCTATCACAGTTCATTCGAAGGCATATCACTAAGCAGCAAGACCAAGCAGGTGGCAAGCGGACGCTTCGGTGTGACTACAGAATATCTGGTCAACGCCGAGGAGATTCAGATAAAGGTGGCTCAAGGTGCCAAGCCAGGAGAGGGCGGACAACTCCCAGGCTTCAAGGTGAACGAGATTATCGCACACACGAGAAACAGCATACCTGGCATCAGCCTGATTTCACCCCCACCCCACCACGACATCTACAGTATCGAGGATTTGGCACAGCTCATCTTTGACCTGAAGAATGTCAACCCCTCGGCTGCTGTAAGTGTAAAGCTGGTGGCAGAGAGCGGCGTGGGAACTATCGCTGCTGGTGTGGCCAAAGCCAATGCCGACCTCATAGTCATCAGTGGTGCCGAAGGCGGTACCGGCGCTTCACCTGCCAGTTCGATGCGTTTTGCAGGCATCAGCCCCGAGATAGGACTGAGTGAAGCACAACAGACACTTACCCTCAACGGTCTGCGTCATCAAGTGCGCCTGCAGACTGACGGCCAGTTGAAGACCGGCCGGGATGTGATAGCAATGGCTCTGCTGGGTGCCGACGAGTTTGCCTTTGGCACGCTTCCCCTCATCGTGCTGGGATGTGTGATGATGCGCAAATGCAACACAAACACTTGCCCAGTGGGCGTAGCTACGCAGAATCCCGAACTGAGAAAGAAGTTCCGTGGGCACTACGAATATGTGGTCAACTACTTCACTTTCCTGGCACAGGAAGTGCGCGAGTATCTGGCAGCCATGGGATTCCATTCACTCAACGAAATCATCGGCCGCACCGACCTCATCGAGATGAAGCCGCAAGAGGCAGGAAGCAAGTCGGCCACACTGGACTTCAGCCGCCTGCTGCACACCGAGGGTGATCCGCAGCACTGGGACGGCAGAGCATTTACCCATGTGGATGACGTGAAGGACTTCGACATTCTGGCCGATACACGCGAGGCTGTACAGACGGCTCACGAGATTCACCTCGACTACGCAATCAAGAATACCGACCGAGCTACATGCACCATGCTCTCGGGTCTGATAGCACGCAAATACGGCGAAAAAGGCTTGCCCGACAGCACCATCAACATCAAGTTCAAGGGTTCAGCAGGCCAGAGCTTCGGCGCATTCCTCACACGAGGAGTGAACATCAAACTGGAAGGTGAGGCCAACGACTACTTTGCCAAGGGGCTGTCAGGTGGACGCATCAGCATACTGCCGCCAGTGCGTTCGAGCGAGAGCTTCGTTGCCGAAGACAACATCATCGCCGGCAACACCGGACTCTATGGTGCCACATCGGGCGAACTCTATGTCAACGGACAGGTAGGCGAGCGCTTTGCCGTGAGAAACTCGGGTGCTACTGCCGTGGTGGAAGGTGCAGGAGACCATTGTTGCGAATACATGACAGGCGGACGTGTGGTGGTTCTGGGCCAGACAGGACGCAACTTTGCCGCCGGCATGTCGGGAGGAGTGGCCTATGTATGGAACAAGGAGGGCAACTTTGACTACTTCTGCAACATGGATATGGTGGAACTCTCGCTGGTGGAGGAAAGCAGCTACCGCAAGGAACTTCACGAGCTCATCCGCCAGCACTGGCTCTATACGGGTTCGCGACTGGCACGACTGATGCTCGATGACTGGAACCACTATGTAGATCAGTTCATCCAAGTAGTGCCCATTGAGTACAAGCGGGTGCTGCAGGAGGAGCAGATGAAGAAACTACAGCAGAAGATAGCCGACATAGCAAGAGACTACTAAGCCTGGCGGAGAGCATTCACAAACGGATTCAACCAAGGATTGCGAATGAACCTCTCTGTCAAGGAAAGACAACGAAGATATATGATACGCAATAGGCTTCCATCCAAAGCAAGGCGAGGAGGAGAGGGATGCTCTTGACTATCCTTCCCACAAGAAGGCTGGCAGAGTTCTCTGCTCCACTCCTCAACGAGAGGTCGGGAGAGGGTCAGTTCCTCTCTCCCCCTTGGGGGAAAGCCTGGATGGCAAGCTTCGGCACAAACAAACTTCATTAAACAAACCATTAAAACAAGCGCCTCGCATCACCTCCACTGCCTGTGCAGGGAGGAATCAGGCCACACATATTATATTATGGGAAATCCGAAAGCATTCTTAAGCATCCACCGCAAGGAGGCTGGCTACAGGCCAGTAGGTGAACGAATCCACGATTTCAGCGAAGTGGAGCAGACGCTCAACACGCATGACCGACGCGAACAGGCAAGCCGATGCATGGACTGCGGTGTACCTTTCTGCCATTGGGCATGCCCGCTGGGCAACAAATGTCCCGAATGGAACGATGCACTCTACCGCGGCAAGTGGGAACTGGCTTACAAGATTCTCACCAGCACCAACCCCTTCCCGGAGTTTACAGGACGTATCTGCCCTGCCTTGTGTGAGAAGAGTTGTGTGTTGCAGCTCACCATGCATGAGCCTACCACCAACCGTGAGGATGAGTGTGCCATCATGGAACGTGCCTGGCAGGAGAGCTACATCGTTCCTTGTCCACCCGAGAAACGCACGGGCAAGAGCGTAGCTGTCATCGGCGCCGGACCAGCCGGACTCAGCGCTGCCTGGTATCTCAACCGCCAGGGACAGACCGTTGACGTGTATGATGCCAACGAGAAGGCCGGTGGACTGTTGCGCTACGGAATACCCAACTTCAAGCTACAGAAAGAGGTCATCGACCGACGTATCCACTTGATGGAGGCCGAAGGAATACAGTTCCACTACGGCGTGCGAGTACCCCTGCAGTCCGATTCCTTCAGCATGGAAGAGTTGGAGAAGGCCATTGGCAAGCACGATGCCTATGTGATAGCTACAGGCACTCCCACCGCACGCGACCTCAACATCCCTGGAAGGGAACTGAAAGGCGTGCATCTGGCACTTGACCTGCTGAGCCAGCAGAACCGCATCCTGGAGGGCGAATTGCCTGATGCAAAGAATCTGGTGACCGCACAAGGCAAGCACGTGCTGGTGATAGGCGGCGGCGATACAGGCAGCGACTGCATAGGTACAGCCCATCGCCAGGGCAGTCTGAGTGTCACTCAGATAGAAATCATGCCCAAACCACCTGTGGGTGACAATCCTGCTACTCCCTGGCCCGCCTGGCCTGTGGTGCTCAAGACAACCAGCAGCCACGAAGAAGGATGTGAGCGCCGATGGTTACTCAACACCAATCGCTTCATCGGCAAAAACGGAAAACTCACGGGAGCCGAAGTGGAAGGTGTGGTGTGGGAGCCCAATCCACAGGGCGGACGACCAATCATGAAGCTCGATGGACACAAGGAGATCATTCGTTGTGACCTTGTCCTTCTGGCCATGGGATTTCTCAAGCCACAGCATCCCCAATATCCTCAAGGTGTCTTCGTCACAGGTGATTCCGCATCAGGAGCCAGCCTGGTGGTGCGAGCCATTGCTGCAGGCAAGAAGACGGCACAGGAGGTGGAGGACTTCCTGAAGAAAGAGTAAGCATGCATGAATAAGGGGCAACAACCCGCCGAAGCAGGCTGACGCCCCTCTGACGGAAACATACTCAGAACAAGCAAACAGACAAACAAAAGCCTGCATAAGAGTTATATTGATATAGGTAGAAGCATTTAACCATCACAAGATGCTTCTACCTATATCCGTTTAAACCTCATCATAATGGCATACAATCTCACGCCATTGTTCCGGCACGCCTTGACCAACTCTGAAAAGAAGCATTTCCTCAAGACCATACGTTATGAGTTGCTGTCCACGCCTGCCTATCTGGGCAGAACGAAAGGCAAGCACATTTCTTTATCTGGCGAGGTCGCTGAAAACGCGACAATCTTTCCTTACTATATGGGATAAAGGATTTCTCCTTGCCGTACGACATCGGGAAAGCCTAATGACTGATTGGGAATGAACAAGGAGATATAGGCCTTCTGCACTTCCTGTATGTCTTCAAATCAGCGAATAGGTTGTTCTTGACCGTCCAACCCAAGGCTGGACGGTGGAAGAAGCAAATTTACTTTGCAAAGCCAGTATATATTCTCTGACCGTCCAGCCTTGGGGTGGACGGTGGAGGTATGCAATGCGCCCGACCTGGGGGCTAAATGAATCCTGCACATAAGACATCTTCTTTTCGCTCATAAATAGAATTGGACTCGCATGGCCAATACCGAGCGACCCATTTCCTTCCTTAAAGACGACTTCAAGAACCCATCTTCTGGAGTAAACCCTGCGAGCCTCAAAGAATCAGAGCATCATGTCCGGGCAGAGTCTTTTTTGCCAGAAAGACGTGCCGGCTTCTGATTGCAGCAAAAGACAACAGCAACTGCGGGCACATCATTGTGCAGCAGTTGCTGTTGGTATATACAAGAACAGGCGTTATGTCCTGTTTCCGTCGGGTGAGTGGGGCTGTGAGACTACGTATGGAAAGTCTGCTCTTCCTCTTGGGAATATAGGCTTTTCTTGGGCGCTGCGTATTGTGACGGAGCTACCAGTGTATGCCTTACCAGGCATCATCCCACAGCTTGCGGTCGCCCGTTGCAGGCTCGCATGGGATGCCCTCGCTTTTTACATACTCTTCCTCATCGCCTTGGACATTGCTGACGGATATAAAGTTGGCAATGGGCAGTTCCTGTGCCAATTCCACAGTATGCATTTCGGGGGTGAAGTATGTTTTCTTGTTCATTCTGATATGTTTCAAGTGATTTGGGATGGAAGGTTGCTTGTTATCTTACGACTATCTTTCGGCCGTTCTGGATGTATATGCCTGGCACAAGTTTGCCCTGGCAGAGTCGGCCCGAGAGGTCGTATGTATGTCCGTCAGTCGGCTTGCTTTCTGTAGGCAGACTTACGGCAGTCTCCAGTATGGCATCATCCAGCACGAGCGACTTCACGCTGCTGCTCTGCTCACGTGGGAGTACCAGATAGGCACGTGAAGTATTGCTCATCTTGAATGGCCAGCCATGTGCTTCACCGAAATAGAAACCAAAGTTGGCCTTGTTCCTGGTAGTCAGCTTGTAGTAGTAATAGTTATCCTTGTTCTTCAAGCCGTATGTGATGTTGCCTTCAGCGTCAAAATCGCCCCTCAGCAGGTTCTCTCCTTCAGTGGGAGCTACTGCTTTACGTACAGTCTGATAGATGGGATAAGTACCAGGTTCGGCCTTTATCAGCAGGGGAGTCTTTGCGGGTACAGCATCTCCAGGTTTATACTTCTCGGTCAGTTTGATTCCCTCATTCTCTTTCGTCACAACAAATCCCTGGCACCCTTCAGGCATGCTGTAGCTGTATTCCTGTGAGGTGTAGGTGGTGTAGCCGTATTTACTGACGGATAATTGAGCTATGTGCTTGACTTTTCTGTATAACCTGATGGCCGTTTGGCCGCCTTCATAGCATGAGAACAACTTTGAATTGGAATTGTACTGTAGGATATTGGGGACATCTTTTTTTGTTGCAAATGTAATACTAAAGCCTGACGCAAAATTGATAGAAGCTTTAGCATTATTATCAATGCTGGCTTTCGTACAAATCTTAAGATAATTATAATTACCCCCCCCTGTTCTCTTTTTACCTGCAGCATAGAGGTAGCCAGAATTTACATCATCATAAAAGGTCCATTTTCTAACTTCTCCACCTAAGGTAAGCTCATAGACTTTACTCTCTTGTCCTTTTTTTGATGCAATAGGTATATCAATGATGTAGTTCCCCACCATTTTGTTAACAATGCTTACCGCATGACGATTATTTTCTCTCTGATAGCCCATGGCATACGTTGCGTCTTTACTTGTGATGATATACTTCTCACCAGCAACCAATTGGCTCGCATTCGTCACCAATTCATACACTACCTCTTGTGCTGTTGCATGTGCGGTGCTGGCGAGCAGGCACAGGCAGAGCGCAAAGATTCTAAAAGCCACTCTTGCAAGTGGATTCTTCTTAATTCTCAGTTTCATCTTCCTTTTTACCTTATTATATGATTGCTCGGATGATGCTTTCCGTACCCTGTCAGGCATTACTGTATTTCCCAACGGTCAATAAAGACAAGCAAACTGACGGCCATCATCAAAGCGGCTGCAAAGATAAGACTTTTTGGCTATTGTTGCGCCTTTTTAACAAAAATATTCCTTCTATCCCCCAAGAATATCTCTGCCAGAAGGCACAAAAAAGCTTTCCTTGGACGATTTGCCTAACATTCCTCCCCACTTTCGCCCGACCAACTCGGAAAGGGCAAAAGCATTGAGACGGCTCCCCCAGGTTTGTCAAATGAGCCTTGTCGGCTCACCCGATAAACCTAGGGGATTAAGCATACAGCCTTGTAAGTCTGAAAAG
>ERZ780141.1784-NODE-1784-length-11823-cov-4.340160_pt1 | contig 11823 bp, 9 predicted proteins | sample MGYA00433080_ERZ780141 | MGnify/ENA primary metagenome ERZ780141 (study PRJEB29588, sample SAMEA2154047) | human gut metagenome | biome: human gut; feature: human-associated habitat; material: faeces | place: Denmark | collected 2008/2010 ... | reverse complement strand
AGCGATTTTGGCTTTTGTTTTGTTGCCGTATCGCGTCGACTTGTATATAATACCATGTGACCTGCATTATGTCAACATCTTTTTTGTTACTTTTTAACATTTTTTCGTGAAACACGTGGCTCTGTATTCAAAAGAAGTATCATGTATACACGCTTTAAAGCACCTAAAATTTCTTCAAAAAAATCTCAAAAAAAGTTAAAATTTCTACCGAAAAACGGTAAAATCTGCGTATATTTCTCCAAAAAAACGAGCTGACTCAAGAATTTTTTCTCTCGCCAGCTCGTTTTTTATTGTACTAATACTATTCTATTTTACTTCAATTGGCAGCTTAATCAGCTTCTGCTGCTCGCCGCTGTTATCCAACATCACAAAAATTTCTTCTGCATTACCGGTTTCCCAGTCTGCTTTAAATAATTCAATCGGATACAACTTATGGATTTGTCGCCAGCTGCTGAATTTATATGCAGGAATATATCGACGCACCTTTTCCTCATCACGCCAAAAAGCAGAAACTACCTCAAAAATTGCCTCCGTCTGCCACTTCAGCCACTCCGGACGCCATTGCGGTATCTCGCAGAATACGTCAAAACGCAGAATCTCCAGCAATTCCGTTTGCTGCTCTACATAGTTTTCTTCTATAAACTGCTTTAAGATAGCTGCGACACCCTTATCATTATGCGTCTGCGGATAGAAGCCTGCCTCCACCCACCACTGCGTCAGCTGTTTATAAAAAGCAAATGCCGTCATACCGGAAGCACGCAGCAATGCCCTCAGCGTATACTTAAAGCCACCGCTGTTGGCCGTCTGGTCCAGAATATTATCCAAGTGCTTCAAATACAGCATATCCTCATATGGCATATACTTAGTCGCCAAAATCTCATAAGGCGGTTCGTCCATATAACGCAAATCATGCTGCTCTGTTTCCCTGCGCATCTGCGTACCAGGCAGAACCTTTAAAAAGCCCAGCTGCAGCATATCCGCACCCAAACCGTAAACATCATCAAAGGATTTAGCAAAGGTCGGCAAATCCTCATAAGGCAGGCCGGCAATCAAATCAACATGGATATGCATATTACCGAAGGACAGCAGACGTTTGACATTTGCTGCCAGCTTCTCCCAGTTATCCTGCCTGTTGATGGCCTTTAATGTAGGCTGATGCGTGCTTTGAATGCCGACTTCCAGTTGGAAACGTCCCTTAGGCACCGTCGCCAGGAAATCCATAACGCGCTCTGACAGTATATCGGCCTTAATTTCAAAGTGAAAGGTAGCATTTGTATCAGCCTGCGCCAGATGCTGCATCATCGGCAGAAAGTATTTTTCGTCCAAATTATAGGTACGGTCGACAAACTTCACCAACGGCACACCTGCAGCGATAAAGCGGTCCAAATCGCGCAGCACCAGCTCCAGCGGACGCTTGCGCACAGAGCGCGAAATGCTGGACAGACAGTAAGCGCAATTAAAAGGACAGCCACGCGTGCATTCGTAATAAACTATTTTATGCTCTGCCAGCATTTTTTCCAGATCAGGATACGGAAACGGCAGCAGGGACATATCTTCTATTACAGTAATGCCTCCGTTCAGGTTCACCTGCTCCCCTTCGCGATACGCAATATGCTGAGAGACAGCGCCACCGCCAGCCAAATACTGCAGCAGCTCGCTGAATACCAGCTCGCCCTCACCCTGCACGATATAGTCTGCCTGCGGCAGTTCCGCAAAAATTCTCTCCGCATCGAATGCTACCTCAGGTCCACCAATCACGATTGCAGCCTGCGGACGCAGCTTGCGCAACATACGGATCAGCTTAAATACGAACGGCTTGTTCCAAATATGTACCGAAAATCCGTAAACCTGCGCCGGCACTGCCATGATTTTTTCCAGCACCGCCAAAATAGGCGTGTTAATAGTTTCTTCTATCAGTGTTACCTCATGTCCCTGCGTTTTGGCATATTCGCCGACGTAGCGCAGGCCAAGACCCGTATGAATATATTTACTGTTAATTGCGCTTAATACTACTTGCATTTCCTTGCTCCTCAAATTTTTAACCACAAATACAGAAAAAGCTCTACAACCGAAATTGTAGAGCCTAAATTTACTGGTGCCGAAGGCCGGACTCGAACCGGCACGAGCGTGAACCCGCTTGATTTTGAGTCAAGTGCGTCTGCCAATTCCGCCACTTCGGCATAAGTTCCAATCACTCGGAACAATAATAATTATACTCGTTTCTTAAAGCTTTGTCAATAGCCTTATTTAAAAATTCTTATAGAGAGGATTACTTTCCCAACAGTGCCTTCAGCTCCTTGAGCTTAGCAGCAAACTTCTGCAAAGTTACGGTTACAGGCTGCGGCGTATTCAGATCCACGCCGGCGTTCTTCAGGATGTTCAGAGAATAATCGCTACCGCCCGCATGCAGGAAGCCCAGATATTTTTCCACCGCTCCCGCTTCGCCGCTTAAAATTGCGCTGGCGAAGGCGGTCGCTGCACTGTAGCCTGTTGCGTACTTGTACACATAAAACGGCGTGTAGAAGTGCGGTATGCGTGACCATTCGCTTGCCAGTTCCTTGTCCACAGTCAGCGCCGGGCCATAGTAATCCCTGTTGCTCTGCAGCCAGTATTCCTCCAGCTTTTCGGCCTGCAGTGAACGGCCTGCTGTGATCTCGCCGTGAATATATCTTTCGAATTCCGCAAACTGCACCTGTCTGTAGACTGTTGTGCGCACTGCCTCCAAAAACTGATTCAAAAGATAAATCTTCTGCTCCGCCGTAGCATGCTTCAAGGTATGCTCCAAGAGCAGGTTTTCGTTCGTCGTGGACGCAACCTCAGCGCAGAAAATCGTATATTCCGAATTAACGTAGCTCTGTGCCTGGCTGCTGAAATAGCTGTGCATAGCATGGCCCATTTCGTGCGCGATGGTAGAAATGCTGTTGTAGCGCGCCTGATAATTGAGCAGCACAAAGGGATGCACGCCGTACACGCCCCAGGAATATGCACCGGAGCGCTTGCCCTTGTTTTCGTAAACGTCAATCCAGCCTTCGGTCATGCCTTTGTGGAGTGCCGTCAGATATTCCTTGCCCAACGGTGCCAGTGCCTCCTCAACCTTAGCGCAGGCCTCCGGGAAGCTGCAGGCAAAGCTATCGCCTGCGGTGGAAATAGGCATATACATATCATAGTAATGGAATTCATCTACTCCAAGTACATCCTTCTTTAATTGGATGTATTCATGCAGCGGTGCAAAATTATCATGCACGGTATCAATCAGTCCGTCGTAAAGACTGGACGGAATATTATCCTCTGCCAACGCTGCTTCCAGTGTATCTTTATAGTTATGCACGGTAGCATAAAAATATCCGGTGCGCGCAGAGCCTGTGAGCGTTGCTGCCAGGGTATTGCGGTATTGATGATAGGTATTCATCAGGCCGGTAAAGGAATTTTTACGCAGCACACGGTCAGGCGATGTCATATTCAGCAGATAGCAGCCTTCGCTGACGTTTGCCTTATTGCCCTGGCCGTCGGTAATCTCCGGGAACTGCATATCGGCACTCACAAGTGCGCGGAAGGCCGCTGCCGCCGTGCCTGTTGCCAAATGGCTTTGCGCAAAAACAGCCTCTTTATCTGCAGACAAAACATGGTCTGATAAACGAACCATATTTTCAATATAAAAACGGTATTCTGCCAATGCAGGCTCTTCGTCCAGCATTTGCAGCAGTTTTTCCTTACCTAAGGCCAGCATTTCCGGCTCTACAAAAGCATTAGCGTTACTGAAGGCTGCCGCCATACCTTCAGCCTCGCCTGCGAGCGCCTGCAGCTTCTGGTCCGTATTATCCGCATCCTGCTGCAAGCGTGCGTAAGCGTAAATCTTATCCAGCAGCTTTGCCAACTCTTCCTGCAGCTTTAAGGCTGCACAGACTGCGGCTGCAGTATTCAGTTGGCCCTGCATAGCCTGCAGCTGCGGCAGCTTGCTCTTATATTCTTCGCAGGCCGCCTGCCAATCATTTTCACCGGCATATATATCGCTTATATGCCATTTGCAGGCTGTCGGAATCTGCTCTCTGGCAACATTGCTGCCATGAAGCGGAGTAGTATTTTTTTCTTCTGTCATTATCAATCAGCTCCTTATAAAACTGCTTATTTAGGCCACAGGCTGGGATTGCCGTATTGAGCATCCAGCTCGTCACTGAACCAGCGTCCGTTCAGCACATTATGAATGATATAATTTTTGCTTTGCTCATTGATGCTCTTGTCATTAGCCATCTCTGCCAAAATGCCGGCATAGCTTACTCTACTGTTGATACTGCTGATGCGTGCATGCTGACGGTTGGCATCCCATACAAGTTCCGGACGGTAGGTGGGATTCCATGCCTGCCACGTTGTTCCCAAAGCCGAAGTATTAGGATTACCGGTACGCACAAAGGCTGCAATCGAATCAATAAATGCTTTGCTCAGTTCCTTGGAGCCTGCCTGCTCAAAGGCATCGGTATTTTTGGTATAGCCGTAGCCCTGATCCGTCAGGAAGGGCTGGAAGATGCCATGCAACGCACCGTTACGCACCATATATTCCTTGCCGACAACGTCAGCAGTATGAGCAAAGGCAAAGCTGCAGACATACATATCTGCCTTATAATGCGGATACAAAACCTCGGCAGACTGCTGGCCGTTGAAGAAGCCATACAAAGCACTGCCGTATTTATTGGCAAATTTAAATTCACTCGTAGTCTTATAATCGTTGTTGATTAAGCCAAGACGATCCTTAAAGAAAGGATCACGTGCAGCAAAGGAGCTGAACTCGTCAGCACTTGCCAGCATCAGCAGCGGTACGCTGTAGTAATGCTTCGTAGCAAAGCCTTCTACCGGCAGCACCTCTCCATCGCCGTAAAGATGCGGAAATGCGCTCATGCGGATGACAGCGCCTGCCATCACCGGCGCCAGACGCTCTGCCGGTATTGCCTGCAGATATTGACGCACAGCCTTTTTATCCTTGCCGTTGTCACTAAGCAGCCAGTTTTCGGCGTTAATCAGGTTATTCTGCTTACCATCCTCTACCACCATCGGTGCTAATTTCTGCGCGATAGTTTTTTGACTCTTGGCAGCATCGGCAACAGTCAGACCGCCGCTGAAGGAAATAGCCTTATCAAATTTATTTTTGAAAACAGGCGAAATCAGCATCGCCATAACATCACGTCCACCGGCGGAAAAACCGGAAACAGTAATATTCTTGGCGTCACCACCGAACTCCTTGATATTTTCGCGTACCCAGTCCAAGGCTGCAGCCTGGTCAAGGAAGCCGAAGTTACCGCTCTGTTCCTTCTTGTTACCATCTGCCAGAGCAGGCAGATTATTAAAGCCAAAAAGTCCCAGGCGATACTGTACGGAAACATAAACCATGTTGCCTTCCTGCGCCAGCCTGTTGCCCTCCATCAGATGGCTGTTGCTGGCCTGATTATTGCCGCCGTGAATATAAACCAGTACCGGCAGATTCTTTTCCTGCGTATCCGGGCGCACAATATCCAACGTCAGCATGCCCTCCTGCCCAAGCACCTTTTTGCCGTTGTATTGGATATTCGCCGGTGCAGCCTTGGTGCAGTCCAAAATTCCCTTATGCTTTTTAGCCTGCTGCGCCTCACGCCAGCGGTCAGCGCCCGTCGGCTGCTGCGCATACGGAACACCCAGCCATTGTACTACCTGATGCTTGTCGTCATAAGCACCGGCAACAACACCCTGCTGGGTTTTTACTTCATTATTAAAATTGGCAGCCTCAGCAGCAGTTGTAAAAACGCTTGCCGCCAGCAGCGAAGCAACCACATATTGCATCTTTTTCATCTGTATCATCTGCTCCCTCATAGAAATTTATTAAACACTTACTTTCTATTATAAAGAAGTAGCGCCAGCTTGACAAGCTACGGCACGAAAAAAGAGGCTGCCTTCTCAGCAGCCTCAAATAACTATTGTGATTGACTTTTTCAAATTAGCTTAGCAGCATAAAGAGCGCACAGGGTTTTGGCATCATACAGCTCGCCGTCGGCAACCATGCGACGCAGCTCTGCAGGAGTAAAGGCCTGCACGCCGATGAATTCGTCCTCATCGGTATGCTGAGCAAACTTTTGCAGTCCCCAGGCCTTATATAAATGGATAATCTCATCAGAAAATCCCGGCGTAGTCGCAATGCTGATCAGCTGCTGCCAATGCTCTGCGTCATAGCCTGTTTCCTCGCTCAGCTCACGCTTCGCGCACTCCGCAGGATCCTCATCCGGACCATGGTCAAGCTTGCCTGCCGGAATCTCCCACAGCAATGTACCAAGCGGATAACGGCACTGCTTTACCAGCACCACGCTTCCGTCAGCCAGCACTGGTACAATCGCCACTGCGCCCGGATGACGGATATATTCACGCGTTGTATCATTACCGTTCGGTAGCGTTACGTGGTCACGCTGCACCTTCAGCAGGCGGCCGCTAAAGACCTCCTCATTGCTTCCAGGTACATATATTTCATCTAAAGCCGCCTCATGAAATTTTTTCAGCATTATCTTACCTCATTTCTCCTGCAGTTGCTTCAAGCTGCTTTTTATCTGCTCCGCACCCTGCAGCAGCTCGGTAGCACTTTCAAAGGCTGCCCTGCTGGCAGTTGCGCCTGCCGTCATGCGCACCAGCTCCTGCAGACGTCCGTTATAATCAAGCGTTGTCAGCTGCGTTACCGTGCGTCCGTCAGTACTTTGCTTCTCAATATGAATATGATTATCCGCAAAGGCAGCAATCTGCGGCAGATGCGTAATACACAGCACCTGGCCGACACCGGAAATAGCAGCAATTTTTTCCGCCATCTTCTGCGCCGTAACGCCACCGACACCGGTATCAATCTCGTCGAATACCATCGTAGCAACATCGCCGCTGTTCATCAGCACAGTCTTAACCGCCAAAGCAATACGGCTCAGCTCGCCGCCGCTCGCTACCTTTTCCAGGTCATTCAGCGGTTCGCCCATATTCGCACTGAAAATAAATTTCAGCTCATCACGGCCCAGCGGCATAAACTTATCCAGCTGACCGCACTTTATCTGCAGCACACCGTTAGGCATCGCCAAATCGCGGATATGCTGCGTAATACGCTGCGCCAACGCCTTGGCGCTGGCTTCACGCAACTGCGTCAGCACTGCGGCAGCACGTCCCAAACGCACAACCGCTTCCGCTACCGCCTTCTGCGCCTGCTCTAAGAGCTTTGCAATCTGTTGCAGCTGTTCCAGCTTTTCCTGCGTCTGCTGCAGATATTCCAACGCCGACTGTGTACTGCCGCCGTACTTCTTCTGCAGACGGTAAATAATATCAAGGCGCTGCTGTACCTGCGCTGCACGCTCACCGTTAAACTCACTGCCTGCCATATATTCGCTCAGCTCCGTGCGGCAATCGTCCAAGCTGATCCAGGCACTGTCAGCACACTCTGCCAACGGCGCCAGACGGCTGTCGTAGCGTGCCGCATACTGCAGCTGGTCGCGCACTCGCGCCAGACGCGAAAGAATCGCGTTCTCCTCATCAAGCTGCTGATAAGAGCTGTCAACAGCCTTCATAATGCGCTCACTGTTCTGCAGCAGGCGTGCCTCCGCCTCCAGGCCATCTTCCTCACCAGGCTTCAAGGCAGCGTCCGAAATCTCCTTGATTTCCCAGGCGTAACGATCCAGCAGCAAATCCTGCTGCTCATTTTCCTGCTCCAAACTGCTCAAATGCTTTACCGCAGCAGTATACTCGCTGTAAAGCTGCTTATACTCCTGCAGTGCCTGCGCCAGCTTCGAACCGCCAAAAGCATCTGTCAGATGCAGCGGCGCATCCGGCTTCAGCAAGGCCTGGTTCTCGTGCTGGCCGTGAATATCCACCAAACGCGCACCGATAGCCTTCAGCACAGCCAAAGGCACCTGCACGCCGTTGATATAAGCGCGGCTCTTGCCCGCAGCACTTATCTGACGCTTCAGAAATAAATCCTCCTCCGGCTCCAGACCGTGCTCCGCCAGCAGCGCTTTAATCTCCTGCTGACCGCTCACGTCAAAAACAGCCTGCACCCACAGTCCGTCAGTACCGCTGCGCACATAATCGGCAGAAGAGCGCCCGCCAAGCACCATGCCAAAGGCATCTATCAGAATAGATTTACCGGCACCGGTTTCGCCTGTAAAAACATTGAAGCCTGGGGTAAAATCAGCATGCGCGTCCTCTAATAGTGCAAAATTGTGAACATGCAATGATTGCAGCATAATCCCTTGCCTCGCTTATCTGTAATTCTTGAAGCGTTCCAGCAGAGTGATTACAGCTTCTTTATTTGGCAGAGCAATGAAAACGGTGTCATCACCGGCAATAGAACCAAGAATCTCCGGCCATTTCATGTAGTCTACGGCAAAGGCAACAGCCTGCGCTGTGCCCGGCAGCGTGCGGATTACCACCATGCTGTCGGAAGCACGTACACTTACGATAGAATCGTTGAAGGTACGCTCCAGACGCTCCATGGTCAGCATCGAGCTGTGCTCCTTCGGATAAGCATAGTGATAATGTCCGTTGGCATCCGGCACCTTGACCAGCATCAGTTCCTTGATATCACGCGAAACCGTAGCCTGCGTAACATCAATGCCCTGATGACGTAAAGCGGAAGCCAAATCCTCCTGCGTTTCAATTTTATTGTTGTCAATAATCTCTTTAATTTTAGCGTGTCTGGTCATTTTCATAGTCAATCACCTCTAAAAGCAAAATATTTCTATGTCGTACTTTCCTATAATCATGATACTTCTATAAAGGTTATGATTTATAGTAATGCCTTACGTATTTATTTATGGATGACGTATACGGTGCCTTATCATGCGCCGCTACGCCCTGTACATCTATCCTTCGTTTACGTCACAGTACACGAGAAGGTGCCAGAAACGAAGAAGGGTAACGATGGCGTACTACTGCTACGTTGAAGAGATCTGATGGCGTATACGCTAGTGCCTTATCATGCGCCGCTACGCCCTGTACATCTATCCTTCGTTTACGTCACGGCACACGAGAAGGTACCGGAGACGAAGAAGGGCGACGATGGCGTACTACTGCTACGTCGAGGGCCCTGATGAAGTATATGGTGCATTATCGTGCGCCGCCTATAAATTGCGCATTAATTTTTGTTGCCAAGTCTGATAATAATCGCGTCGCGTAAGTCTTACAAACTTCATCTCATAAGGCGATTTGGCGATATGCACACTGGTATCGTTAGGCACCTCTATAACATTTTCGCCGTCAGCCGAAAGCAGCATTTCCTCACTGCCTGGAATCGGCCTGAGCTCTATTGTTTCCGACATAGGAATAACAAGCGCTCTGTTCGTCAGCGAATGTGCGCAGACAGGAGTAATGACGCTGACATCAAGCTCCGGCATAACAAGCGGTCCGCCTGCTGAGAGAGAATATGCCGTAGAACCGGTTGCCGTTGCGATAATCAGACCATCTGCCGCATATTTACCGGATAAACGTCCGTTAATAAAAAGCATCATATGCGCCAGCTTACTGAACATGCCCTTAGCCAGAACTAAATCGTTGAGCGCATGCGCCGTAGCAAGCAGCTTATCGCCGCAGATAACTCTGGCCTGCAGCAGACTGCGGCTTTCCAGCGTATAGTTGCCCTGTGCCAGACGGCTGATAGCCTTATACATACCCTGCAAATCAATCTCTGCCAAAAATCCCAGCTTGCCGAAGTTGATACCGAACGCAGGCACATCAAGTGGCGCAAGGTGACGCGCCATCTGCAGCAGTGTACCGTCACCGCCGAGACTAACACCATAGTCCAGTGTTTTCAGCGTTTGCGGCTCACTTTTATTGTAGCTGCTCACGCCATACTGCTGCGCCACCTCCTCAGGCAGCACCGGTTCAAGTCCCCAGTCCTTGCAGAGCTGAACAAATTCCGGCAGAGCGATACGGACGTTTTCTTTACCCAGATTGGGAAAAATCCCTAAACGTTTCTTTTGCATCTCATGCCTCTGTCTTTTCTGCTTTCTTATCTAAGTCGCCATGACTGCGGCCTACAAGCTGTGCTACCTGCTCGCTGCTTACGGCATCGTCGTCACCCAGCGTCAGGTGCAGCAAATATTCAATGTTACCCTCAGGTCCCTTGATAGGAGAAAAATCCAGACCGGCAATACCGAAGCCTTCGCTCTTGGCGAAACTGATAACGTTATTGATAACCTGCTCATGCACGGCAGCATCACGTACAACGCCCTTCTTGCCGACATTTTCCTTGCCTGCTTCAAACTGCGGCTTGATTAAAGCCACTACAAAGCCTTCAGGCTTGAGAATTTTATGGACCGCAGGCAAAATTTTATCCAGCGAAATAAAAGCTACGTCGATGGTAGCAGCATCAACCTGCTCGGGCAGGCTGTCTGCTTCCAGATAACGCACGTTGGTACGCTCCATGTTCACTACGCGCTCATCGTTGCGCAGCTTCCACGCCAGCGTGACCGTCAGCCCGAGGCAGATGGAGGTCGAGACCGACGGCGCGACCGCCATGGTGAAAAAGTACGGCAGAATGGTCATCATCACGACCGCCGCGCCGAAGCCCGTGATGGATTGAACAAAGCCGCCGAGCGCTGCGCTCAGCGCGACTGCAAGGTATACCATAATCGCTTTCCTCTGATTTCCTTTTCTGAAAAAATGACCGCCGGCATTTCTGCCGACGGTCATTGTATGCTTTTTCCCGAATCGTGTCAAGATTTCGCAAAGCTTATTTGCTGCGCTTCTTGCCGAGATAGGCCTCCTTGACCTTTTCATCGGCCAGCAGCTCCGCGCCTGTGCCGCTCATGGTGATGGTGCCGGTCTCGAGCACATAGGCGAGGTCGGCGATCTTGAGCGCCATGTTCGCGTTCTGCTCGATGAGCAGAATGGTCACGCCCTGCTTGTTGATCTCCTGAATGATGGAGAAAATGTCGCGCACGACCAGCGGCGCAAGACCGAGCGACGGCTCATCCATCATAATTAGCTTCGGACGGCTCATCAGTGCGCGCCCGACCGCGAGCATCTGCTGCTCACCTCCGGAAAGTGTTCCTGCGACCTGCTTGCGGCGCTCGAGGAGTCGGGGGAAGCGCTCATAGACATCCTTGATGCTCGCGTCGAACTCGGAACCCGGTCGGGTATATGCGCCCATCTCAAGGTTCTCCTCAACGGTCAGCTGCAGGAATACACGTCTGCCCTCTGGCACGTGCGCAAGACCCATAGAGACTATCTTATCGGGACGAACGGCAGAGATATTCTGTCCGAGAAACTCAACCGAGCCGGTCTTGGAATGCAGCAGACCCGATACGGTCTGGAGGATGGTGGACTTACCCGCACCGTTAGCGCCGATAAGCGTGACAACCTCTCCCTTGTGCACCTCAAACGAAACGTCCTTTATGGCATGGATGCTGCCGTAGTAAACATTTATATTATTGACCTTCAGCATTTTTCATCCTTCTTTCCGAGGTATGCCTCAATGACGGTGGGGTTTGACTGTATCTCTGCGGGCGTTCCCTTCGCGATGACCTGACCGAAATTAAGCACGCAGATGCCCTCGCAGATACCCATGACAAGATTCATATCGTGCTCGATAAGGAGGACCGCAATCTGGAACTGGTCGCGTATCTTGACGATGTTCTCCATAAGCTCCGCAGTCTCTGCGGGGTTCATGCCGGCTGCGGGCTCATCGAGCAGCAGCAGGTTGGCCCCTGAAAGCATAAGCTTGAGAAGCTGTATGCGTGCCTTCTCGCCGCCGGAAAGGGCGCCTATCTCGTTGAATACCTCGTCGCCGCGAATGAGGAACGCCGCCAGGGCGGAACGGACTTGGGTAAGGTCCATTCTTGG
>ERZ780141.1783-NODE-1783-length-11828-cov-7.017583_pt1 | contig 11828 bp, 8 predicted proteins | sample MGYA00433080_ERZ780141 | MGnify/ENA primary metagenome ERZ780141 (study PRJEB29588, sample SAMEA2154047) | human gut metagenome | biome: human gut; feature: human-associated habitat; material: faeces | place: Denmark | collected 2008/2010 ... | reverse complement strand
CTATGATCTTTGGATAACATGATTATATTGCCACGGACTTATGCAACTGTGCCATTGTTTGGGCAGCATTGGCACGCACGTTCTCTATGCCCATTCTTGCCGCCTTTTCACTTGCCTCTTTATTAAGGTAATAAGTGAATCTTGTAGGAAGTATTTGACCATCAGGGATCTTTTTCTTATCCCAATTTTCATCTATTTCCTTTTCAGTTTGATCAACACCAATTTTGTATAATTCATCGGTAGGTCCTTCTCTATGTAATGTAAAGTCTACCGAAACATTACGCAAAGCATCATCGTCATCGTTATAGATAGAGCCAGAAACATCTACAGTAAGAGATAACGCATGAGTGGTCATAAAACCAGTACCAAAGCGTCCGGTACTTTGTTTATCACGAGTCAAACCATCTTCGGTTGTTTGTTCGTTACGTTTCTCTGCACTAAACTTCCATATAAGACCTGTTATAGCCTTATTTGTAAACTGATCTCCGTTATGTTCAAAATATAGTTTTTTCTTACCCTCACTATCTGTATAGTATTTGATTGTTACATCAACATAACGATCTTCTGGATTGGTTCTTTTGACAACAGTATCTTTTGCATTTTGCAAAAGTTCCCATGGCCAACGTTGACAATCAATGTCGCTTGGGTCAGTCAGCTGTGGCAATCTGTCATGGAGATTGTTCACATACTGTTCATACTTGACATCATCAAGGGTTTGGTTCAAAGATTTTGATCTTCCCATTTATTATAGTTTTATCGTTTCAATTTTGTTTTCAATTCTTCTAATATCATGCAGGTGTCTCTGCCTGGTACTCGGTGTATCATGGAGTGGCAGTTTGAGCAGAGGGAGATGAACTTGGTTTTAGGGTCAACATAGTGTTCTCCTTCGATACTGAAATGAGGCTCTACGTGGTGAATCTTTAGTAATCTTCACCGATTTCGCCATAGACCTTGCCGAAGTCGAAACCGCAGCAAGCGCAGCAGATGCAATCGCCCATCACCTCGTTCTTGTAGTATTCTATACACTTACGGCGAAGTTTTGGGTTACGCTCTTTCTTTGTTAAGTTGAACTGGTGCTCAGTTCCCTCTGTGTCAGGTTCGCAGTCTTTGCCGTTACGCGACACCTTACCACCGTATGTTTTTATGGCATTCTCGCCAAGTTGAATATGGTAGTCTTTTGTCTCGCCCTGAATAGGAATAGGTGTAGCGTCAGAGTTGAGTGCCTTGATAAACCTACGATACCACTTCATGGCATTGGCGTAGCGGTTCTCTTCGCTTCTGTCAATGCTTTTGAGCATGGTGTCTGCTTGCATCTTATGCAGGTAGTGATCTACCTCGCCAGCATCCTGAATCTCATAGATAGATTCCAACTGTGTGCCGAAATAGTCATGCAGAGTATTGGGCATAATCAGCTCTATCGTCTCGAAGATGATTGCGATTTCCTCGCTGTTACCGTCAAGATGTTTAAGCAGATAATTGTGGAATACTCCGCTTAATTGCTCACTTGTGTAGGTCTGTTGCGTCATTGCTATTACCTTTATTTCTTGTTCTTACTGCCTTGCATCAGTACCTCTATTGGATTACTGTAGTACTCCTATGAGATTACTCTGGTGAGATTACTCCAGTACTTTAGACACAATATACTTTTCCGCATAGAAGGTGGTCGCATGAACAAAAGCCCCACGCCAGTGTATATATGTATAGATAGCCCACACATACCAGCGAACACACAAGTGCCTGCCAACACACGAGGGATGTACATGATACACCTCATAGGGCGTCCCCGTTGCTTTGTTTTTGATTTGTCGTTGAATTTGCGAGATTCTTCTACCGTCAAAATCAAAGCGTACAGTAACGCCTTTATTGTAAATGCTTCTTCCACCCCACCCCACCCCCGCTGGGGCTTTCAGCGGATGAAAGATACTGCAAAGTTACCATTTTTAACATAACCAGTAGAATAATTCTGCAACTATTTTCTTGTTCAAATTGGTCCATTTTACTTTGGACACATAAAGTAAGGAGAATCAGCAAGCAAATGAGCACAGCCAGGGGAATAAGGCCAGACTGTTTGTATAACGAGGATTGAGGCAAGAATGGCAAGATTAGGCTACGAAAACAGAAGAGGAAGCATCAAGAAGACAAATCCTCAAAGAAAAGCCAGGTCACATGATTTCATCAGAAACCAGTACGTATTTCAAAAAAGCCTCTGCCCGAACATAAAACCATAATTCTTTGAGGCTCGTGGGATTTACTCCTGAAGACGGTCTCGGGAAGTCATCTTCGAGGAAGGAAAGGGGTAGATTGGTGTTGGCAATGCCGGCCTACTCTATTTGTGGGTGAGAAGAAGAAGTCTTATGTGCAGGATTCATTTAGCCTCCTGGGCGGGTGCACTGTATGTCTCCACCGTCCAACCCTAGGCTGGACGGTCAGAGAATATATACTGACTTGGCAAAGTAAGCTTGCTTCTTCCACCGTCCAGCCTTGGGTTGGACGGTGGAAGATGACTTCTCTCCTGATTTGAAGACATACAGAAAGTGCCGAAGAAGCCTTCATCTCCTTATTCACCAACCGGCTTCCTTGTACACAGCATCGTAATTACCATCGGCGAAAGGATATGGGTGCTGCCATTCTTAAACTGGTTGCTGTCATTACGAGAGACTTCAACATCATGGATGAAGAAGTGCCAGAAGCTGTGGTTGACAAATCTGATGAGCTTGCTCATACAGACATTATTATGGACGTAAAACGGTGAGTCAGGAACTCCCGGAACTCGAATTACACAACCAACACCATAATCCTGCAACTATTTTTCCGTCCAAATTGGCCCATCACACTATGGACGCATAAAGCAAGGACAATAAGCGAGAAAAAGAGCACAGCCGAGGGAACAAGGCCAGACTGATTGTACGATGATATTGGAGCAGGAATAACAAGATTAGACTACAGAAACGAAGAGGAAGACATCAAGAAGACAAATTCTCAAAGAAAAGTCACATGGCTCTTTGACACTATAGAGAAAAATGATTATCTTTGCTCGAAGATAAGAAATCAAGCATGCTCTTGCCAGACAAAGAGCAGCCCAAAAGGCCAGGCACTATGTCATACTCCAAAATCAAAGAATTCTCAACTTGTCTTTGGGGCAAGTTCAATGTTCAATTCACAGCCAATGAAGATGTTAATATCATCGTTGGCATCAACGGCAGCGGCAAGACTACTTTGCTCAACAGGATTTACAAGTATGCTCTCGAAAAGCTCAACGACAAGAACCAGATTGCATATGTACCCTCCATTGACAATCTCATCATGCGTGACAAACGCAAGATTGCCAATGCATTGACCCAGGAACTTGAATTCTACATGTTCGACATGAAGACAGGCCCATCAATGATGTACCAGCGCATGGCAATGATTGATGCTCCTGCAGAAAAGCAAGCCACGATGAAAGCACGTGTCGATGAGTTCATTTCGACCGTAAACAAACTGTTCAAGGACACTTGCAAAAGCATTGAGATAGAGGGGAACAAATTCAATGTCATCTCCAAAGGGGAGATCTTACCCATTGATGCACTGTCTTCCGGAGAGAAACAAGTTCTCCTAATCTTACTTCGTGTATTCCTTATGGAAGGCAAAGAAGCATACGTATTGCTTGACGAACCCGAGAACTCACTTGACATCAGTTGGCAATATGAGCTAATCAACACTCTCATAAAACTTAATCCAAACGCACAGTACTTTATCACTACACATTCTCCAAGCATATTTGGCGATGGATGGGGAGATAGAATCATCTACATGGAAGACGTAACGACTCCTGCCAAGTAAGGGACATATGAACAGAACCGAAGACCAAGCACGATACTACAACAATCTTCCATTGCGCGACAGGAGCATCAAAGCTGTCGTACATTTGGAAGATGCTGAGGACATCCAATTCTGGAACCACCAATTGCAGAACGCGCATCCTGCAACGTATCACTATATCACATATTCCAAGAACGGCAAAGGAACGAATACAAGAGGATGTGAACAATGTCTTCGCTACAAGCCCTATCTGACAAAGCGATTCTTTATCTGTATAGACAGCGACCTGCGTCAGCTAAGAGGAGAAGAGGGACTTACCGCAGAGAACAAAATTGCCCAAACGTATGCATATTCATGGGAGAACCATTTCTGTGAAGCCGGTTATCTCCAAAATAGGTTTGCGACATTGGTTTCTGACGCTGAATTCGATTTCAGAATCTTCCTCAAGAACCTTTCTGCTGCTATGTACAAGCCACTCCTTTACCTTATCTATTATAGTCAAGACCCCAATTTGAACCAGCAATGGAATATCAGGAAGTTCAATACATGCCTTCCTCTTCAGCCCAGGCGAGAAGAACTCGCAGAGAACGGAAAGGCATATATTGAAAAGGTTAAAACTCTGTTTGCCGAAGCACTTGAGACTCTACAACGACCAGCGATGATGACAAACGAGTATCTGAATGAAGAAAATGCCTACCTTCATACCCAAGGCCATCAGATATACAAATTGGTTCTTCAAATCGGCACCCTGCTGTGCAGGAACGCAAATGTCGCTTTCAAGTCAGACATCCTTGACAAAGCAACCCACACAAATGGGTATCCTGAGATAGAGAGAGTACAAGCGGACCTCAAGCAAATAACCTCTGCATAGATTAAATCAGACTCCCTTGTTGATGGAATCGATGTAGGCGAGGATTTCATCGCGGCCAAGGCGGGTTTCCGAACTGGTGACGAAGTATGGGGGAAGTTCCTCCCACTGCTCGCGCAGCTTGTTCATATAGGCTTTGGCCTGTGCCAGCACCTTGGTTTTGGGAAGCTTGTCGGCCTTGGTGAACACGATGCTGAAGGGAATGCCGTTCTCTCCGAGCCAGGTCATAAACTCCAGGTCGATAGCCTGAGCAGAGTGACGGATGTCGATGAGCAGGAAGAGGTTGCACATCTGCTCGCGCTCGAGGATGTAGCCGTCTATCATGCGCTCAAACTTATCCTGGTCCTTCTGGCTTCGCTTGGCATATCCATAGCCTGGGAGATCGACCAGAAACCACTCCTTATTTATAAGGAAATGGTTGATGAGAATGGTCTTGCCGGGAGTGGCCGACGTCTTGGCCAGTTTGCTATGATTGGTGAGCATATTGATGAGACTGGATTTGCCCACGTTGCTTCGGCCTATGAAGGCATATTCAGGCAAGTCGGTCTTGGGGCACTGGCTTACCAGCGCGCTGCTGATGGTGTATTCTGCCGATTTTATCTGCATGGTGTATATATCTTGTGTGAGTATTTGCCCCTTCCGAGGCGGCTTTGTGAGTAATCCCGCACACCCAGCCGCGGTGCGGATCGCGGTTACATGGAGAAGTTGTAATTGAAGCCCATACTGAAGTACTCCTTGAACATGATGTACTTGCCCTTCTTGTTCTTGTTGTTCCTCGAGCTGTCATCGATGCGGGGATATACATTGAGCGAAGCGTTCATCAGCCTGTTGATGCTGAAATTGAAGTTGTGCTCCCACTCGATGCGAGTCATGTGCAGGTTGCTGTACCAGAAGAGTCTCTGCGACCAGTGAACGGGCTTGAATATCTGCCACCCCGTGTTGAGCGTGACGTTGGGACCAAAGCTGTGCTTCGAGTTATGCCCTGGTCTCACACCGTAGTTGGTAACCAAAAGGTCACGATCAACATACCTTATATTATAGGCCAACGGAGCCATATTGAGGCTTCCAGTAAACTTCTTCTTCTTTCCCCACGCTATGGTATAGCGCATACCAGGAGCTATGGTGACGTCGAGAGGAGAGAGGAAGTCAGACTGCACCACATCGGAATTTTCCCTATAGTTAGGCACTATCTGCGTGGACATGTTTATCTGGCCAGAGTAATACAGGTTCTTCACCGCCTGATAACCCCAGTTGGTGGTAAAGCGAAGAGAGTTGGTATTGGGTCGGAACACGCGGCTCTTGTCCGACTTCTTGGTTGTGAAGCCCAAGCGTGCTTCCAGCGAGTTGTTCCACGTTATCTTCTTCTGGTTGTTGAAGTTGAAATTGAGGGTCAGCGTAGCCAGTCCCGTGTAGGCATTCTCGCCTCCGCCAGCCCAGTTGTCCGAGAAATGCGACTGGGTGAAGTGCAGCGAGGTGTTGCCCGTCACCTTCCAGAAGTTGGGTCTTCGCGTGACCACCACGATATCGCCATCCACTGTAGGTGTGAGACTACCTCCCTTCACCTTGTCCGACAGGCGGTCATCGGTCTTCAGTTTCTCTGTGATATCCTCGCGGAAAGCGCCCTGCTGCTTGATGGTAGCCTCGGTTTGCGTCACCAGCCAGGGAGCCTGCACATACATGCGTGCCAGCGCCACATTGCCTGCATAAGCTCTGCGCAACTGGCTGTCACCCGCCACCTTGGCCGAATCAACGCCCGACATCATCTGCGCCAGCACCGACGAGAAGAGGGTGGGAGTAGTGAGCACGTGCGCATAATATCCATTGGGCACCAGCTGCGGCACAATGGTGTTGAGCGAATCCCGCTCCCTACCCAGGCTGTCAAGCCTCTGCAGGTACAGTTGTGTGATGACCATAAGGGTGTCGGGCTTCACCTCCATCACCGTGTTCTCCGTGTGAACCTTCCTCGCAGAAAGGTTTGCCAGAGGCATGGCAACGAGCAGAAGCGTAAGCAGAATCTTCATCCTTGACTGTAATTTTCTGCAAAGATAGTCATTTTAAGAGCAGAGAGGAAAGTCTTTTGAGGGAATTTTAGTAATTTTGCAACTTAATTCAAGGATTGATTAAATATTTTACTGAAGTGGCAGAGACAAAGTACATTTTCGTGACCGGCGGTGTGGTATCATCGCTGGGCAAGGGTATAATCTCCTCTTCGATAGGCAAATTGCTGCAAGCCAGAGGCTACAACATCACTATCCAGAAGTTTGACCCGTACATCAACATCGACCCTGGAACGCTCAATCCCTATGAGCATGGGGAGTGTTACGTGACTGTAGATGGTCTGGAGACGGACCTCGACCTGGGCCACTACGAACGCTTCACCGGCATACAGACCACCAAGGCCAACAACATCACCACCGGGCGCATCTACCAGAACGTGATAGAGAAGGAACGCAGGGGCGATTATCTGGGCAAGACCATACAGGTGGTACCGCACATCACCGACGAGATAAAGCGTAACATACAACTGCTCGGCCACGACAAGAAGTTCGACTTCGTCATCACAGAGATAGGCGGAACGATAGGCGATATCGAGAGCGCCCCCTTCCTGGAGGCCATCCGACAGCTGAGATGGGAGCTTGGGAAGAACGCCGTAAACGTGCATCTGACTTATGTTCCCTATCTGCATGCAGCAGGAGAGCTGAAGACCAAGCCCACCCAGAGCAGCGTGAAGCAGCTCCAGAGCCAGGGTATCCAGCCCGACATACTGGTGCTGCGCACCGAGCATCACCTGAGCGACGATATGCGCAAGAAGGTGGCCAACTTCTGCAACGTGGAGCTGGAGTGCGTGATACAGAGCGAAGATATGCCCAGCATATACGAGGTGCCAGTGGCTATGCAGGATCAGGGGCTGGATGCTGCCATCCTGAGGAAACTGGACATCCCCGTGGGCGAGAAACCGCAGCTGGGTCCATGGCGCAACTTCCTGGAGCGCAGGCGCAATGCCAAGGAGATAGTGCGCATAGGTCTGGTGGGCAAATACGACCTGCAGGATGCCTACAAGAGCATACTGGAGAGTCTGGCTCACGCCGGCACCTACAATGACCACAAGGTGGAGACGCAATTCATCAACAGCGAACATGTGTCGGCCGACAACGTGGGCGAACTGCTGAAGGATATGGACGGCATAGTCATCTGCCCAGGATTCGGCCAGAGAGGCATCGAAGGCAAAATCATCGCCGCACAATATGCACGCGAGCATGATATGCCAGCCTTCGGCATCTGCCTGGGAATGCAGATGATGGTGATAGAGTTTGCACGCAACGTGCTGGGCTACAAGGATGCCAACAGCCGCGAAATGGACGTGAAGACCACTCACAACGTGATAGACATCATGGAGGAGCAGAAGAACATCACCAACATGGGCGGCACCATGCGTCTGGGCGCCTATGACTGCCAGCTGAAAGAAGGCAGCCGCACCTGGGAGGCATACGGCCATCAGGAGTGCGTCAGGGAGCGTCACCGCCACCGCTACGAGTTTAACAATAAATATATAAAGGAATACGAAGCACACGGAATGCAGTGTGTGGGCTTCAACCCCGAGAGCCACCTGGTGGAAATCGTAGAGATACCCAACCTGAAATGGTACATAGGCACACAGTTCCATCCCGAGTACAGCAGCACGGTACTGAAGCCGCATCCGCTGTTCATGAGCTTCGTGAAAGCTTGCATAGAGAACAAAAAATAAAAATATCCCCAACAAGGACATGGACAAAAACACAATTACAGGCTTCGTGCTGATAGCCCTGGTGCTGATCGGATTCAACTGGATCAGCCGCCCTTCGCAGGAAGAACTCGCCGAGATGGCTCGTCAGGACAGCATAGCCGCAGTACAGCAACAGCAGGCCGAAACCAAAGCAAAGGCCATCAAGGAGAAGAACGAGCAGCAGAACAGTGCGCTGAGTGCCGACAGCACATCGCTTTTCTTCGCACAAAGAGCATCCCAGGGTGAAGACATCATCCTGAAGAACAACCGCGTGGAGCTTACTCTCTCCACACTGGGCGGTATGGTGCAGCGCGCCGAAATACTGGGCTACAAGAGCCGCCGACGCGACGGGAACGTGCAGATACTCACTCCCGAGGACGCTCACATGACACTCTCGCTGGCAGGCAAGTCGGACAACATCGTCACCGACGACTACTGCTTCACCCCCACAGCACAGACCGACAGCACCGTAGATATGGTGCTCGAGCAGGACGGCAAGAAGCTGACCATCAGCTACAACCTTCGTCCCGACAGCTACATGCTGGATATGGACGTGAAGGTGGAGGGGCTGGCCGGCTTCTTTGCGCCCAAGACAAAGACGCTCACAGTGAACTGGACCGACCATCTGGTGCAGCAGGAGAAGGGTTACGACTTTGAAAACCGCTACAGCTGCCTCACCTACAAGCGCAAGGGAGAGGGAACGAAACACCTGAAGGAGACATCAGAGGATACCAAGAAGCCCGAAGAGGCTCTCGACTGGGTTGCCTTCAAAAACCAGTTCTTCAGCGTGGTACTCATCGCACAGCAGGATTTCACGGGTGCCGAACTGAAGAGCACCCCCGACGAGGACAAGAAGAACGGCTATCTGAAGACCTATGAGGCAGAGGCCGAAACATTCTTCGACCCCACAGGCAAGGAGGCCACCCACCTGCAGATGTACATCGGTCCCAACAAGTTCCACACCCTGCAGGACCACAACAAGCTGTCTTCAGCCAAAGAGGATCTGAAACTGGAGGATCTGGTCAACCTGGGTTGGCCCATCCTGAAGTGGATTAACCGCTGGTTTATCCTCAACCTCTTCGACTGGCTCACCTCATTCGGTCTGCCCATGGGCATCGTGCTCCTGCTGCTGACAGTCATTGTGAAGGCGCTGGTATATCCCACCACACGCAAGAGCTACATCAGCAGCGCCAAGATGCGAGTGCTCAAACCACAGATAGACGCCCTCTCTGCCAAGTATCCCAATCCCGATGACGCGATGAAGAAACAGCAGGAGATGATGCAGATATACAGCCAGTACGGCGTGAGTCCAATGGGTGGCTGCCTGCCTATGCTCATACAGATGCCCATCTGGGTGGCGCTTTTCAACTTCGTGCCAAACGCCATCGAGCTGCGTGGAGAAAGCTTCCTCTGGGCCGATGACCTCAGTGCCTACGACGATGTATTGCGCTGGAACAAGGACCTGTGGCTCATCGGTGACCACCTGAGCATATTCTGTCTGCTCTTCTGCCTTACCAACATCGTGAACACATGGATAAGCATGAGGCAGCAGAAGGACCAGATGAGCGGCGAGCAAGCACAGCAGATGAAGACCATGCAGTACATGATGCTCATCATGCCGGTGGTGTTCTTCTTCATGTTCAACAACTATTCAAGCGGACTCTGCTACTATTACTTCCTCTCCGGACTCACCAGCGTGCTCATCATGTGGTATCTGCGCAAGACCACCGACGACGCCAAACTGCTGGCCAAACTGGAGGCCTACAAGCAGCAGCACAAGAATGACCCGAAGAAGACATCGGGCATGGCAGCCCGCCTGGAAGCACTGCAGAAGATGCAGGAGGAGCAAGCCCGACGCGCAAAGAAGTAATCATTTACCAATCATGAAGATAAAAACTATCATAGCAGCAGCCCTCACGGGGGCTGCTCTTACCGTTTCAAGCAGTATGACGGCCAATGACCTGATGACACCCGAAACGCTGTGGAGCATGCACCGGTTGGGCAGCTTTGCCGTTTCGCCACAGGGTGACCGCGTGGTATATACACTGAGCACGCCCGACATACAAGCCAACAAGAACCGCACAGCCATCCTCACCATCGGCATCGACGGCACCGGACGCAAGCGCCTGACCACTGGCCAGGAGAGCGAAGTGGAGCCCACATTCATTGCCGACGGCAAGCGTATCGCCTTCCTGAAAGGCGGCGACCTGTGGACAATGGACTGCGAGGGACAGGACAGAAAGCAGTTGTCCAAGACCGGAGACATTGAGGGCTTCAAGTTCTCGCCCGACGGCAAGCAGGTAATAGTCATCCGCCAGGTGGAGAGCACAGCCAGCATCAAGGCCAAAGAGAAGGATCTGCCCCTGGCCACCGGACTGGTAATCACCGATATGAACTATCGCCACTGGGACCAGTACGTGCAGACTATCCCCCACATCTTCCTTGCACCTGTGGGCGCAGATGCCTTGGGCGAGATGAAAGACCTGCTCGAAGGTGAACCCTACGAATGTCCCGTACTGCCCTTTGGCGGTTCGGAGCAGTTCTGCTGGAGCCCGGACGGACAGCAGATAGCCTACACCAGCCGCAAGAAGACCGGCGTAGCCTATGCCACAAGCACCGATACCGACATATATATATATAATGTGTCAACGGGCGAGACCACCAATGTGTGCAAGCCCGCAGGCTACACCGAGCCTGAGGCAGACGCACTGTGCAGCCTGGAGAAGCAGACCAAGAACCAGAGCACAGAGGATATCAATGCCGGATATGACCAGGATCCCCAGTTCAGCCCCGACGGCAAGATGCTGGCATGGAAGAGCATGAAGCGCGACGGATACGAGAGTGACCGCACACGCCTGTGCGTTATGGACCTGAAGAGCGGCAAGAAGACATACGTCACCGAAGAGTTTGAGAGCGGAGTGGATGCTTTCTCATGGGCCGATGACAGCAAGACGCTCTACTTTGTGGGCGTATGGCAGGCACGCTCGATGGTGTATCAGACCAATCTGAAGGGCAAAGTGGAAGCCATCACGACCGGCGATTTCGACTACGGAACAGCCGTCTCCCTGCCCGGCAACAAGCAGTTGCTGGCCAACCGTCACAGCATCTCTTCGCCCGACGACCTGTACCTGCTCACGCCCATCAAGCGCAAGGGCACTGTGGTCAAGCAGATTACCTATGAAAACCGCGAGATACTCTCCAAGCTCAAGATGGGCAATGTGGAGGAACGATGGGTGGAGACCACCGACGGCAAGAAGGAACTGTGCTGGGTAATCTATCCCCCTCACTTCGACAAGAACAAGCAATACCCCACTCTGCTGTTCTGCGAAGGCGGCCCCCAAAGCCCCGTGAGCCAGTTCTGGAGCTACCGTTGGAACTTCCAGATAATGGCTGCCA
>ERZ780141.1782-NODE-1782-length-11832-cov-5.479239_pt1 | contig 11832 bp, 12 predicted proteins | sample MGYA00433080_ERZ780141 | MGnify/ENA primary metagenome ERZ780141 (study PRJEB29588, sample SAMEA2154047) | human gut metagenome | biome: human gut; feature: human-associated habitat; material: faeces | place: Denmark | collected 2008/2010 ... | reverse complement strand
CTTGCCTATACGAGCGGCTTCACCGCTCTGGCGGGTGGTGTCGCACCTATGTTGGTTAGAAGTTCACGCGGATTTCGCTGATTTATTATGTGGGGCATGTTCTTTTGGTGGAATATGGCGTTTGGGTAGGTTGGGAGACTGTTTGGAAGGGTAGGGATGCGACAGTGCGTTCGGTATGCCACGTCCCTACCGGTTGTGGTTATCGCTACAAACAGCGGTTGAGAAATGAGATGCATTTGCCCTTCGGCTTGCGCAATTAATAGTACAATACCGCTGTGTGTATCCTTGAGTCCAAAAAGATACCAAATATACTGTAGGCTTTTTCGTATCTTTCATCATCTGATTCTACAAAATGAAACTTGCCTGATTTATCTTTAAACAATCTTTTTTCGCCATCGTGAACCTGGCTCGATATTTTATAAATTATTCCGTAGCCATCATTCCAAGTGCATTCGAGGATGACCTTCTCTTTATCGATTAACTTTGGATGACACTTGACGAATTTCTCGACATTTTCCACTTTGCATTGGTCTGTTAAATAGTCGTAGGCTTCGCGATAAATGTTATAGAATGTACTGTTCTCATCATCTACGTCGAAATAGAAATCTTCACATACGGCTTTAAGGATTGTCAGAGTATACAAATGATCTTTTGTCATGTCCGCTTCGTTTCCTTCAAAACTAAATTCCATAATTTTTTGTTTTTAAGTGGTTGTTAAAATTTATATCTGTTTGCATTGGTTGCGTTATTTATTCATTATATCGATTTTCGGAACAATGCAAATATGTAGAAGGTTATATAAAATTCCAAATATAATCGGGATTTTATATAACCTTTATTTAACGCTGTGATTCAGGATTTTAACGGCAAATAACGGCCAGTTAAATAAAACATTGTGGCATCGGTGAGAGATACCTATAAATTGGTATTGTATGTGGCGGAAAATTGCTGTAACTTTGTGATGTTATAACAAAGACTTTTTAGGGAAGATAAGATATATGTATCTATCAGATTTGGAAATAGGGATGTCAGCGAGAGTGTTGACTGTGGGAGGTGAAGGCGAGTTGCGCCAGCATTTCCTGGATATGGGGCTGATTCCGCACGGAATGGTGACTCTGATGAAATATGCCCCGATGGGCGACCCAATGCAATTGCGCATACATGACTATGAACTCACGTTGCGTCGTGCCGACGCGGCGCTGATTGAGGTGGAGCCATTGCCCGACGATTATGTGGATGATACCGACTATAGCGCTGAGGTGGTGATAGAAAACCATGCTGAGCACCCAGGATTCGGTGAAATGGGTCCGGAACACAATCCTAAAGAGGAGCATCCTCTGCCTAAGAGCCACACGCTCACTTTTGCCCTTGTGGGAAACCAAAATTGTGGCAAGACCACGCTATTCAATCAGTTGACTGGTAGCAACCAGCATGTGGGCAATTTTCCTGGCGTGACGGTTGACCAAAAAAGCGGTCATTTGAAGGGTTACCCAAACACGGTGGTGACCGATTTGCCGGGCATATATTCGCTGTCGCCATACACCTGCGAGGAAGTGGTGTCGCGCGACTTCATCTTAGACTCTAAGCCTTCGGGCATTATCAATATTGTGGATGCCACCAACATTGAGCGTAATCTCTACCTAACGATGCAGCTTATGGAGCTGGGTGTGCCTATGGTGCTTGCCCTGAACATGATGGATGAGGTGGAGAACAATCATGGCACAATACGCGTGAACATGATGGAACAGCTGCTGGGCATACCGGTGGTGCCAATCTCCGCCGCTAAAAACGAGGGCGTAGACGAGTTGGTGCAGCATGCCCTGCACGTGGCTAAATATCAAGAGCGCCCTATGCGCCGTGATTTTTGTAACCCTGCCACAAACGGCGCCGTGCATCGTGCCATACACGCCATAATGCACTTGATAGAAGATCATGCCGACGAGGCTGGCATACCACGCCGCTTTGCCGCATGCAAATTGATAGAGGGCGATACTCTGGTGCTGAATGCGCTCAATCTGCGCGACGATGAGAAACTTATGCTCAACCGTGTGGTGGAGCAGATGGAAGAGCATCGCGGACTCGACCGTAGCGCTGCCATTGCCGATATGCGCTACACCTTTATTAATGCGCTGTGCCACCAGACGGTGGTGAAGCCTCGCGAGAGCAAGGAGCACCAGCGCAGTCGGCACATTGATGCCGTGCTTACCGGCAAATGGACGGCGATACCGGCGTTTGCGCTGATTATGGCATTCACCTTTTGGATGACATTTGATGTGATAGGTGGCACAATGCAGGGCTGGCTCGACGAGGGCATCGACTGGCTGTCGGCTTGGGTGAACAACGCCTTGGTGCAGTGGCAGATAGAACCTACGGTGCAATCGCTCATCATAGATGGTATAATCGGCGGTGTGGGCAGTGTGGTGACATTCTTGCCTATTATCGTCACCCTGTTTTTCTTCCTCTCGATGCTTGAGGATAGCGGATATATGGCGCGAATAGCGTTTGTGATGGATAAGTTGCTACGTCGCATCGGTTTGTCGGGTCGCTCAATAGTGCCATTGCTTATCGGCTTTGGTTGTAGCGTGCCAAGTATTATGGCGAGTCGCACGTTGCCATCGCAGCGCGACCGCATACTCACCATCATGCTCACTCCGTTTATGAGTTGTACAGCCAAGTTGCCTATATATGCCTTCTTCACCGCCGTGTTCTTTCCTGAGAATGCCGGGTTGGTGATGGTGTGCTTATATCTGATAGGCATCATCGTGGGTATAATCTGCGCTTTTGTGCTGAAATCGTTGAAGTTCTCTGGTTCGGCGGTGCCGTTTGTGATGGAATTGCCAAACTACCGTATGCCGGGATATAAGAATGTCACCCACTTACTGAGCGACAAGGCAAAAGACTTCTTGCAACGCGCTTTCACCGTGATATTCTTGGCATCGCTTGTGATATGGTTCCTGCAGACGTTTGATTTCCGCCTGCACGTGGTGGCCGACTCAAGCGATAGTATGCTTGCCGTGGTAGCCGGAGCGGTAGCGCCATTGTTTAAGCCGCTTGGTTTTGGCGATTGGCGAATCGTTACATCGCTGATTTCTGGCTTTATCGCCAAGGAGAGCGTGGTGTCGACACTCACGGTGCTCTTTGGTGCAGGCACAACAATATCCACGCTGCTATCTACGGGCACGGCATTCTCGCTGCTTGTGTTCTGCTTGCTCTATACGCCATGCGTTGCCACGATTGCGTGCATACGCCGCGAGCTCAATGGCAGAAGCGCTGTGATGATAATGCTTGGTCAGTGCATCATAGCATGGTTGTGTGCCTACGTTGTGAATGTTGTGGTGTCGCTAATCTGTTGATTGTTCGGTTATGAATGTTTCCACCATATTGCTATTGATTGTAGTGGCCGCGCTTGTGGCTGTGATAGTGCGCATATTGGTGCGCAGTGGAGGCAACACCTGCCCTGGTTGCGCTGGCTCATCGGGGTGTCCGCATTGCCATAGCGGTAGGATTGCTCCTCGCTCCGATGCCCCAAAGCCGCCGTGTTGCGCGGGTAAGCCAAACGAAAAAAATCGTAAAAGAGCTAATTGTAATTCTTGCGAGAAACATTGAAAAATATTACCTTTGTTTCAATAATGTTACTTAAGCCTCCTTAATTTATGATTTATGAAATAGCACATATCATTAAACAATACTTCTCCTTCTTGTGGGACGCTATGGAATGGTGTAATTCTAAAGGGTTTAAAGTATTGTATGGTAAGAAATTACGAAATATCGATGCACTGATAAGGAGAGAATACCAGTCACCCTATGATATGCGTATGCTGACGGCAGCCGACTGCAAGTTGGCGGCTGATTTTTTTGCGTCGCAACCCGAATCGGCATTTGAGCATTTCCGTCCACACCCTTTTGATGAGCAAAGCCTTAAAAGATTTTTTGGAATGGACTCCGTCTTGGCATTTATGCTATATGAGAAGGCGGCGAAGACCGAGAAGATGATAGGATATTGCTTTATGCGCTCGTTTGTGCACGGATGCACCTACCGAGGTTATATGGTTGATTACGACCATTATAGCAAAGGTATTGCCAAGGAGATGGGCTACTGCATGAATAGCGTGGGCGATTATTCGGAATTGAAGATGTTTAAAAGCATTTCTCCTAAAAACACACGATCGCTTGGCGTCACTGAGGCTGTATGTAATACCGAATTGATAAAAACACTTGATAACGGCGACCTATTGCTACGTTGCTATAGCAAGGCAAAATCCGATAAAAAAAATGATGAAGCTTAAGCGACTTTTCGATGTAGTGGCTTCGCTTGTCGGGCTGCTGCTGATATGGTGGGTATTTCCTTTGGTAGCAATATTGATACGCTGGAAGATGCTTGGAGCGTCGGCTATTTTCTCGCAACAACGTGTGGGAAAAGACGGTAAACTCTTTATGTGCCATAAATTTCGCAGCATGACGGCTGTGCACCACGGATCATCGGTGAGCATAGCTGGCGAGAGTCGCATCACGCCGCTGGGCGCAATGCTTCGTCGCTACAAAATCGACGAATTGCCTGGGCTGTGGGATGTGCTGATAGGGAAAATGTCGTTTGTGGGTCCGCGCCCCGATGTGCCTGGCTATGCCGATATGCTCACGGGCGACGACCGCAAGGTGTTGCTGATGCGCCCGGGAATCACCGGCCCTGCCACATTGAAGTATCGTGCCGAGGAAGAATTGATTTCGCAGCATGTGGCGCAGCGCATTGCTGAGGGCGACACGCGCTCTGAGCAAGAAATTGCCAAGGACTACAACGACAATGTGATTTACCCCGATAAGGTGCGCCTCAATAAGTATTACTATGAGCACTACTCATTCGCCAAGGATTTGCAAATGATATTCGCAACCGTGCTTGGCTACAAGATTGAGTATGCAGGGGAGTGGGTGTGACCTTCGCTGCCGCCGTCAGCCGTTGAGGTTGGCGTTGAGGAAGTCTTTCACACGGTTCATCAGCCACATAGGGGTGGAAGTGGCACCGCAGATGCCAATGTGCTCTTTGCCAACAAACCAATCAAGGTTGATTTCTTCTTCATTTGAAATAAGATAGCTCATCGGGTTCACTCGGTGGCATTCTTCGTATAGAATGCGGCCGTTGCTGCTTTTGCTTCCGCACACAAAGAGTATCACGTCGTGGCTTTTGGCAAACTCCTTGATTTGTGGAATGCGGTTTGCCACGCGGCGGCAGATGGTGTCGAAACTGCGAAATTCCACGCCCTCAGCCACACGGCTCTGTATCTCGTTGACGATTTTTGTAAACCCTTGTAGCGACTTGGTGGTCTGTGAATACAGGTAGATGTTGCGAGAGAAATCTATCTTGTCTACCTCGTCAACGCTCTCTATCACCAAGGCGTTGCCATCGGTCTGTCCCACCAATCCATTCACTTCGGCGTGGCCTTTCTTGCCGTAGATCACTATCTGCGGATGCTCGTCGCCGGGCGTCTCGTGATAGGTGGTGTGGATGCGCTTCTGCAGTTGCAGCACCACAGGGCAAGTGGCATCGATAATCTCGATATTGTTTCGTTGAGCCATTTGGTAGGTTGCAGGAGGTTCGCCGTGGGCACGAAGCAGCACCTTCACGTTGTGCAACTCGTTCATCTGCTCGTGTGTGATGGTTTCAAGCCCGATTTTTTGCAGACGTTCCACCTCGTTGCTGTTGTGCACGATGTCGCCCAGACAGTATAGGTGCCCCGACTTATTGATTTCTTCTTCGGCTTTGCGTATAGCAGTCACCACGCCGAAGCAAAATCCCGAACCGTTGTCAATTTCAATTGTTGCCATAATGCGTGAAAAAGTGGTGCGATGTAGTGTGTGTTAGCGAATTTATTTGTCAGCGATGCTGTGATAGAGGTCAATCAGCCATTGATTTTGCTCGTCGCGGCTCATATTGCTGTTGTCGAGCACGTGTGCGTCGTCGGCACGGCGCAAAGGGCTTTCTTCGCGTGTGCTGTCGATGTGGTCGCGGTGCTTCACGTTTTCAAGCACTTGCTCGTAGGTGGTAGTGGTGTCGCCCTTGCTGCGCAGCTCGTCGAAGCGGCGTTGAGCGCGGGTTTCGGCCGAAGCATCTACATAGACCTTCATTTCGGCATCGGGAAATACGGTAGTGCCTATGTCGCGGCCGTCCATCACTATGCCCTTATTATTGCCCATTGCTTGTTGCTGAGCCACCAGTGCGTGGCGCACAAATGGTATTGCAGCGATGGTGCTCACTCGGCTCGATACGCGCATGTCGCGTATTTCGTGCTCCACGTTTTTGCCATTGAGGTAAGTCTCGGTGGCGCCAGTGGTGGCGTTTACGCCGAATGATATCTTGATGTCGTTGATGCGCTTTTGCAATTCATCGGTGTTGACGGTGTTGTCGTCTGCGATAATACCGTTGTCGATGCAGTATAGTGTCACGGCGCGATACATGGCACCGCTGTCGATATATGCGTAACCGATCGATTTTGCGAGCACCTTAGCCATGGTGCTTTTGCCAGACGATGAAAAGCCGTCGATGGCTATAGTGATTTTATTATTTGTCATAGTTGTTTGTGATAAATATGATTATACAATGATACAGAGTGCAAAATTACAAACTTTTTTGCACATCTGCACCCAATTGCCTCGGCTTATAGGCCGAATAGGGCGTGGGCGTTGGCGTCGGTGATGCCCGACACTTCGTCTGTGTTCATTGCCAAATGCGATGCTATGCAGGCGGCTATGTGGGGTATGTTGGCGCTCTCGTTGCGCTTGCCGCGGTTTGGCACAGGAGCAAGGTAAGGTGAGTCGGTCTCGAGCAATATCCGGTTGATGCCTATTGTGGGCAATATTTCTGGTATCGACGATTTCTTGAAGGTGACAATGCCGTTGATGCCGAAATAGAAGTCGCCGCGGCGGCGTATGTCTTCCACCTCCTCGTTTGTGCCGGTGAAGCTGTGAAATACGGCTTGTGGCAGCGGACCGCTGAAGTGGTCGAACACTTCGAGTACTTGCGCCAACCCTTCGCGGCAGTGTATTATCACTGGCAATCCCAGTTCCACAGCCCAGTGGCATTGTGCATCGAAGGCGGCCAATTGCTCTCTATGGTAGGTTTTGTCCCAATAGAGGTCGATGCCCACTTCGCCGATAGCTACATAGTGGTTGATGCCCAGGTAGTGTTCTACTTGCGCCAGCGATCGGCGCCAATCGTCGTTTACCTCGGTGGGGTGAAATCCCATAGCCATAGAGGTGCAATGCTCAAACTGCTGGTGCAGCTCGTGCATCGGCTCGATGGTGGTGAGGTCTACGTTAGGCAGCACCAGATGGCTTACGCCACTTGTCAGGGCGCGTTGCATCACATCGGTGCGGTCGGCATCGAATTCTTCTAGATAGATGTGCGTATGTGTATCAATCATTGCTTGGTGCTCTCTATCTTATTTGTCGCGTTTCACCAGTCGAGCGATAAATCCGTGAAATTCGCTGTGGGCTTCGTTGCTGAGGGCGAGTTGGTTGAGTGCGTCGTAGGCGAGTTGGTTGTAGCGCTCAATAGCCTCGAGCGATTGCTTGCGCAGGTTGAGGGCGTCGTATATAGCAGTCACGGCAGGCACTTTCACCTTGCGGCTGGCGTTAGGTGTGCTGAGCCACAGGCCCAATTCTATGCGTTTGTCGCCTGTGGCTTGCTGCATAGCGTTGATGAGAAGGAACGTCTTCTTATTGTTCATGATGTCGCCGCCGATGGCTTTGCCGAAAGTGGCTTCATCGCCCCACACGTCGAGCATGTCGTCTTGCAACTGGAATGCGAGGCCGAGGTTTTCGCCCACTTTATAGAATAGTTGCGCAGTGGCTTCGTCGGCGCCGCCAATGATGGCACCCATCTTGCATGCGCAGCCCAGAAGCACCGATGTCTTCAGGCGAATCATTTCTATGTATTCTTTTACGGCTACATCATCGCGTTTTTCAAAATCCACGTCGTATTGCTGACCTTCGTAGATTTCCATAGCAGTGCGGTTGTAGAGGTCCATCACTTGTGGCATCACTTCGGCAGGCGCTTTGGCAATCAGTTGAGTGGCCATGGTGAGCATTGCGTCGCCTGAAAGGATGGCAGCGTTGTCGTTCCACTTCACGTGAACGGTGGGCATGCCGCGTCGAATGTCGGCTTTGTCCATCACATCGTCGTGCAGCAGTGTGAAGTTGTGAAACATCTCCAAGCCGATAGCAGGCTGGATGGCTTTCTCAATGTCGCCGCCAACGGCTTCGCAAGCCATCAGCACCAACACCGGGCGAATGCGCTTGCCGCCAAGGTCCATGGTGTAGGAGATTGGTTCGTAGAGGTTGTTTGGCTTTGATGGATAGTTGATGCCCTTGATGGCATCGTTCACGCGTTGGAGGTATTCGTTGAATGTAAGCATATCTTAAATGAATATTATTTTCGGTTAATAAGAGTGGTTTGCGTTATTTGTTGTCAGTCTCGTCGCTGGCGATGAATATCAGTTTTGCCAGCTCAGGGCGTCGTGAGCCTATCACGTCGCGGAAAGTGCGGTCAAACACCTCGCTTGCTTCTTGGTTGCCATTGATGTCGTAGCGACTTTGCGTGGCTTTGGCATCGAGGATGGCTCTCTCGAGGGCAAACGAGTCAACTGGTTCAATGGTGTCGATGGCGATAACCGCTTCGGCGGCATTGCGGGCAGCGGCCTCGGCTTCGGTGTTTGATTTGCGTTGTGCAGGGCTTGTGCAAGCTGCCAAGGCTACAACGAGTGCTATAGCGGGCAAATAATTTCTTCGTGTCATGTATTCTGCTTTTGGGCGAGTTTTTATTACCACAAATTTCGTAAAAAAAGTCTGTATCTTCAAGTATTTTGTTCGCCATTGCCCGAAAATTGTCATAATCAGCTGGCATATATCGATGTAATAGGGTGGCGTTGGCGCTATATGTGCTGCATTGACCATCTGCGCGGGTGAATATGCTGATGATTTCACAATTTTTTTTTAACTTTGTATAGCACAAATATATACTCACGCTATCAATACAAAAAATTTATGAGCAGTACATTGTCGAGCAGCACCAGCGATATAGAGATACAGCATCCCGAACTGTGGACGCTGCACCTTGCTCTTGGCGCTGACAAGCTACAGTATGTGATTTTCACCAAGGCACAGGACAATTCGTTGATCTCCGGCTCTATTGAGTTGGATATGAGTTTCTGCGACTATCTCAAGAGTCTTGAGAATTGTGTCTACGATAATCCGTTGCTGCTTAAGCCGTTTGGCAAGGTGCGTGTGGTGTGTGACAGCGATAGATTTGCCATAATGCCTCGCTCGGTGGGTGCCGACGAGGATTTGGCTACCGAGGTCTTTGCCAGGTCATATCCCGATGCCGATGGCGAGGTGGCGTTTTGCGCCGTGCCGCGCTGCGATGCGGTGATTGGTTTTGAGTTGCCAAAGGGTGTGGTAGATTTCTTGCAACGCACCTTCTACAATCCGCCAATCTATCATAGCCTGATGCCGCTGTGCGAATATTATGCGTCGAAGCAAGAGTCTACATCGCTTTCGCGTATGTTTCTGCACGTAGACGGGCACACTATGAAGATGTGCTTGTTTGGCAAGGGCAAATTGTTGATGTCTAACGTGTTTGACTTCCGCTCTATCGACGATGCCGCCTTCTATGTGCTGCATGCTTGGCAGTCGTTTGAGCTCGATGCCCTTAATGATGAGGTGCAGATGGCTGGCGACAAGGCCATTCGCGACCAGTTGGCGCCGATATTGCGCAAATACGTCAATTATGTGATGCCTACCATATTCCCGGCTGCCGCGCTGCGCATAGGCCACGATGCGGTGAAGGCTCCTTACCACTTAATACTGCTTGCTTTATGCGAATAATCAGAGGAAAATTCGGCCGTCGTCGTTTCGACGTGCCGGGCAATATCACGGCGAGACCTACTACCGATTTCGCCCGAGAAAACATATTTAATGTGATAGAAAATCTCATCGACCTTGAGGGGGCAGTCGCTCTCGACCTCTTTGGCGGTACGGGCGCCATCAGCTTTGAGTTTCTCTCGCGGGAATGTGCCTCGGTGACCACTGTGGAGAAGAGCCATGTGCAATTTAATTTCATCCGCAAGGTGCGTGATATGCTCGGTGTGAACAATATGACGCTCGTGAAGGGCGACGTGTTTAAGTTTATCGACACCACCACGCAGAAGTACGACGTGATTTTTGTTGACCCTCCTTACGACTTGCCTAACTTCGGCGAGATTCCGGGCAAGATTCTGGCATCTAAGATGGTTAAGCCTGGCACGCTCTTCGTGATGGAGCACAGCAAGGCCTACGACTTTTCGTCGTTGCCTCACTTCTATCAGCATAGGGCGTATGGCAGTGTCAATTTCTCACTCTTTATCATAGGTGACGGCGCTGAGGAATAAAAGCGCTATTCTGCACACGGTCGTAATCATTTGTGGTGCAGTAATTTTGTGAATTGCAAAAAAAAGTATATCTTTGTGGCGTAGCTTAACAAAAGGCGATGATTGTATCGCCTTAAGATGTTGTATTTCACAGTAATACACAATAATAACCAAAAGATTATCTATGTTAAAAGAAAATTTACACGTAGTGATAATGGCTGGCGGCGATGGTAAGCGCCTATGGCCTATCAGTAACCAGGCAACTCCGAAACAATTTGTTGACGTGTTTGGCTGTGGTCGCACATTGATACAGCTCACCTATGACCGTCTGAAGAATGTGTGCGCAGAGCGCAATTTCTGGGTGGTAACCTCGCAGGAATATGCCGATATCGTGCGCGAGCAATTGCCTCAGTTGCGCGAAGATCATCTGCTCCTTGAGCCAATCAGCAAAAACACTGGTGCCGCAACTGCCTATTTCACTTGGAAAATCAAAGCTGTGTCGCCCGATGCTATGGTGGTAGTGACCAATAGCGACCAGATGGTGACCAACTACGACTATTTCACCAATACTATCAACGAATCGGTGGCTTTTGCTGCCGAGCACCATGCTCTGGTGACCGTGGGCATTAAGCCTACTCGCGACGAGGTGCACGGATTCTTTGAGGTGGAGGCTCAGCCTGCCGATGGCGCTATCTACAAGGTGAAGCGCTATATGGGACGCCCAAAGAAAGATGAAATACAAGATTATATGAATACTCCTAACGCTTATTGGAACACAAGTGTGCTTGTGGCACCGGTGGAGGTGCTTGAGGAGTCGTATAGAAAATATGCTGCAAACATTGCTGAAGCGTTTGATCGACTCACTCCAAGCCTGTTTTCGCCTCGTGAACAATATATTCTCAACGAGGTGCTTGAGAGCATCGATGGTTCGGTGTCGTATGAGCGTCTGGTGCTGAGATATGCCGAGAACGTCTATCTCTATTGCGCCGACATGGGTTGGAGCGACCTGAGCGTGTGGAGCGACTTGCTGCCATTCGTCTCTGAGGCTCGCTATGGCAACCTCAAGGTGGGCAATGTGAAGGCTTACAACTGCAATAATTGCATCATCGAGGTGCCCGACGCTAAGGTGGCTGTTGTGGATGGTCTTGAGGGCTATGTGGTGGCCGAAAAAGATGGCTCGCTGCTGATATGCCGCCTCGATAATGTGAAGCGCATTGAGCAATGGTCGGCCGACATTGAGCAGCCGATGCGTGATTGATTTGGTGCTAATACTTTATATGCGATGAAGGGTGTCTTTTGGGCACCATTTCAAGCAGATAAAAGTCTTTATATTTATAGCGATGTTAGGACTGGAATCCAAGCGAGGAGACCAGCCCTAATATAAAATTATTGCTGTCCGGTAAAACTCCAAAGAGCATAAATACCCTGCCCGAAGCCC
>ERZ780141.1775-NODE-1775-length-11849-cov-13.825759_pt1 | contig 11849 bp, 13 predicted proteins | sample MGYA00433080_ERZ780141 | MGnify/ENA primary metagenome ERZ780141 (study PRJEB29588, sample SAMEA2154047) | human gut metagenome | biome: human gut; feature: human-associated habitat; material: faeces | place: Denmark | collected 2008/2010 ... | reverse complement strand
GCGGATACCGTCAGGGCTGTCGCTGTTCTCCGTCATGTCATTGACGGCATCAATGGCGCTGTCCAGCAGCGTGAAGCTGCGGCGCATATCTTCAATGTAGGCGACATATTCGGCAGGCGTTTTGTTCGGGATCGTTCCACCGTTGAAACAGAGCAAAACAGCGGAGTTGTTGTGCTCCGCGCTGCCGGAGATCAGAGCGCAGATCAGCGCCAGCGTCAGGATCAACGGCGAACAGATCGCCGCCACGATCCAGCCCAGCCTTTTCCGGGTGTCCTCGTCCGCAAAAACTACAGCCGCCGCTCTGATGATCCATGCAGGGTTAACCAAAGCGCATTCCTCCGTGTTTTTGCTGTTCCGGCCGCAGGATGTCCTCCATTTTTTCCACCACGCTCAGAGCCTCTTTTGAAAGGTCATTCAGCGCCGCCTTTTGCTCCGGCAGCAACGAGGACTGTTGATATGGGCACAAGTCCTTGCGTATCAGATCCGTAACGTAATCCTGCAAAGATTTCTGTGACTGCGCCGCGCGAATATGAAGTTCTTTCAATCGTTCTTCATCTACATGAATACAAATCGTCTTCGTTTTCCTATTCATTCCATCACTCTCCATCATCATAGCCGCAGGGTATATGCCACAATATTCATCGTCCACCTGCCGTTCCGAAAAGCGCCTGCTTGTACTCCGGGGCCTGCACCTGCAAGAGATACCGTTCGCTGCCGCACTTGTAGAGGCAGGAGCCGCGCTGCGGGTCCCGGATCAGGGCATACTCAGATTCCTCCAGTTGGAGGTTATCCATGAAGAACTTCTTATCCACATTGCCGCCGTTGAAGATGAACTGATGGACGGGGATAGAAAAGAGAGGGCGCGTCAGCTCCCGTATCCCCGGTTGGGTAAAGTCCTCCAGATTCTGGCTGGCGAGAAACAGGGCGGATTCCTTTTTTCGTACTCTTTTAAGCGCATTGCGGATGTAGGTGATGACGGTGGGATCAGACAGCCACAGGTACAGCTCGTCAATGGCCGCCACGGAATTGCCCAGCGTCAGAAGCTGATCCGACATATAGGACAGCAGGCTGAACAGCAACGTGTTCCGTAGATTTTCCGCCATGTTATCCAGCCCCTTGACGCAGAAAACAAGAAATTTTGAGCGGTCAATATTGGTATGCCCGTTGAAGAACCGGGCGTCCGCGCCGCGGCACATGGAATGGAGCCCCAGCAACAGATCCCGCAGCATTTCCCGCGGATAAAGACTGGCGGTGTCATAGTTGTCATAGGCATCCTGGATCGTATCGTAGAGGTCGGAGAGGATGGGGTAATCCTCTGGTCGCATCGACGCGAAGTCCGTGTGGTCGGTGATGTTCCACTTTTGATAGAGCCGCTCCACCATCAGCTCCAGCGTGTCGATGTGGGGCGTGTCAAAGCCCTTGTAGACACGGAACACATCCCGCAGGAAGGAGATGTGCTGAGAGAGCAGCGTCCCCCGGAAAGCGTCCGGCGCGTCCGGGTCTTCCGGCCCGCTGCCATCATCCCAGCAGCGGGGCTCCAGCAGATTGATGCGGTACTGCCCACTGAGGTAGTCCAAAAAGCAGCCGCCCAGGGCGCGGCACTCGTCCTCCATCTCATGCTCGGAGTCCAGAGAGATCACGCTTTTGCCCGCCTCCCGCACATTGCAGAGCAGGAGCTTCAGGAGATAACTTTTACCCTGCCCAGTGTTGCCAAGGATGAGGGCGCTGGCGTTGGTCTTGTCAGAAGCACGGCGGTCGAAGTCCACGATGATGTTGGAGCCGAAGCGGTCCCGGCCAATGAAGAAGCCCTTGGGATCGGTTTTGCCGGAATAGTTCATGGGGTACAGATTGGCAACGCTCCTGGCAGGCAGGACACGCTCCGCAAAATTGGCAAGCTGGCTGCCGCCCGCGGGGTTGGCGGAAAGAAAGCCCTCCCGCTGGCGCAGGAGCAGCGGATCGGCGCCCATGCGGGAGCGCACCAGTTGGGCGGATACCGTATCCCGCGCCGTGCGCAGCTTTTCCGTGTCTGCCGCGGCAATGTCCAGATACACGCCGCAGTGGATGAGCGGCTCCTTTTCCTGCCGCTGCTTTGCCAGCAGCTCCGCCATATCCCGCAGGTTGGCCTCCGCCGTGACGCTCTGCTTGTAATCGTTGGTGTTGCTCCGCTCCATGCGGCTTTTGTTGGTGGCGGCGTGGAGGATGGCGTCCTCCTCGGCAGGCGTGACCTGCCGCGCCGTCAGGCGCAGGTTGACGCCGCCCATATCGCCAAGGCCCCGCAGCAAAGCAAGCTCATCCGTCATGGGCGGGTAGCTTTTCAGCGCCATCGCCGTGTGATACCGGCTGCCAAGGATGAAGTGATCTGTGTTGAACTTCACCGCCGCGGGCGCGATCATGTCCAGAAAGTCTTTCGGGCGCTGAACCTGCTCCACCACCTTCTTTTTCTTCTTCGGTTTCTTTTTAGCCATGTACATACTCCTCTCCATCGAAATCACGGAATACCTCCGTGGTGAGATCCTGCCGGTAGTAGATCGCCAGCAGGCGCTTCACATCCTGCTCCTCCGCCAGACGCACACGGAGCCCGTGGTCGCAGATGGCTTTCTCCAACTGCCGCAGCGCGCTTTCATCCGCACCGGCTTTTTCATCCAGTGGGAGCACCAGCACAAATTTGCGGGAGGAGGCGGATGAGAATTGAATGGCATCCAGATGGGCCATGTCCCGCTCCAACAGCTCCCGCACGGCAGGCTCCGTTTCCTCCTCCAGTCGCCGCAGGTAATATTCCTTGTTCCGCTGGAAGGATTCGCGGGAGTCCAGCGCCAAAATCTCCAGTGAGGGCTGTGTGCTGAGAAGCATGGTAAGGGAGCGGACGCGGCCCCGGATGACCTCCGGGGACAGGACGGAGAGGTTGTCCGGCTGAATCAGGAAGAAGACCCGCTCTCCGGAATCTGTCACGATGCCGTGGGGCGTCACGCGGACGATGCCCATGAGCTGCCGGGTGGATTGCCGCTGGCGCAGTTCTTTTTTCTGTTTCCGATTCATAGATCCTGCCTCCATTCATAGTATTGCTGCCGCAGAAAGAGAAAACAGGCGGCACGGCGCAGGAAGTCCAAAATGCTGCTGCCATCCACCTGAATGGTGAGAAAGGCGTACAGCACCGTGACCACCAGCAGTCCCATGCCGAGTCCCTGTGTCAGCGCCAGCACAGAGAGCAAATCGCCGATGCCGATCACGGCGATGTCCCGCAGCAGCCAGAGCCACAGCATGGGCTTGGCTTTCAGGTTTTCAGGGTAAATAAACATTTTGTTCCTCCAAAGCAAAACCGCTGCCGAGAATCTCAGCAGCGGTTCGCGCAATGTATTTCTTATTCTTCGGCGGCGCCAGTGTCCTCCGCCAGCGCCTGCCGGATGCAGTCCAGGAAGAAGGCGTTCTGCTTGATGCCGTTCCGCTTGAGGTATGCCTTGAGCTGCTCAAACAGCTCGGTGGGCACCTGAAACGCCACCGTCCTCACATTGGCCTTGTCCATCTTCACATTTCCCTCCATTTCATAAAATTTTGTGATGAGCGCGGTCATGTACCGGCTCAGTGTCTCGCCGGATTCCGCCTGTCGCTGCCGTACTTTGGTATGCAGCTCCAAGGGGATTTCAGCGCAGAGGTTGCGCGTTTTTTCTGCCATAGCAGTTCCTCCGATCTTTTGAATGGTAAAGCTAAGATACCCGAAAGCAAGCGCGAAAGCTATTACCAAAGCCAACGAAGAAGCGGCGTGAAACAGCGGCGATACCAACAAAGCGGCTATGCTACCCGCATGGCCGCGGCGATCCGCGACATAATAAACTCCACACAGGGTATCGCCACGCTGTTATGTGAAGCTCAACATAACGCGATTTATTTAATCATGGTCGTTATGAGAAGAACAGATGTGAAAACTGCGCCAGGAGAGGATTCCTGGCGCAGTTGCTTCACATAATGTGCTATGCTTTTTGAGACCCAAAACTTTTCAACCACTCCATTGTACTCCGGCTTTTCTGCCAGGAAGGCATTGAGGGAACTGGAGAATCCGAAACTCGTTCCAGAGCTTTCTGCTTCATTGTAAGACTTGAACGGGCATATATGTCTGTAGTTTTAATGTCGGAATGTCCGAGGAAATCGCGCACATGAACGAGATCATTATCCGCGTCGTAAATGTGCATTGCTTTAGTATGGCGCATCAAATGCGGAGGAATTTTCTCCGGTATGGAAGGATCAATCACTGAAGCGGCCTTGGCATATTTGTTTAGGATGTACGTAACCCCTGCACGAGTTAGCTTTTGCCCGTTGCGGTTCATAAATAGCGGCAGATGACTTTTTTCCGGTGCAAGCATGTGCATTTCAGTAAGATATTTTTTCAAGTTCTGCGCCGTTGCCGGCAAAATGGGAACTACCCTGGTTTTTCTGCCTTTACCAAGGATCTTGACACTTGCAGGATAATCAAGACGGACATCTTCAATACGTAAGTCACAGATTTCCTGCACACGGGCTGCTGTATCATAAAGAAAACACAGGATCGTGGCATCTCTTCTGCCGCTGAGAGTGGATGTATCCGGCTGGCGCAGGATCAGAGCAATCGCCTCTTTTGTCAACGGATTAATCGCTTTGCGCTCAGCTCTTTTCACTGGGATTGCCAGTATTTGCTGGAAATTCAGCAAAAGGCGTGGCTCTTTTATCTGCAGGTATTTAACAAATGAGCGGATGGCTGCAAGACGTTGGCTACGCGTCGCGGTTCCATTGTTTCGCTCTATCCTCAGCCATTGCAAAAAATGGTCAACGAGTTCCGGCGTCAGATCATCTATGGAAAGCTTTTCAATCCTCATCCCCTCTACATCCTGGCAATAGCCAAGGAATAGCCGAAATGCATCGCAGTATGATGAAATCGTGTTCGTACTGATATTTTTAAGTTCGGGCAGGTAATGGGAAAGGAACTCCGTCAAATGTGCGGCAAAATCAGCAGTTTTCATTCGGCGCCTCCCACGTTGGAATCGTATCGCCAAGATAATCGCACTGCTTTTGAATAAATTCAGGGTAACATTCCGCTGTTAAATGCAGATAGATTTGCGTCGCACTCATGTTGCAATGGCCGAGATACACCGAAAGGTATGGAAGTGTAGTCACGATGTCGCTCTTGGATTTTTTCAGCTTTTGCATAGAACGAACGGCAAAGGTATGACGAAGGTCATGAACCCTCGGACCGTATCCACGTCCTTTATGCGCAATTCCACAATGCCATAGCGCATCCCGAAACCGGTTGTAGACTGTGGTTGTATGGTAGCAGCTTTTTCGGGGATTGGGGAAGAAATAGTTGTTACCAGAACTTTCCGCATGGATTTCTTCAAAATATTGTTCGTAGTCCGCCCACAGACTTTTAGACAGAGGAACATATCTTGGTTTGTCATGCTTTGTTTCCCAAATCTGCAAAACGCCGTTTATAAGATCTACATCTTTTACACGGAGCCGGGTTGCCTCTCCGGCACGTAATCCACAGCAGATCAGAGTCTTAAACAGCAAAGGAAAGACAAGGTGCGCAGTAGGGCATTGCCTGCTTGGAACCATCGTTTCAAAATATTTCATAATACGTGCCAACTCATCGCTCGTAAAAATGCAGGGAGAAAAGTCAGCATCATCTCGAGATGAAATGGTAAGTTCGGGGTAGTACGCGGCATAGCCATTCAATTGAAGATATTTGGCAAAGCGTTTTGTGAAATTAAGCCGCCATTTTTGATTTTTACGCTTTTCATTGGGCCGCTTTTCAATCCATTTCTCAACGACCAATTCCGGAAACACTGGAGTATTGATTCCTTGTTCTACGAGAAACCGGTCCAATGTTTGAAAGGTTTTGGCTTCTTTTTCATACTTACATCCGCAGGCCCGCTTTTCTGCAATAAAAGCACTTATTTGACTTGCCAGTCCGCTTCTGTACTCGTAAGTTCTGCTCATAAGAGATCACCATCCTCAAACGACAGGGCGCATTCACGCAGGTTTTCAATATCCAGACGGATGTAATGTCCCAGAGATTCTCGGTCCGAATGGCCAAGAAATGAAAAAATGATATCTGGAGACACATCGGCAGATAGCAGTTTTGTCGCAACGGTTGCCCGAAGAGAATGCAGGCCGTGATGCGCATGAATTGGCACTTTTACCCCTGAACGCGCGACATACCTATGGAACGCTGAATGGATTGATTTCATCTTGCCATATGGAGGGTTCAAACTGACAAACAGGTATTCGCATTTTGTTTGCGGACGAATATGCAGGTAGTCAATAATAGCAGATCCCACTTTTTCGCTGAGAGGAAGCGTGTTCGGCTTGCCCGTCTTGCTTTGCACAAAGGAGATTGAACAAAGCTCCCAGTCAATATCGGACAACTTCAAATTGCAGATATCTTTGCTTCGCACACCAAGTTCAGCGGCAATAGTAATGAAAGCATAGTCTCGTTTTCCTTTTGGGCTGGCTCTGTTCACGGTTTTCAATACTGCATTGATTTCCTCTGACTCCCAGATTTTAATTATGCTCTGTGCTTGTCCCAGACGATATTCAGGTACATGAGGTGCAAGATTTTCGGATGTATATCCAAGCAGATACAGATACGACAGGAACTTCCGCAGTCGGCTGAGTTCACAACGCACTGTACTTTTTGCATGGCCTCTCAGAGTCAGCAGATATGCCGAGACATGTGAGCTGTTAAGCTCTTCCAGCTTTGTTATACCAGCATTCTGAAAGTACCGCATAACTACGGAGATATAATTTCGCATCGTTTCTCTGGTGCATTCTGAATAACCGGTTTTGATGAGATATTCTTCCTGCGCATCAAGAAAGGAGTTGAATTCCGGCAACAACTCTTGCAGAGGATTGAGCATCCCCTTTCCCCAGGTACCTTTGGTGGCAAGCAGATCAAGCATTTTCATGCTTCCGGCTTTGCGGTCAATTGTGGACTGCCTTAAAGGTGGAGTGCACTTGCCGAGTTCTGTGATGAATTCATCTTTATGCGAGGGCAAATATGTTTCATATCCCTTTTTATTGCAGAACTCTTGAAATTGCTTCCATGTCAATAGGGTGTATTCTCTACTGCGTATGGAATATCCCTGTTCTTTTAGAGTTACTGCACCTTTGTCAATGAGGTCTTTGATTAGCTTGTTTGGCAATATACCCACCGCCTTTCATGTAGAAATTTCTCCTATTACAATGACAATTCTACTTGAACAAGCGGAAAAAGTAAGCCCTTACTTTAAAGGTTTTAGCTGCTATGATTAAAGGTTGAAATGTGGAGTATTATGTGCAGTAAAATCCCAAGAAGCCTTGTATTCATACCATTTTTGCGCCCATCATTAACATAATGGCTTTGTCCCAATAAACGCTGTTGCCCAGAGCTTTGTACCTTGCACTATCCGACGCGCCGGGGATGTCTGTCCAGCCGTCCGGAAAGCCCTGGAGCCGTTCACACTCCAAAGGCGTCAGGCGGCGAATGAGATAGGCATAGGCTTCTGTCTGCTGGCAAATGAGATCGGTGGCGTCTTTATACTGACGGGCGCTTTGGGTACTTACCACATCATTCCTCCGAAAGTCATCCACACGCTGGCGGCTGTAGACCGCGTGGCGGTCTAATCCCGAGGATTGAGTTATCCCGAGGAAGTCAGATGGGCCATCGGCTTTTTGTTGCGAGATAGTGTTTTTGCTGCTGTAATTCATGTTAAAACCTCCGGATAATAAATTTGCGGCGACCAGCTATGATCTGGTCGCCGCATTGTGAACACGATTAAAATGTGGTAAAATCAAGCCAAACCATAAAGGCGCTTTATCAACTCCTCATCGTTTGCCCATATTGGTTCAATAGTATCTCCCTCTGTGACCTTGGATACCTTTTGAATTGCCTGCCGCTTCATCTCAGTATCGGCCCATGCATAGATCCGGGTTGTGTTGACGTCGGCATGCCCAAGGAACTCCGAGAGGAGGACAAGCGGCATCCCGGCACGATACAGATGCATGGCACGGGAATGCCTAAGTTGGTGTGGATGTACTCGTTCTGGCACTTCAGGACAAGCCCGCCTTGCCATTTCACCATATTTTTTCATAAAGAGATTAACGGCATCGGTGGACATTCTGCTTTTGCGACCATGATGCGTTGTAAAGAAAAGATAGTCATCACTCTGCCTTTGCTCGGTCGGATGTGCTTTATCCAGATAAGTTTTGAGCAATTCAACCACAGAGGGGGAGATTGGAACTATTCGCAGTTTATTTCCCTTTCCAGTAAGGCAGATTGTTGCATGAGTCTTTCGAATGCTCAAATCATGAATTTTTGCATCCACCAGTTCCTGGCAACGTGCTGCGGTGTCGTACATCAACCGCATAAAGCAGAAGTCACGGTATCCATTCGTCTTGAAGCGGTTGGGCTGCTCAAAAAGAGTTTCCAATGCAGGAGCCGTCAGAAACTCCACGACTTTTCCCGGAGTTTTCCGAACAGAAATATTGCCGACTTCGACCTGCATATAGATTTTGCCGGAATCTAATATCCCTGCATATTTTGTGAAAGAACGAATTGCCATCAAACGCAGATTTACCGTTGCTGGAGAACATCCTCTGGATTTTGAGAGCCATTCGAGAAAACCGGTTATATTTGAGTAAGTGATGTCCTCGAACCCAATACTGGCATATTCAAGCCCCAGTTCCGTTTTAAAATAAAGGAGAAGAAGATTTATTGCCTCTCGATACGATTTCTGAGTATTTAAGCTATAGCCTCTATGCTTGATCAAGTAGATGTCAAGGAAGTCCCTTACCGTTTTATAGAATTTCTCGTCTTTCAGTCGCATAAATCTGCCTCCATTTCAAGGGAACTATCAAGACGCAGTTCTGGCAAGTCGGTATAAAGCGTTGGAAGAAGATGAATATAATATGCCGTGCTCTCGAGATTTGAATGGCCCATATACTCGCTAAAATACGCAAGGCAGGCATTTATATCTTTTCCTTCCTTTACCCACTGGTACAGCCGATGTGTTGCAAATGTATGCCGCAGGTCATAAAGTCTGGGCCGGATCTCACCGTATCCGGATATGCCTGCCGTCTGAAGGAACCTTCTGAATGTCGGAATAATCCACTCCATTGAGTACATTCCGTCACCTCGGACACTTGGACTCTGGAAGAAATATTTGCGGTGAGGGCATATCTTCTCTACGCGCAGGTCATAATTCCTGCACAGTTCAAGCATATCTTCGGACAAGACAACGATTCTGTCTTTATGTCCTTTCGATTCAAGGATATTCACCGTCCCATCAAACAAGTTGACATCCTCTCTTCGGAGCCGTCTGGCTTCTACGGGTCTGAGACCGCAACAGTAGATCAAGCGAAATATTACAGATACCACCAGATGCTTTGTGGGTGCTCTAAGGCTGGGCTGCAGAGAATCTATTTCCTTGAACAACTTGGACAAATCTTCCTTTGAATAAATGTAGGGGATATGGCGTCCGCTTTTCTTCGTGAGTTGAAGTGGTAAAAGATAAGCCTGTTCTCCTACACTATTCATGTATTTAGCGAGCTCCCGAATCACAGATACCCTATTCAATCTGGACAGATTTTTCTCGGTCTTGAACTGTTCAGCCCATTTCATGGCTAACTCCGCAGTCAAGCAGGTCTCGTTCGGAAATTGCTCACGGCAGAATTCATCAAAAGTTCGAAGAATGCACGCACTTCCGTGGTAGTCATAGCCGAGGGCTTGTTTCTTTTCAATCAAGCCGCAAATATAGGGTGCAAATGCCCCGGTGAATGCAGATCTCATAACAAAGCCTCCTGGACAACCTCAATACCGTCAAGTCCGAGCGCACACATTGCGAGCTTGTCCCGGCTGATCCGCATATATGCTTTCATGGAGCCAATCTGCGTATGCCCTAAGATTTCTTTCACTGTATCGATCGGTACTTCTTGGTTTATCATGGAACTGGCAACATACCTTCTGAAACTGTGAAAGCCTTTTCCATCGCCCGGAGTATACTCAACATCTGAGAGTTTCATATATTTTCTGAGCCGGTCTCCCGCAGCAGTCGAAGTCATGAAGTCAAAAGGAATACGGGAACGCACAAAGAGAGCTGGGGACTGCGTTTTGGGCCGCTCGTGAAGAATATAGTTCGCAATGGCGTTTCCTACCGATGCTTCGAGAGGAAGGTGCAGTTCCACTCCGGTTTTGTTCTGTACGAAGCGTATTTCATGATGAATCCAGTCAATGTCCGAGAGCGTTAAGCGAACAATGTCCCCAGCTCTCAGTCCCAAACTGGCGGCAACAGCAAACATCGCAGTATCGCGGAGCGATAAGGACGGATTTTTTGCCGCTGCATCCACGACGGTGTGAACCTCTTTTGCGGAAAAGGCAGGCCGCAGTTTCTTTCGGGGCGCGGGACGAGTAGTCAATGCGGCGCTGAAATCGCAGCAGTTTTGTATGGACACCAAGTATGCGCTCAGATGTTTCAATGTGTTGCACACTCTGTCCATGCTCGATTTTCGTTGAGATGCGATGAACAGCAGAAAAGCGTTGACATTTACTAAATTAATATCTTGGCAAGTGTGGCAACCGCTGGCATCGAGGTATGCAAAGAATTTGCGGCAGACATTCTCCTCGTCCCGTAAGCTCTCAAATCCAATGGCCCGCGTATTCGCTTCATGTTGACAGAATCTACGCAGGAGTTCGTGATAGTACGGAGCTAAGGAAATTTTCGGATCAGGTCTAACACGTTTCCAGACTATTTTTCCGGTTTGAACATACTCCTCGAAGAGAATGGATGCCTTTCTGACTTTTGCCCAGATCCGGTCGGCTACCAAACCATTTTCATGATCCAAGTGAAAACGATTCACAATTTCATTTGTAAATGCAGCACTATAAAATATCACCCCCTCGGAACGGTAGACCTTTATGATTGGCCACATCCCTTCGTAGTAGTAGTTTCGTATGCTGAACTTACCAAGCCCCAGAGCCCGTAATGCATCCAGCACTTTTGTGCATAGAACATCAAACACAATTTCATCGGACATAAAAACACCTCTGAATGCAGTTAGTCGACTTTCGCCGCCAACTACATTATAGAGGTGTTTTTATATTTTTTCTTATCTGGAGGTTATTTATGAACAACACACAAAAAGTATTGAAAAACAAGCACATTTGCGAACAGGCCACGCCCAATCTCGGGATAACTCAATCCTCGGGATTAGATCACCATGCGGTCTACAGCCGCCAGCGTGTGGATGACTTCAGGGAGAATGCTGTGGTCAGCACACAGAGCGCACGGCAGTGTAAAGATGCCGTCGATCTCGTTTGCCAAAAGGCAGATGTCCATGCCCATCTCATTCGCCGCCTGACTCCATTGGAATGTGAGAGATTGCAGGGCTTCCCGGACGGGTGGACGGACATCCCCGGTGCATCCGACAGCGCAAGGTATAAGGCCTTGGGCAACAGTGTGGCCATCCCCTGTGTGGACTTCGTGATGCAGTGTTTGGTGCAGGCCATCCAAATGGGCGCATATGTTCGTTAAACTTGTCCGGTATGCTGCCTTTGCGCTTCTTTTCTCGTTAGACTTGTCAATCGCTCTCGCGCCGCAGTTGGGCTATGCTTTGCTTGCCTCGGGAGAGGCGGAAAGGAGCAGGCTATGGAAGAAAAGAAGAACCTCTGCGCACCCATCCCGCTGTCACTGCACCAGCGGCTTCGGACGGAGCAGGAGCAGCGGGGCCAGACCCTGGCCGACTACATCACGGACATACTCAGAGAACATTTTGAAGGAGGAGCACGAACTATGAACGCCAACGATCGTACCATCGCCTTTCAGGTACCGGAGGAACTCTTCGGCCGG
>ERZ780141.1774-NODE-1774-length-11850-cov-3.245952_pt1 | contig 11850 bp, 8 predicted proteins | sample MGYA00433080_ERZ780141 | MGnify/ENA primary metagenome ERZ780141 (study PRJEB29588, sample SAMEA2154047) | human gut metagenome | biome: human gut; feature: human-associated habitat; material: faeces | place: Denmark | collected 2008/2010 ... | reverse complement strand
GCGAAATTGTTCCCCCTGCCGATGCTCGTCTCTGCCGCGCTCTATTTCGCGGCCTACCTGACGGTCGGCTGCGACATCCTGCGCAAGGCGTGGAAGGGCATCTGCAACCGGCAGGTGTTCGACGAAAATTTTCTCATGGCGGTTGCGACCGTCGGTGCCATCGCGCTGGCGCTCTATGAAAGGAGCGGCGACTATTCCGAGGCGGTCGCCGTCATGCTCTTTTATCAGATCGGCGAGCTGTTCCAGAGCTACGCGGTCGGCAAGAGCCGCCGGAACATCACTGCGCTCATGGACATCCGCCCGGACTATGCCAACATCGAAACAGACGGCAAGCTCGAGCAGGTCGACCCGGATACCGTGGCAATCGGCAGCGTGATTGTCGTGCAGCCGGGCGAAAAGGTGCCGATCGACGGCGTCGTCGTCGAGGGCACGGCCAGTCTCAACACCAGCGCGCTGACCGGCGAGAGCCTGCCGCGTGAGATCATCCCCGGCGAGGAGGTCATCAGCGGCTGCATCAACATGACGGGCGTTCTGAAGGTCCGCACAACGAAGGCGTTCGGCGAATCCACGGTTTCCAAAATTCTGGAGCTGATGGAAAATTCCAGCAGCCACAAGTCTCGCTCCGAGAGCTTCATTTCCCGCTTTGCCAAGGTCTACACCCCCGCCGTGTGCTACAGCGCGCTCGCGCTCGCCATTCTGCCGCCGCTGGCGCTGACCGTCTCCGGCGCGGACGCGGACTGGGGCACCTGGGTCTACCGTGCGCTGACCTTCCTCGTCATCTCCTGCCCCTGCGCGCTGGTCGTCAGCATTCCGCTGAGCTTCTTCGCGGGCATCGGCGGCGCGAGCAAGGCCGGTGTGCTGATCAAGGGCTCGAACTACATGGAGACGCTTTCGCAGACGAAGATCGTGGTCTTCGACAAGACCGGTACGCTGACCAAGGGTGTATTTGAGGTCAGCGGCATCCACCACAACGAGCTGGAAAACGAGAAGCTCATCGAGCTGGCCGCGCATGCCGAGTGCGCCTCCTCGCACCCCATCAGCAAGAGCCTGCAAAAGGCTGCCGATCGACCGCAGCCGCGTGTCCGATATCGAGGAGATCAGCGGCCACGGCCTGACCGCCACGGTCGATGGGATGAAGATCGCCATTGGCAACGACAAGCTGATGGAAAAGCTGGGCGTAGACTGCATCCCCTGCCACTGCGTCGGCACGATCCTGCATATCGCGATCGACGGCAAATATGCCGGTCACATCGTGATCTCCGACATTGAAAAGCCGGACGCACGGGCGGCCATTGCAGCACTCAAGCGAACGGGCGTGCAAAAAACCGTCATGCTGACGGGCGATACGAAGCGCGTGGCGGAGCAGGTCGCGAAGGATCTCGGCGTGGACGAGGTCCACAGCGAGCTGCTGCCGGCCGACAAGGTCACGCAGGTAGAAAAGCTGCTGGCAGAAAAGAGCCCGAAGGCCAAGCTCGCCTTCGTCGGCGACGGCATCAACGACGCGCCGGTCCTCTCGCGGGCGGACATCGGCATCGCGATGGGCGCGATGGGCTCCGACGCCGCCATTGAGGCCGCCGACGTGGTGCTCATGGACGACAATCCTGCCAAGGTGGCGCTGGCCATACGCCTGGCTCGACGCACTCTGGGCATTGCCCATCAGAACATCATCTTCGCCATCGGCGTGAAGGTGGCCATCCTGCTGCTGGCTGCGGTAGGACTGGGAAGCATGGGACTGGCCGTCTTCGGCGATGTGGGTGTCACCGTGCTGGCGGTTCTCAACGCCACACGAGCTCTCCGAACCAAACAGCACAAAAGCGTGTAATTATGAATTGAGAATTATGAATTTTGAATTGGAGCGAGACAAGGGAAACCACCCACGGCTATCTGATTTTGAATTGAGAATTTTGAATTAGGAATTAAAGGGAGGCGAGGGATGCGACACACAGCTATCTAATTCTGAATTGAGAATTCTGGAATAAGAATTGAGGGCGACCGCCCAAAGGCGGGCATCGGACAGGCGCGGATGACGCGCCAATGTGGAGCGAAAAACGCAATGCGGTGCGATGGCGGATGCAACGCGCTGCATAAAGCAACGCACCGCACTGCAAAAGCGATTGCAGTGCGGTGCGTTTTCAGTACAACCTCTGTATGCCGAGGCAAGAAGTTAGCCTCACCCCTTGCTGCGCGGCTTCCAGCGGGCGATGTTACGCATGAGGCCATCATACTTGGCACTCTTGACAGCCGAGCGACGGAAGAGTTCGCGGTAACGCTCAGGGGAAAGCGTGCGCCAGTCATCCTCGCTCATCTCAAGCAGCGAGGGGGATGGCTGAAAGGAAGGGTCGCTGGTGGCATGCACCTCACGGAACTCCTGACAGGCACGCATGCAGCGGTCACATCCATAGAAAGTGTCGGTGAGACGAAGCTCCTGGGGCAGTTCGCCACGATGCTCAATGGTCCAGTAATTGATGCAAAGGCGCGCATCGAGCCCCTGCGGAGTGAGTGCCGGGCAGAAGTCCTGCCAGCCTTCATCGAGTGCGGGAGACGGCTGCAGGGGAACATCGAAGGCATCACACGGCTCCTCCAGGAAGAGTTCGCCCAGAAACACAGTGGGACCATAACCGGGCACAGCCACCAGTCCGTTGCGGCACAGAGTGCCTACCCCACTACGCCAAGCCCAATAGCGCTCCATCACGGGAGCCGTATCCACAAAGCAGCGGCCATGTGCACCAAGCCGTTCCATGAGCATGCGCAAGCGCCCACGCATCACATCGTGGTAATCCTCACCCTGTGCATAAAGGCAGAGGGCCGGCTGGCGGCGGGCAGGCATATAGTTGAGTGCCAGGCTGACAATAGTCTGCACACCTGGGTGGAGAAGCGCTGGCTGGAGCCTCATCTCCACATGGCGGGTCATATAGTCCATGCCGGCAAAGTGCCCCAACTGCACCCGCCTGAGATAGTGAGCGGCAAAGGGTTCCTCCACGGGTGCGGCCTGCACCACCCCACATGCAACAAAGCCCAGGCTTGCAGCCTGGGCTTTTATCTCTTGCTTAGTCAAACACCTTGAACTCATATCCTTCTTGTGCCAACCACTGAAGCGCCTCGGGCAAGGCGTGCTTCAGCTTGTCGATACTCTTGAGCGAGTCATGGAACGTGATGATACTGCCCGGACGGGTGTAGCGCTTCACGTTGTGCAGCACATCGTCGGCCGTCAGGCGGCGGCTGTAATCGCGCGTGACCACATCCCACATCACCACACGGAACCCGCAGTGGCGCAGCACTCGGTACTGCATAATCTTCATCCAGCCGTGAGGCGGGCGGAAGAGGTCGGTCTTGAGAATCTTATCCGCCTTCACCACATTGGCCAGGTAGTGCCAGCTCCACCAGCGTAACCCGCCTATGTGATTATAGGTATGATTGCCTATGCGGTGTCCTCTGGCCTTCACCTCAGCCAGCAGATGGGGATACTTCTGCGCATTGTCGCCCACCATGAAGAAGGTGGCCTTGGCACCGAAGCGCTCCAGCGTGTCGAGTATGAACGGAGTGGCCTCGGGAATGGGGCCGTCATCAAAGGTGAGATAGACGGCCTTTTCCCGCTTGTCCATCCGCCACAGGGCATGGGGGTATATCCATCGGAGGAATACCGCAGGCTGCTCAATGATCATTCTTCGTCCTCTCCAGCCTCATCGGCAGGCTGCACTGCCATGTTGGTATCATCGCTTCCGGGCTGGCCGAACATGCCGGCACCGCCATAGAGACGTGTCTGAAGCACGCGGTTATAGGAGTCGAGCTTCTTCATCATCTCGCCGGCCTTCACACTGCCTGCTGCCTGCAGCACCTCGGCAGAGCGGTGAAGCTGGTAGAGATAGTACATGCAGTCCTGCTCCTCGCGCACCAGCATGCGGTCGGGCATGGACATATACCACTCCACATACTCGCAGGCAGTCTGTGCCACAGGCAATGCGATGGCCTCGGACTGCTTCTTGTCACCCAACTGAGCCCACACGCGGGCCAGGTCGAGTGAGCCTCCTGCAAAGGAGTGAGGCAGTGTGGTGGGAGGCAGAGCCTGCTCGGCCTTGTGCACCAGCTTGTTTGCCTTGTCGGTCTTGCCCTCGGCCATAAGCTGTGTGGCAAGCTGTGCAAACATGCGGCGGTGTGTGTAGCACATGCGTGAAACGGTCTCGTCGAGGTAGAAGTTGGGGTTGTCCAGTCCACCATAGCGGAATCGGTTCATCATGTTGTCATACATCTTCTCGGTATCCACCGTGCGTCCGCTCTTCTTGGTGTTGAATGGCGTGATGCGGTCAGCCAGTCCCTCGCGCACGAAGTAGTCGCCCAAGTTGGCATAATTGTCCTTTCCTACGGTGATGGCAATGTACATGGGGCGCTCCCAGTTGCACTGGGCCAGCATCTCATACATCATCATCTCGCTCTTATATACAGCCCTCTTGCCCTTGAGATTGATATACATCACATCGGGGATGCTGTCGGCCGCTATCATCACACCGCTACGCTTCACGGCTTCCTTGTCGATGGTGACTCCCACCGAGTCGGTAGGAATGATACGCAGGTCGGGGTTGGGATTGAGCACCCAGTGGTCTATGATGTTCTTCAGTTCGTAGGGATTGTCACCCACCATCTGCCTGAGCGTCTCGGGGTCATCCTTATAATACTCCATCACTTGCTCCAGGGTGCCGGGACGCACACTGGTCCCCTCGCGTGTGCCAGCCACATATTGCAGCCTGCTCCAGTGTATGGGCACTGCCGGACTGTCGTAGGCGGGGCGCTTCATCTGGTCGATATACCAGTCGGTCTGCAGATAAGAGAGGTTGCAAACGCGCGCATCGGTGCGTATGCCCTCGGTCTCCTGGCAGTACCAGAGGGGGAAGGTGTCGTTGTCACCATTGGTAAAGATGATAGGTGCGCGCGTCTGGTCGAGCGAGTTGAGGTAGTTCATGCCGAAATCACGGCAGGTGTAACGCCCGCTGCGGTCGTGATCGTCCCACGTCTGACTGGCCATCTGCACAGGCACCAGCAGACACAGGCAACTCACGATGGCGCATGCCACATCATGCTTGAGCACCCTGCGGAGCCATTCGGCCACAGCTGCCACGCCCATGCCGGCCCAGATGGCGAAGGCATAGAACGAGCCGGCGTAGGCGTAATCACGCTCTCGGGGCTGCATGGGAGTCTGGTTCAGATAGATTACAATGGCCAGACCGGTCATGAAGAAGAGGAAGAATACGATGCCGAACTGCTTTTCTCCCTCGCGGCTATTCTTCTCGTCGTTGCGGAAGAGCTGCCATACGAGACCCATCAGACCCAGTATGAGGGGCAAGCAATAGAATACGTTGTGTCCCTTATTGTTGCGAAGCTCAGAGGGCAACTTGCTTTGGTCACCCAGTCTCATATTGTCGAGGAAGGGAATACCCGTTATCCAGTTGCCGTGCTCCCACTCTCCGTTGCCCTGCAGATCGTTCTGACGACCCGCGAAGTTCCACATGAAGTAGCGCCAGTACATGAAGTTCACCTGGTAACTCAGGAAGAAGCGCAGGTTCTCGAGCATGGTTGGGGTCTTCACCTGAACCATATCGCCACAGTGCTCATACGTCTTGGTGGTACCCTTCACACCGCCCATCCAGCTCTCATAAGCCTTGCTGTGCGCCTCGCTGTACATACGTGGGAAGAGCATGTTCTGCTGATACACGTATGACACATTGTGCCTCTGTATCTCATAGCGGTCGGGCTCATCGGCACTGGCCTTCTCCTTGCGCTGATACACGGGTGCGCCCTTCTTGCTCACAGGCACGCAGTAGTTGCCATCCACGCGCAGCTTCACCTGGCTGGTATAGGCCTGTCCGTAGAAGAGAGGACGGTCGCCATACTGCTCACGTCCCAGGTAGGTACCCAGGGTGAAGATGTCCTCGGGTGAGTTCTGATCCATGGGTGTATTGGCCGCACTGCGTATTACAATGACAGCATAAGAGCTATAGCCAATCATGATCATCAGCATGCAGAGCAGACTGGTGTTCATCAGACGGGCCGACACCACGTAGGCAAGTTTCTTGCGCCACTGCAGTGCGGCATAGAGTGCCAGCAGTACCAGCACGCCTATCACGCCGCTTGTCCAGCCATATCCATAGAATGGGATGCCCAGCATGCCCACACTAAGCAGGAAGGAAACGCTCATGAGCATGCGGCTCTTCTGCCTTGTGGTCTCATACAAAGCCCACAGCACCACTGCCACCAATACAAAGATGTAGATGATGAGACCCGTGTTGAAGGGGCAGTTGAGATGGTTGACAAAGAGGAGCTCAAACCATCCGCCCACCTTCACAATGCCCGGCACGATACCATAGAGCACAGCGGCCACCAGACCGAAACTGCCCACCAGAGCCAGAGAAGCGCCCTTCATGGTGGCATTCTTGCACTTCTTGTAATAGAAGACAAGCACCAGAGCAGGCAGACAAAGGAGGTTCAGCAGGTGGACACCGATGCTCAAGCCTGTGAGATAGGCAATGAGTATGAGCCAGCGGTCGCTGTGCGACTCGTCGGCATGGTCCTCCCACTTGAGCATCAACCAGAATACAATGGCCGTGAAGAGGCTGCTGTAGGCATACACCTCACCCTCGACGGCACTGAACCAGAAGGTGTCAGAGAACGTATAGACGAGTGCACCGGTCATGGCGCTGGCCTCCACGATGATGGCCTGCGACAATGTGGTCACCTGTCCACCTTGCCCCACCAGCTTGCGCACCAGATGGCTGGTGCTCCAGAAGAGGAACATGATGCAGGCAGCACTGAACAGCGCGCTCATCGTGTTCACCATCTTAGCCACCAGGGCAGGGTCGCTCACAAACTGTGTGAAGAGATTGGCCGTAAGCATGAAGAAAGGTGCCCCAGGGGGATGACCGACCTCCAACTTATAGCCTGTAGTGATAAACTCCGGGCAGTCCCAGAAACTGGCGGTAGGCTCAATAGTGCTGCAGTAAGTGAATGCAGCAATGGCAAAAGCCACCCACCCCATTACGGTATCCACCGTCTTGAAATTCTTCATAATATGTACTATTATTCTTCGTTTGCTTGAGTTGCTTGGCAAAGTTACAACAATTTGCTGCGATGGCAGGGCTTTGCGCGTGTTAATTATGCGTAAGTGTCTCGTTCAGACTGCCAGACTGGCCAACGCAAGCACAGCCAGCCATCCCACCAGGGATACCATCAGCACTATCCAGCCCACACGACCTCTCGTCATGGCCCAGTAATGAGCCATGAGCGGACTGGTGGAGACGGCCATCATGGCCAACAGTTCCATACGCTGGCCGGGCAGCAGCAGAAAGGCCACATGCAGGAAGACCGTCACGCAGACATACACATAGAGCATCATGCGGGTACGTATCTTGTCGTCATAGCGCTTGCGCATATAATGGATGATGCCCGTCAGTCCGAAGAAGACGAGCAGACACCACACGGGCAACAGCCGCACAGCGGGCAGCAGCGAGAGTCCATCCCAGTCGAGAACCCAGAGCCAGAGTGCCAGCACATGGTCGGCCACGCGCATCACATCGCCCACACATGCCTCCCATGCCACCCAGCACCAGTAAGGCGTGAGCAGTCCCACGATGCCAGCCCAAAGCCCCTTCCACGAGAAGGCGCGCATCAGAAAGGCCAGACAGAAGTAGAAGAGCAGGGCGAGGGGAATCATGACAGGCGACAGAAGGCTGCCTGCACCCAGGAAGAGAAAGCTGTGAAAGACGAGCAACACGGCATTCCTGTTCTGATAACAGCAGAGCAGCAGTCCCATGCCCGCTGCCAGGCAGAATGCACACACGGCAGGAGCGCCCAGTCCATAGAGGAAGGGCATGGCAGCAGCCAGAAGCAGCCAAAGGCTCTCACCGAGACGTGAACGCACACGCAGAATCTGAAGCGCGACGTTGGTCTCCAGCATCACAGCGGCTGTGCAGAGACAAAGGAGCGCTGCGGCAGCAGCCGTGAAGCTCACTCCCACGCCTTGGAAAAGGCGCACGACGATGAAGAGAGCCACACTGACGGGAAGCGTCAGCCGGCTCTCTGCCACCTTGTTCTGCAACCAGCGTCGTCCCATCATAGGTCTGCGCCGATGTCTTTACGGAAATATTTCTTGTTGAACTTTATCTTGTCGGCCTCGGTGAAGCTCTTGACGAGCGCCTCCTTACGGTCGCTGCCATAACTGCTCACGGCTATCACTCGTCCGCCACTGGTCACCAGCTGGCCGTCCTTCATCTTGGTGCCGGCATGGAACACCACGCTGCCCTGCACATCCTCGATGCCCGTGATGGGGTATCCTTTCTCATAAGCTTGGGGATAACCGCCGCTCACCAGCATGACGCACACGGCTGCACGAGGGTCTGTCTCCACCTTCTTGGTGCCTAGAGTCTGTGTGGCCACACCCTGGAAAAGTTCCACAATGTCGGACTTAAGCCTCAGCATCACGGTTTCCGTCTCGGGATCACCCATGCGCACATTGTATTCGATGACCATCGGATTGCCCTGCACATTGATCAGACCAAAGAAGATAAAGCCCTTGTAGTCTATTCCCTCTTCGGCCAGACCATTCACCGTGGGACGGATGATACGGTCTTCCACCTTGGCCATCCACTCTGCATCGGCAAAGGGAACCGGGCTCACGCTGCCCATGCCGCCTGTGTTCAGGCCGGTGTCGCCCTCTCCGATGCGCTTGTAGTCCTTTGCCTCGGGCAGGATGACGTAGTCCTTACCATCGGTAAGCACAAACACGCTACACTCGATGCCGCTCAGGAACTCCTCGATGACCACCTTGCTGCTGGCATCACCGAACATTCCGGCAAGCATCTCCTGCAACTCCTTCTTGGCCTCATCCAGCGTGGGCAGGATGAGCACACCCTTTCCTGCGCACAGGCCATCGGCCTTGAGCACATAGGGAGGCTGGAGAGTCTCCAAGAAACGAAGGCCTGCATCGAGACTGGAGTGGTCAAAGGTGGCGTATGCAGCCGTAGGAATGCCGTGACGCTGCATGAAGCCCTTGGCAAACTCCTTGCTTCCTTCGAGCGTAGCACCCTGCCGACTGGGACCAATCACGGGGATGGCAGCCAACTTCTCATTGCCCTTGAAGTAGTCATAAATACCCTTTACCAATGGATCCTCGGGGCCTACCACCACCATATCCACCTGGTGCTGGAGGCAGAAGTTGCCTATACACTCGAAGTCATCAGCAGCCAAATCCACATTGACACCCACACTGGCTGTACCAGGATTGCCAGGTGCCACATAGAGTTGTCCGCACTGCTTGCTCTGTGCAATCTTCCATGCCAAGGCGTGCTCACGCCCTCCGCTTCCCAACAAGAGAATGTTCATGTCTTATATCGCTTTTATGGTTTCTTACTTCAAATAATCCTCAAAATACTGTGTGATGCGCTCATGCAGGTGCACGCTCTTGTGTCCAGCCATGTTGTGGCCTTCTCCGGGATAAGCGAAGAAGTCTGGCTGGGTGCCGGCCTCGGCACAGGCATTGAGGAACTGCAGCGTATGCTGAGGCACACAAGTGGGGTCGTTCATGCCGATGATAACCTGCAGTTTGCCCTTGAGGTTGCCTGCCTTGTTGATCAGACTGGTCTGTGCGTAGCCCTCAGGATTGCTCTCGGGAGTATCCATGTAGCGCTCACCGTACATCACCTCGTACCACTTCCAGTCTATCACCGGACCTCCAGCCACCCCAACCTTGAATACATCGGGATAGTTGGTCATAAGCGAGATGGTCATAAAGCCGCCGAAACTCCACCCGTGAACGCCTATGCGGTCGGCATCCACGTAGGAGAGCGACTGCAGATAGCGCACTCCGCACATCTGGTCTTTCATCTCCTCCTGTCCCAAATGACGGAAGGTAACCTGCTCGAAGTCCCTTCCGCGGTTCTCGCTTCCACGATTGTCGAGGACGAACACGATGTAGCCCTTCTGTGCCATGTAGGTTTCCCACGAGCGGGACATCCAATGCCAGGATGCCTCCACATTATGGGCATGAGGACCGCCATACACATACACCACGGTGGGATACTTCTTCGCAGGGTCGAAGTCCATGGGTTTCACCATGCGCCAGTAGAGCTCGGTCTTGCCGTCAGCGGCTTTCACCGACCCCTGCTCGAATATAGGCTTATACCAACCGTCCCATGGGTCGGGAGCCGTAGCCAGCATCACGCGCTTGCCCGTCTTGGTGTCGGTCACTGCGCAGCAGCGTGGCACATCGGGCTCTTGCCATGTGTCGAGCACATAACGTCCGCTGGCCGAGAGACGTGCCTGGTGTACACCCTTGCCGTTGTCGAGCAGCGTGCGCTTGCCCGAGGGAATATCCAGGCGATAGATATTCTTTTGCAGGTCGTTGGCTTCCTTGCTCGTGATGATGGCACTGCGTGTGGCAGGACAGAAGCCCACCAGTTCGGTCACCACCCAAGCTCCCTTGGTGAGCTGGGCCAACTCCTTGCCATTGACATCCATCAGGTAAAGATGGTAGAAGCCATCGCGCTGGCTCCACATGATGAACTTGCTGCTGTCCCAGGGGAGGAACGTAATGGGATGCTGAGGTTCCACATACTTGTCCGAATCCTCGGTATAGAGCGTGCGCAGTTTCTTGCCTGTCAGGGCATCATAAGCATCGAGCGTGCAATGGTTCTGGTCTCTGTTGAGCTCAAAGAGATAGATTGTCTTGCCATCAGGAGCCCATGAGATATTGGTGAAGTAGCGGTTCTCAGGATTGCCCGTAGCCAGATAGATGGTATTGCGCGACTGCAAATCGTAGATACCCACCTGCACCTGGTGCGAGGTCATACCCGCCATGGGATACTTGTCGGGCTCCACTTGAGCCTCACGTGTGAACGTATTGACTTGGGGATAATCAGCCACCATGCTCTGGTCCATACGGTAGAAGGCCAGCTTCTGACCATCCTTGCTCCAGAAGGTTCCCTTGGTTATGCCGAACTCGTCACGGTGCACGCTGCGTCCATAGACTATCTCGCGTGACCCGTCATGCGATATCTGCACCTCCTGCCCATCGGCATAGCGCACCCACAGGTTCTGGTCTTTGAGGAATGCATCGGCACGTGACTCGGCATTCCACTCCAGCGAACCTTCGCTACTCTGGCTCCATGTGACCTTCCAGTCAGAGAAATCCACCAGCGAGCGCTGAGTGCCAGTCTGGGTGAGCACAAGCGGCTGGGCGGCATAGGGCATTCCCTTGCGCTGCACGCGCTGTTTGCTGTCACCGCTGTCCCAACCATAAGCCGAATACACTCCATCCTCGCTCACGCTGCCCATCTTGAGGGGCTTGCCTGTGGCAGGATTAAGCATGCTGTAGTCTGAGGAATTGGCATCCACAAGACGGTCACCCCACCACATATAATAATAGTATTGGGGGACAGACTGTCTGAAGTTGCGTCCGCCGAAATTCAGTTCCTCAAGCGTGAATAGTCTCTGTGCCATGCTGCAAGTGACGGTGAGGGCTGCCACCCCCCCCCAGCCGCAGCCATACATATTCTCTTAATCTTCATCATGGTCAAATCCCTTGTGAGCACTCCTGTTCCACCCGCCTTTGCCTTCTCCGCGGCCAAAAGACTTGCGGCGGTCGTCACCTCCCTTGCGGAAGCCATCGCGCTGGCGACGGTCATCACGACCAAAGGGACGTGACTTGCGCTCTCCACGCTCATCACCGTCATCGCTGCGGAATCCACGTGACGGGCGACGGTCATCGCGGTCAAACTGACGTGGTTTGCGGCCGTAACCATCCTCACGGTCGTCTCTGCGGAAGCCACGAGCGGGCTTGCGGTCATCACGGTCACCGAACCGGCGGCC
>ERZ780141.1767-NODE-1767-length-11897-cov-2.701824_pt1 | contig 11897 bp, 4 predicted proteins | sample MGYA00433080_ERZ780141 | MGnify/ENA primary metagenome ERZ780141 (study PRJEB29588, sample SAMEA2154047) | human gut metagenome | biome: human gut; feature: human-associated habitat; material: faeces | place: Denmark | collected 2008/2010 ... | reverse complement strand
TGCCGGTAAATGCCATTCATCGCGTATTCAGAGACAGCGAAGGATATATGTGGTATGGCACGGTGAACGGATTATGTCGTGATGACGGTTATCATGTGAAAGTGTTTCGTTCGGACATTGAAACTCCGGGATTATTAGAGGACAATTTGGTGGAGTGTATCGCTGAGGATAAGAAGGGGAATATATGGTTCGGTACAGACAAAGGGGTGTATATTCTTGATAAATCGGACTACAGTGTACATCCTATGGACCGGGAGCGTTTGAAGAATATTCCGGTGATGTATCTATATGCTACCAGTGACGGCTATATGTGGCTGAGCTATCGTTCTATATTGGCCAAATATGACATCAACGGACAGTTGGTCAAAGAGTATCCCCTCCGGAATAAGTACGGAAGAACTACTATTTCCGGATTTTGTGAGAGCCGCAACCATGAGATTATTATTTCTGTGTGGAATGGCCGGGTATATCATTTGGACAAAGAAAAAGACGAGTTCGTTCCTTATCCTGATAAGATGAGAAGACAAAATCCTACGGTGATGGTTCAGGATAATGAACAGGACTACTTCTGGTTGGCAACCTGGGGGGATGGTGTGGTGCGTTTTGACCCTTCGGCTCCTGAAGATTCTATGTTTGTATATTCTGAAATACCGGTCAATGCTGCCGGTGAGGAGGATGGGGTCATCCTTAGTCTGGTACAGGATGATAAACTGGGGTATATCTGGTTAACCACCGGGCACGATTTCATGTCCTTACAAATACAACCGGATAAGACGTTAAAACAATTGAAATTCCAGACAGGGCTTCTGCCTGTTAATCATATGTTGGTAGAAGTTCTGAAAGGGAGGGGATGTCTATGGGTGTCGGCCTTTGACCGTCCTAGTTTCATTGTACATCTGATGGATAATATGACCAAGGATTATGCCTTGCCCGCTTTGGCGGACAGAGTAAACCGCAGTCCGGCTGTAATGGCTTTGTGTGATGACGGAGACGGTATGATGTGGATGATGCAAGAAAGAACCGGGTTGGTGTTATATGACTTGAAGCAGGATAAAGTGAAAATCTATTCGGATTTTCCCGAGCTTGTTTCGTTGTCTTTGGATAACGGACGAGAGATGACTCGAGCACGTATTAATAACGGTATTTGGGTGGCAAAAGATTTGAATAGATTGGTTTATGGTATGATCCGTAAGGGTATGGAGATGTATCTGGTGGATCTTATTGATTTGAACGGGCAGGTGGAATCGAACGCTACGGTGACCAAATTGTATGAAGACTCGCACGGAATCTTGTGGATAGGCTTGAACAAAGGACTTTGCAGTTATGATGTCCGTCAGAAAAGAATTAAACAGGTTTATCCCGATGTGGGGCATGTGATGGGAATCGTGGAGAATAAGGAAGGGTTGATATGGATTTGTACTCAAGACAACGGTTTGTTTCAGACAACGGCGGATGAAAAACTTCGTTCTTTCAAATTGGACAAGAATTTCTCTTGTCTGTCTATTGCTCCCGATTGGATTTTGTGGTTGGGAACTTGTGACGGAGGAGTCTATTCTTATGATCCTTCAGAGAATAAGTTGGTCAGTTATAATGAGGCTTGCGGTATGAACGGTAATCAGGTGAATCAAATAGTGGCTGATGCATATAATCATATTTGGATTGATACAAACCAGAAACTGATAGAATTTAATCCTCGTAACGGTTCGTTCCGCACCTATCTTACCACGGATGGTTCTATCTTGTTGCATCGCTTTCTTCCCACTGCTGTTTGTCAAGCAAAAGATGGCAATATTTATTGGGGCGGCATTCCGGGTATTTGCATGGTTACTCCATCAAACGGGTTGGAAAGAAAGGCTAGTGCAGTGAAGACCAAGATAACTGATATAAAGTTGCAAGGAGAATCATTGATATTCGGAGATAGAAAGAGTAGCAATTCCATTAACCGGATAGAATTGCATCCCGATGATCAGAATTTGGAAATTAGTTTTTCTTCTCTTAACCACCGTTATGCTTCAAAGATACGCTATGCTTATCGGTTGATAGGAGTGGACAAAGCGTGGGTATATGTGGAAGGTGGAAAAAACTCGGCTTTTTATAATCATCTGAGTAAGGGCACTTATACTTTTCAGGTGAAAGCGACGGATGAAAATGGTCTTTGGAGTAAAGAGGTAACTGAACTGACTATCCGACGCCTTCCTGCTTTTTATGAAACTTGGTGGGCGTATTTGTTCTATGTATTGATAGTGATGGGTGTATCCGGTTATAGTCTGTATCTTTATCTGAAACGCGTGGACCGTAAGAATAATGAAATGTGGGCGGACAGCAAGGAGATGATTAAAATGCGTATTTATTTGGATAGTAAGGTGAATTTGCCTGAACCTGAGTTTGTACAACTGGACAAACTTCTATTGGAGAAAGCGGTAAAAGCCGTGGAAGATAACCTTACTGAGCCTGATTTTGATGTGACAGCTCTAGCTGATGCCATGAATATGTCCCGTTCTACTTTGACCCGTAAATTGAAAGCCATAACAGGCCGAACTCCATTGGATTTTATCCGGAACATCAAGATGAAGCATGCCAGACACATGTTGGAAGATAAAGACAAAAGTGTAACAGAGGTTGCCGCTACGTTGGGGTATTTTAATCGGAAGTATTTCACCACTTGCTTTAAGGAGGAATTTGGAATGACTCCCAGTGAGTTCCAGAAATCACAACACGAAGAATAAACATCTTCCTGTCCTTTAATTGTTGCAAATAGGGGGTACAAATGCGTCAAGTTATAGCTAGAGCTATTTGTATCCCCTGTTAGCATGGTTCTTCACCTGTATTTCTATTTCCTATTTCATTCTTTTGCCACAACCTTTTACGGGGAGAAAAACACATCTTCTTCATTCATTCCCGCAGTAAAGGTATGTATAACTTTAAATTTAATATAGAATGAAACATTTGTTTTTGTTGCTTACTCTGTTAAGCTTTTCATTAACGGCCTTAGCCCAGCAAAAAGTGACGGGTAAGGTGAAAGATTCTTCCGGCGAGCCTGTCATAGGAGCCAGTGTTGTTGTAAAAGGCAATAATACCATGGGAACCATTACCGATTTTGATGGAAACTTTATGTTGGATGTTCCGGCAAAGAGTGTGTTGGTTATTTCTTATATTGGCTATGTCACTCAGGAAGTCCCGACAGCAGGAAAGAATTCATTAGAGATTGTTTTAAAGGAGGATACCAAAACCTTGGATGAAGTGGTGGTGATTGGTTACGGTACACAGCGTAAAGGTGATGTGACCAGTTCTGTAGCTAGTGTGAAAGCCGATAACTTTGTAAAAGGAGCCGTGAAGGATGTGGGACAGCTGATTCAAGGAAAAGTAGCTGGTCTGGCTATCACAAATCCTAATGGTGACCCGACGGGAAGTACTCAGATACGTCTTCGTGGTACAAATACCATTGGTGGAGCCAATACAGCCCCCTTGGTGTTGATTGATGGAATTCCGGGCGAACTCGGTACTGTGGCTCCGGAAGATGTGGAGAGTGTGGATGTGCTGAAGGACGGTTCTGCTGCCGCTATTTATGGTACGCGCGGTACGAATGGTGTGATTTTGATTACTACCAAACAGGCTAAAGGAGTGGATATCAACCAGGTGGAGTATAATGGTTACGTCAGTACTTCTCTTATTGCCAAGAAATTGGATATGTTGAATGCGGATGAGTTCCGTACCCTTTATCCCGACCAGGATCATGGGGCTGATACGGACTGGATTGATGAGATTAGCCGTACGCCGATCAGCCACGTTCACAACTTGTCATTGATGGGTGGTAACTCAAAGACTAATTATATTGCCAATTTGAACTATGCTTCTCGTCAAGGGATCATGAAAAAATCAGATTTCGAAAGTTTTCAAGGACGTATTGAGGTGACTCACCGTATGTTTGATGATAAGTTGAAATTGAAATTCGGTTTGTTTGGTAAGAAAAACCAGATGGAATCTACAACTAGTGGGGGTAGTTTCAGAGGTTGGGTATATGGCCAGGCAACTCGTAGAAACCCGACTGATCCGGTAAGAAATGAGGATGGTACATGGAATGAGAATGTGAGCAAATTCGAATACGAGAATCCGTTGGCTTTGTTGTATGAGGCTGAAGGAAATGTAAAAAAGACGCAGTTGCGTTACAATGGAAATATTGTTTATAATCCTATCAAAGATTTGACTCTTTCTGCCGTATTCTCTTATATTCGTGACAATATGAACCGTGGCTACGGTGAAACTTTGAACCATATTTCTGCTTTGCGTGATGGATTGGCTGGTTGGTCTTCGGTAGGTGCTTATACCAAGATGGAGAAGTTGATGGAACTTACTGCACAATATAACAAAGAAATCGGTGCGCATAAATTTAGTGTCTTGGGTGGTTATAGCTACAATGAAACAGACTTTGAAGAGCTTTGGATTGATAACTATGGTTTTCAGGATGATTATTTTGGCGGATGGCATAATATTGGCATTGGTTCTGCTTTGAAAGACGGTAAAGCGAACATCGGCTCAAAGAAAACTCCTACAAATTTGATCGGTTTTTTTGGGCGGGCTACCTATTCGTTCAAGAATCGTTATTTGTTGATGGGAGCTCTTCGTTATGAAGGAGCCAGCCAGTTATGGGGTACTGATAATGCATGGGGGCTTTTCCCATCTATATCTGTAGGATGGAGAATTACCGAAGAAGCATTTATGAAGAATCAGAAGATATTTGATGATTTGAAACTTCGTGTGGGATATGGTGTGACGGGTTCACAGCCTAAAGATCCTTTCCTGGGGGTGGCTATGTTGAAATACGGCTCGTATGCTTTTGTAAATGGAAATTGGATACAGACCATCGTTCCGGCATCCAACCCGAATCCTGATTTGAAATGGGAGGAAAAGAAAGAAACCAATATTGGTTTGGACTTCGTTTCATGGGGTGGCCGTTTGTCCGGTTCTATTGATTATTATAACCGTGATGTGGATGGCTTGATATACGAATATGGAGTACCGACTCCTCCGAACTTGTATAATAAGACAATGGCCAATGGGGGTACAATGAGAAACCGTGGTGTGGAAGTGTTGGTAACTGTGGTTCCTGTTCAGAATAAAGATTTTGAATGGAGCACTACCGGAACATTCTCTTTGAACTCTAATAAGCTAATCAGTTTGTCTGGCAGTATCTTTAAGTCGGATTACGACTATTTTAATACGGGTACAGTGGAATACTCCGGTCAGGTAGCCGATTCTCACAGAGTACAGGTGGGTGAAAGTATCGGTAATTTCTATGGCTTTAAAGTAGTGGATGTAGACAGTGAAGGGCGTTGGATCTATGAAGACAGGAATGGTGAGCTGGTGAACTATAAGGACTTTACCCATGCTCCTGAAGATAAACATGTGATTGGTAACGGTCTTCCTAAATGGTATGCAGGATGGAACAATACTCTTCGTTATAAAAACTTCGACTTGAATGTGACGATGCGTGGCGCGTTTGGCTTCCAGATAATCAATGGTGGACGTATGAATTACGAAAATGTAAAAAACAGCCGTTTTGAAAATCGTTTGAAGTCTGTGAATGACTTGGTATTTGGCAAGCATACGTTGAGTCCGGAAGTGGAACCGGAATTCAATAGCTATTATGTAGAAGATGGTGACTACTGGAAGATTGACAATATCACTTTGGGATATAGCTTCGGTCAGGTAGGTAAATATATAAAGTCACTCCGTATTTATGGTTCGGTATTGAATGCTTTGACTATAACCGGATATAAAGGTATTGATCCGGAAGTATCAACAGATGGTTTGACTCCGGGGTATGATACACGTGACAGATATCCGAGTGTGCGCTCATTTACTTTCGGCGTTAATGTGAAATTTTAATGAACTAAAAAGGAATTGAAGATGAAAACAAATATAAAATTATGGACAATGGGACTGATGACAGCCGCATTGTTGGGAAATACAGCTTGTACTGATTTACTGCATGATAGCTATGGGCAGGTAGTGTCTGAGGATTACGTGCCGAAAACGGAGGAAGATGTCAGTTATCTGGTAAATGCCGCTTATATACCTTGGCGTGAAACGTTGCTGCAATGGAACGGAGTGGTTCGTGCACAGGAATTATGTGCGGATCAGGATGTTCTTCCTGCCCGTGATGGTATTGGATGGGTAGACGGTTATATCTATAAAAGATGGCATCAGCATACTTGGACTACCGAGGATGACGGTGTGCTTCAAGGATGGGAACGTACGTACAATGGTGTGAATACCTGTAACCGTATTTTATCTCAGATAGAAGAAGGTGTGATCAGTGTGGATGGAGAAACGAAAGAAAAGTTGATTGCCGAATTGAAAGTACTGAGGGCTTCATATTATTATATTTTGATTGATTTGTATGGTAATGTGCCCATTGTGACAGATTTTAAAGATACTTCTTTGCCGCAACAGTCTACTCGTAAAGAGGTCTTTGACTTTATTGTGAAAGAAATAACGGAGAATATGGATTTGTTGTCCGAAACGCCGAGAGGTTATTATTATGGACGTTTCAATAAGTGGGCGGCTCATACATTGCTGGCCAAAATGTATTTGAATGCTGAAGTTTGGTCGGGTACTGCTCAATGGCAGAAATGTATTGACGAGTGTGATATCGTGATTAATTATGCCGAGAAGTCCGGAGAGTATGCATTGGAAAATAATCAGAAGGATGTTTTTGTAACGCATAATGAGAATTCTAAAGAAATTATCTTTGCATTGCCGTTTGATGAAATTTATGTGACAGGATGGAATGATTTTGATTTCCACATGTACACTTTAGCACCTGAAAACCAGGAAACTTATCAGTTGACTGCACGTCCTTGGGGTGGTGTGTGTGCAGTGCCTCAGTTTATTAATTCTTTTGATGAGGATGATGCACGTTTAGAGGATAACTATATTCAAGGTCAGCAATATACCTATTCCGGTGAAATCTTGAAGCGTAGTATTGATGGAAAGCCATTGATTTATACGGTAGATGTCCCTTCTATTGACCAGTCGGATGTGGATGATGGTTTCCGTTGGGGTAAGTTTGAATATGCCACCGGTATAACAAACCGCTTGAGTAATGACTGGCCGTTGTTACGTTATGCGGATGTATTGATGATGAAAGCGGAGTCATTGATGCGTTTGGGCAAATCGGGAGCAGGTGCTTTGGTGACTCAGGTACGTGAACGCGCCTTCAAGAATGAACCTGAAAAAGCGCAAGTTACAGATGCAGAATTGATGGGAGGAAGTGTATATGATTATGGCCGAAGAGATAGTTATAAGGCAGAACATGATGGTGGAGCGGATATTAAATATGGTCGTTTCCTTGATGAGTTAGGTTGGGAGTTTTGTCAGGAAGGACGCCGCCGTCAGGACATGATTCGTTTTGGCATCTTCACTACAAAAGCTTGGTTCTCTCATGATAAGAGTGATGAAACCAAAAATCTGTATCCTATTCCAAATAAAGTATTGTTGACCAATAGTAATCTGAAACAGAATCCGGGATATTCTAAATAGTATTTATTGGATGTTTTTTTAAGGATGAAAAGGTTGTTTTTTCTTTTCTACATTAAATTAGAAAGAATTATGAGTAAAAAGATTTCAATAATTTTGTTGCTCCTCTGTCTGGGATTATTTTCCCAGGCACAGAGCTATCAGAAAATATCGCAAGGAGTTAAGACTACTGTACAAGGTATGGATGTTGAAGTGGCATTTTATTCTCCATCCATTGTCCGGGTATATAAGACACCGGAGGGAAGTTCGTATGACAAGAAGAGCCTTGTAGTAATGAAAGAGCCTGAGGAGACCTTTGTGGAGTTTGCAATGAATAAAGAGTATATTCGTTTAAAGTCGGATGCATTACAAGTAGAGGTAAATTCATCTACAGGTGGAATCAATTTCTATGATGCAACCGGAAGGGTGTTGTTAAAAGACAAGGATTATGGAACACAGTTCACCCCGTTTGATGATGCGGGTACTTTTTCTTACAATGTCCGGCAGGCTTTTTTATTAGATAAGGATGAAGTGATTTATGGATTGGGGCAACAACAGACTGGAAAAGTGAATCAGCGCAATCAAAAACTTTTTCTTCGTAACAAGAATATGAGTATCTGTATTCCTTTTATTCATTCAGTGAAAGGTTACGGACTTTATTGGGACAATTATTCCCCAACTATGTTTACGGATAATCCGCAAGAAATGTCATTCGACTCTGAAGTGGGCGATTGTGCCGACTATTATTTCATTTATGGTAGCAATGCGGACGGCGTGATAGCCGGAGTCCGTGATTTGACCGGGCAGGCTCCTCTTTATCCGCTGTGGACACTTGGATTCTGGCAGTGCCGCGAGCGTTATAAGAGTCCGGATGAACTGTGCGAAGTGGTTGATGAATACCGTGATCGGAAAGTTCCTTTGGATGGAATCATTCAGGATTGGCAGTATTGGGGATGTGATTCTAACTGGAACTCCATGAAGTTCCAGAATCCTCGCTATATTAATAAGATGGGCGACAAAGAATACATGAAATATCTTCCGAATGGTGAGAATCCGGATGCACGTTATGGTACTCCAAGAATAAAAAGCCCTCAAGAAATGATTGACTATATACACAAGCGGAATGCGCATATCATGATTTCTGTATGGGCCTCTTTTGGTCCGTGGACAGAGATGTATCATAAGATGGACAGTCTGAATGCTTTGCTTCATTTTGAGACTTGGCCGCCTAAAGCCGGAGTGAAACCTTACGATCCGTTCAATCCTGTAGCAAGAAGTATTTATTGGAATGAAATGAAAAAGAATATCTTTGATCTAGGTATGGACGGCTGGTGGTTGGATTCTACCGAACCCGATCATCTGGAGATTCAAGATAAAGATTTTGATACAAAAACTTATTTAGGTTCTTTCCGAAGAGTTCACAATGCTTTTCCTTTGATGTCCAATAAAGGTGTTTATGAGCACCAGCGTGCTACCACTTCCGACAAGCGGGTATTCTTACTTACCCGTTCTTCATTCTTGGGACAGCAGCGTTATGCTTCACATTCATGGAGTGGAGATGTCGTTTCTACTTGGGAAGTGATGCGCAAGCAACTGGCAGCTGGCCTGAATTATTCTTTGTGTGGTATTCCTTACTGGAACACTGACTTGGGAGGATTTTTTGCTTGGAAATATAATAATGATGTTAATAATATTGCTTATCATGAGTTACACGTCCGTTGGTATCAGTGGGGAGCTTTCCAACCTATCATGCGTTCTCATAATTCCAGTCCTGTTGCTGTAGAGATCTATCAGTTCGGCGATAAAGGTGATTGGGCTTATGATGCATTGGAGAAATATACCCATTTGCGTTATCGCTTATTACCTTATTTATATAGTACTACTTGGGAAGTAACAAATAAGGCAGGCAGCATTATTCGTCCTTTGGTGATGGATTTTCCGAAAGACAAGAAAGTACTTGATATGGATACGGAGTATATGTTCGGACGTAGTTTTTTAGTACGTCCGGTAACTGATTCTCTCTATACATGGCAGGATAAAAAACAGAATGGTTATCAGAAAAATATGCGGAAAATAGAGAAAACGGATGTATATTTGCCTGAGGGAAGTAACTGGTTTGATTTCTGGACTGGGGCAAAGTTGGCTGGTGGCCAAACCATACAGCGTGAAGTACCTATTGATATCATGCCTGTTTATATCCGTGCCGGTTCTATAATTCCTTGGGGACCTGCGGTGCAGTATGCCACAGAAAAAAGTTGGGATGACCTGGAGATTCGTGTTTATCCGGGTGCTAATGCAACTTTTATTCTTTATGAGGATGAGAACGACAATTACAATTATGAAAAGGGAGTTTATTCTACTATCACTTTCCGTTGGGATGATAGTAACCGTACTTTGCACATCAGCGACCGTGAAGGAAGATATCCCGGAATGTTGGAAAAGAGGAAGTTCAAAGTAGTTCTCGTAAATCATAGATCAGGAGAAGGCGATAAACCATTGAAGGGAGGAAAGATGGTGAATTATACCGGTACGGCAATTGAGGTGAAACTTTAGAATGTTCATATTGAATATCCAGCAGAATAAATAAAGAAACGATAAAATACATTATGAATTTACTTAAAACCATTTTATCCACTTCCGTTTTTGCTATAGCTTCTGTAGCTTTGCATGCTCAGCTACCTGCAAAAGTAGAAAGTTTTCCAGTCAGGGATGTGCGGCTCACCGCCAGCCCTTTCAAACACGCAGAGGATATGGATATCCGTTATCTGCTGGGAATAGACCCCGACCGTCTGTTAGCTCCTTATTTGAAGGAAGCTGGTCTTTCTCCTAAAGCTGAAAATTATACCAATTGGGAAAATACAGGGCTGGACGGTCATATTGGCGGACATTATTTATCGGCCCTTTCCTATATGTATGCCGCTACGGGAAATAAGGAGATCAAGGCGCGTCTGGATTATATGATAAGTGAACTGAAACGCTGCCAGGATGCCGCCGGTGACGGTGATCTTGGCAGTGCCCTCTGTGCGGTGCTCGTCAAGAAATAGAGGAAGGAAACATTCGCGCGTCCGGTTTCGGATTGAACGACCGCTGGGTTCCTCTTTACAATATTCATAAAATATATGCCGGCCTTCGTGATGCAACTCTTCAGACCGATAGCCGGGAGGCAAAGGAAATGTTGGTGAAACTCACGGACTGGATGATTCGTCTGGTATCCAAGTTGAGCGATGAACAGATACAGGAAATGTTGCGCAGCGAACATGGAGGGCTGAACGAAACATTTGCCGATGTGGCCGCTATCACCGGCGACAAACGCTATTTGAAACTGGCTCATCAATTTTCTCATCACACCGTGTTGCAGCCTTTGTTGAGACAGGAGGATAAACTGACTGGTATGCACGCCAATACCCAAATACCGAAAGTGATAGGTTTCAAACGTATTGCCGATTTGGAAGGCAACCGAGATTGGAGCGAGGCCGCCCGCTATTTCTGGGAAACAGTGGTAAACCATCGAAGCATCACCATCGGAGGTAACAGTGTGCGTGAGCATTTTCATCCGGCTGATGATTTCAGCAGTATGCTCACCAGCGAGCAGGGGCCTGAGACTTGTAACACCTACAATATGCTCCGCCTTACAAAAATGCTGTATGAAACGAGTGCGGACGTTCATTTTATGGATTATTACGAACGGGCGCTTTATAACCATATCCTTTCCACGCAAGATCCTGTGCAAGGCGGATTTGTTTATTTTACCCCGATGCGTGCCGGTCATTACAGGGTCTATTCGCAGCCTCAGACCAGTTTCTGGTGTTGTGTGGGATCGGGGATGGAAAATCATGCCCGTTATGGTGAAATGATTTATGGACACAAGGATAATAATCTGTATGTCAATCTTTTCATTCCCTCTACCTTGCGTTGGGGAGATATCCATATTGAGCAACAAACGGCTTTCCCCGATGAGGAAGGGACAACTCTTGCCGTTTCTCCGGAAAAGGGAGAGAAGGAATTCACACTTCTTTTCCGTGTTCCCGAATGGACGAACCCGGAAGCATTACGCTTGTCTGTCAACGGTGAACAACAGAAAGTAACGGTCAAAGAGGGATATGTTAGTTTGAACCGTACTTGGTCAAAAGGTGACAAAGTGAGATTGGAACTGCCGATGCATCTGCGTGCTATTGCATTGCCGGATGGTTCTGCTAACTATTCCATCTTATACGGACCGATTGTGCTGGCCGCCCAATTGGGCAAGCAAAATCAGGATGGTATGTTCGCCGATGACAGTCGTGGCGGACACATAGCCGCCGGGCCCCGTCTGCCTTTACAAACGATGCCTGTCATGGTGGGGGATAAGAATGATATTCTCTCTCATCTGAAGAAAGTGG
>ERZ780141.1766-NODE-1766-length-11917-cov-3.753920_pt1 | contig 11917 bp, 8 predicted proteins | sample MGYA00433080_ERZ780141 | MGnify/ENA primary metagenome ERZ780141 (study PRJEB29588, sample SAMEA2154047) | human gut metagenome | biome: human gut; feature: human-associated habitat; material: faeces | place: Denmark | collected 2008/2010 ... | reverse complement strand
GCACAGCGTAACGAAGTGACGGAGTAGCTCAGCAGACGCAGCCTTGATTTTTTGGTTCTTTTGCATCAAGGCAAAAGAACGGACAATCATTTGAACTTTTGCTTCTTTTCTTTCAAGAGAAAAGAATGACAGCCTTCACACTCTTCACAAGAACCAGCAGAATATGAGACAAATAACTAGGTGTGTGAAGGATATAAAAGGAAATATCCCTTGAGTAATGTCTTTATCTGTTTGTTTTTTATATCTTTGCAAAAACTGAGTTTGTAATGAGCAATAAAACTAATTATTGGATAGAAATGTCAGATTATGATCTGGAAACAGCTAACGCCATGTTAATGACAGGACGTTATCTCTATGTTGGTTTTATGTGCCACCAAACAATAGAAAAGATACTCAAAGCCTATTGGACGAATAACTTAACAGAAATCCCTTTAAAAATACATTCTCTGTCAAGATTAGCAGAAAAGACAGGATTAGATCAGTTTTTAGAAGATGAACAACTGGATTTGATTGATCGGTTGGAACCGCTTAATATTGAAGCACGTTATCCTTCTTATAAAGAGAGGCTAATGAATAGCTTAACGAAAGAATATTGCACTGCATTATTAGAACAGACAAAAGAGTTACAACTATGGATAAAAAACAAGCTATAGCTATAGCCCAGAAATATAAAGAATTGGTTGCTGAAAAATTACCCGTAAAGGCAATTTATCTTTACGGTTCCTATAGCAAAGGTAACTATCGAGAAGATAGTGACATTGATATAGCTGTGGTTGTAGATCAACTTAGCGATAACTATTTTGATGATACTCCTTTATTATGGAAGCTCAGACGAAAGCTGAGTACTCTGATTGAACCTATATTGCTTGTGGAAGACATGAATAATCCGTTGTATCGTGATATCACCCAAACCGGAATTCTTATTTAATGATCACATTATCTGAATCTAACGAGTATCAAAAACGAATCTGACGAAGATCGATTTTGATACTCGTTACTTTTAATAAAATATACGCCGGCTTTTCAGCAATATACGCCGGGAATTCATGAAAAGACGCCGGCTTTTAAATCATTCGTAGGCCTGAATGAAAACAAACTTCCCTATACCTTATTATATATAGCAAATCTCTTTTTGATTGAATGAAAAATAAATGGGATTTGAAATAATAGAGAAGCAATAAAACGGTGGTTTAAAACCAACATCAGAGCGGCAGAATTAAGGAAAGAAAAGGCTTTGTTGCCCAAAACGGGTTGTTTGTACCACAATTGTTATGTGGTTGATAAGAAAGAGTATATATTTGGAAAAAAATTAGTAGGTTTATTTGCTAGTATCAAAAAAGGATTTACCTTTGCAATACGGTAAAGTCGGGAAGAAACCACCGTTTTATACCGACTTGATAAAGACGAATATTACACAAGAGGATATAATTACTTATTATTAATACTAAATTAATTTAATTATGAACAAAAAGTTTTCTACTTTGGTAGCCAGCTTGCTGTTATCTTCTGCATTCTCTGTATATGCAGGTAATGCAAAACCGATGCTGGCAACTCCGACTCAGGTTGAAACTCGCGCTACTTCTGCTGATGTAGAGGAGGCTGTGGATTATTCTGGTGTTATAACAGCTCCTAATAACACTGCAGGTAGAATATTGAAGGGCTTTACTAATAATTCTTTAATTGCCTTGAGTACTACAGGAAATTCTAATCTTCTTCGTGGTAAGTCAACTGGTAATGATGTAACGTTTGCAGAATATACAAATAATGCAGATGAATTTGCTTATTACTATTGGAGATTAGAGGGTGGACGATTGTTGAACAATAAAGGACAAGTGTTTACAATTGGTACAAGCAGCGATTATTTTGAAGTAATTCCTTTGAAAATTGATGGTGAGGTGTCATCATACTTTGTTTTGGGGCAAAGAGATGCTGCAGGTACATTGAAATATGTTGGTAGTAACTTAACTTTGGTTAGTGACCTAAATGATGCTTATAAACTTTGTTCTGTAGAAACAGCATATAGTGACGCATACAAAGGTCTAGATCTTGATAAAGAATTAGGCAATGGATTTAACTTAACTATCTCTTCAAAAGTTGATCCTAGTGTAACTGTGGTAAATGCAGATGTATTCGGTGGAAGATTAATTGCAAGTGACAATATTGCAGGTAGCGAATTCTACACATTGACTAATGAAAATGGTGATTTTATCGTATTTGATACAAAAGCAGAAGTGACCTCAGATGGTCATTCTGTGCCAGGTAAATTTAAGACAGTAAAGTCTGTAGGAGACGATCATTTGAGCCTTTTCAGAATTGCTAAAGCTGACAATGACTCTAAAGATATTCTTGTTGAAATATCCAATAAAGCAGTTACAAAACGCTATCGTTTATATATTGCTAATGCGGCAGGTACTTATGCTTTAACAGTGGCTGAAACAACTGATAATTCTGAAGATTGGGCTGCAACGGTTTTAGGTATTGATAACAATGTTGACTTACGCGAATTCTTAACAGGTCAGTATTATACAATTGATTACGTTAAGAAGAATGGTACAGCAACAGCTGATGACGTTTATAAGACAGGTGGTCGTTTGGCACTCTTGAATAATAAGGCTGATTATGTTCCGGTAAAAAGTTTGTATGAAAAAGCTCCGGAAGCTCAGTGGGCCGTAAGTGGTACTGTTACAGAAGGTGTTAACGACGGTAAGCCGTATTTCAATAATGAAATTACTTTAAAAAACCGTGAGAATCCGAATGTAAGTTTCAAGATAATTCAGTTACGTCGTGATAATGGTGCGTTCATTGCTACAATTGCAGATGAAACTCCTACTGATAATACTGGTATTGATACCAACGATGTTATCAAGATTACAGCTGTAGCAGAGCACGACAAGCACGATGGTTACAAAGTCTTCAATGCTGAAGAACTGAAGAATACCACTTGGTATTTAGGCCAGGCTCGTCAGACTGCTGATGGTGATATCAATGTTTATTGGGCAGAAAATCATGCTGGTTCACATCAGATTGGTGCAACTGTAGAAGAAGAAAAAGCTTCTAAATGGAACTTATCTGTTGTTAAAAAAGAATTGGCTAAGCATGAAAATGAGACTGACTCTGTATTAGTCGTTTCTACATTGAATAAATGGAATTCAGCGAAGAGTCGTATTGATGCTGTACAGGATACTTTGGTTATTTTGCCTTACGCTTTCCAGAATCGTTCTAATAGTGAATTCGTTAAATTCAATTCTGCTACTAATTTGAACTATTACGAATGTCGTGAATATAACCTTGGTGATGACAAAGTATATGATAAGACGAATGATGCCCGCTTCGCATTGAAGATGAAAGCTGACGGTACTTATAACTTTGTAGCAGTAGATGCTAATACGTACGAAGGTAAAGATGATGCATCTGTAGTAGTTAAAAATAATGGAATTGCGACTAAGAAAGTATTCCAAGAGAATTCTGCTTTATTAGGTACATGGTCTCAGATGGATATGTATGCTAAGGATGCAAATTCATTGATGTTTGTAACTGAAGTTTCAGCTCCTGAATATCGTAAGTTGGTATCTGAAGTGGGTGTTGATACAGTGAAGATCTATCGTGCAGAAAACGAAGCACAGGTGGTTTATGAAAAACGTGATGCTAAGTCAGTAGTTGAAGGTCGTACTTTGAGCTTCTTGAATATTGACAATGATGTTCAATTTAGTGAAATCAATCCGGCTCTGTATGTAGATACAGCTTATGTAAACCGTGGTAACAATACTCGTTATCAGTATCTGTTGGGTGTAAATGTAACGGAACACAAAGGCTTCTATTGCCCTGAACATGGTTTTGCAACTGAAAGACCGTGTGAACATGCTGAAGAAGTAATCTACAAGACAGGTCGTTATTTGATCAACATGATTGATACCGCAAATATCATGGCTGCTGACTTGAAGGTTTCAATTCACAACAATCCGTATATCAACGAAACAGAAGAAGGTAACTACTGTGCTAAGTTGTCATTCGTAGATGCAATTCACGTATTGAAAGAAGTATCTGGTAAAGAAGGATATGCTGATCAGTTGTATGTAATCAACAATGGTGACACAACAGCTCTTGATATGAGCACTCCTGATTTCAATGTAGCTAAGTTTGCATTCAAGTATGTTGATTCTATGAATTCTGATGAATTCAAGATTCAGACTCTGTATATGCCGTATGTTCCAGAAGAATATGCAACAGGACATGATGAAGATCCATTGAAGAATGTAACAGAAGAAGGTTACTTACGTTGGGTTAACGGTTGTGTAGTAGTTGACAACGGTTATGCTAAGGGTGACGTATTCAACATGGATGAAAACGAAACTCGTACTCCGACAGCTAACGAAGAAATCAGTGCTGAAGGTGCAAGCGTAGTAGTAGCCGGTACAAACGGTGCAGTAGTAGTTAAGGGTGCAGAAGGCAAGAACGTAATCGTAAGCACAATCTTAGGTAAGGTAGTAGCTAACGAAGTATTGACTTCAGACAACGCACAGATCACAGCTCCTGCAGGTGTAGTAGTTGTATCAGTTGATGGCGAAAGCTTCAAAGTGGTTGTTAAATAATTAAGTTATGACTAACAACAAATCATGAGCCTCAGGCTCCTGATATTTACACGAATATATTACAATTTGCACGCACATGAATCTTTTTTAAGATACTTGTAACGAGTAACCCGCGAGGGCGAAAGCGTGTTTTTACATTATTAAATTAATATGATAATAGTGTAATAAAAAGTTCTATGACCTTCCAAATCCGAGAGGACAAGGAAGGTTTTTTGTTTTTATTCCTCTCCGAAATCGAAGAATTTCTTCTAATTTTGTTTCCGAAAATAAAATCAATGGATTATGGCTGAACAGAAAGTAGTGATTTGTCAGGATTTGAAAGCCGAGCTACAGGCTTTTCTGGCAGGTCTGGATTATGATAAGTTGTTTGTATTGACCGATACGCATACGGTGGAGCAGTGTTATCCTTTGGTAAAAGATATTCCTTTGCTGCAGGATGCTCCGGTTATTACGGTTGAAGCCGGAGATACACATAAGAATTTAGAATCATTGTCGTCTATCTGGATGCGGCTGTCGAACGAAGGCGCGACTCGTCATTCAGTATTGTTGAATTTGGGTGGCGGCATGGTTACGGATATGGGCGGTTTCGCCGGCGCTACTTTCAAGCGGGGCATTCGGACGATCAATGTACCGACAACATTGATGGCTTCTGTTGATGCTGCGGTTGGCGGTAAAACCGGTATTAACTTCAACGGATTGAAGAATGAAATCGGTTCGTTCTATCCGCCTTTATGTGTTTTTATCGACTGTGAATTTCTCCGCACGTTAGATCGTGCCAATATTCTTTCCGGTTATGCCGAGATGATCAAGCACGCACTGATCAGTTCGATGGACGTCTATTTGCCCGTCATGCTGTATGACATTGATACGATGAATTATTCCTATCTGAATCAGCTGGTGGCACAGTCGGTTGCCGTCAAGGAAGATATTGTGGCGAAGGATCCGAAAGAGAAAAGTATCCGAAAAGCCTTGAATTTCGGTCATACGATTGGTCATGCCTACGAAAGTCTGTCTTTTCAGCAAAACAAGCCGTTGTTGCACGGACATGCGGTAGCAGCCGGTTTAGTCAGCGAATTATATTTATCGCATAAAGTATGTGGTTTCCCGAAGGAAAAACTGAGTCAGGTCATTTGCTACCTGAAAACGTATTATCCGGCCTTTTTCTTCACTTGCAAAGACTACGACCGCCTGTATGAATTGATGACACACGACAAGAAGAACGAAGGCGGCATCATCAACTTTACTTTATTAGGACAGATAGGTGATGTGCGTATCAACCAGCACGTTGGGAAAGATCTGATCTTGGAGGCAATGGATTTTTATCGGGAAAGTTTTGGAATTTAGAATAAAATCTCTACCTTTGCACCCGTCAAAAGAAAAGACGGGATGTAGCTCAGCCCGGTTAGAGTACGCGTCTGGGGGCGTGTGGTCGCTGGTTCGAATCCAGTCATCCCGACTGAAAGCATAGAAGGAGTTAAGTTGTTGGCTTAACTCCTTTGTTATTAATAGGCTATCTGTTTAGTAAAGATTTTCCTTTCTCCGTGGTATAATATTTCTGCAACCGGCTGTTAGGTTTATCAGGAACAGTCATTGCCAACAATCTTTCTGCAATCAAAGGGTTTATATATTTATTCCTAAATTTAGTCCGATTACTAAAGTGTAGCAAAGTAATAATTTCTATTAGTGACTTTTCAGATATACAAGCTTCAAGAATTGTTTGTATTTCTCCCTGACTTAGTGTCAACTTTGTGCCGACTTGGTCCTGACTTGGTCCTGACTTGGTCCCGACTTGGTCCCGACTTGTCGGTAAATCTTCTGTAAGTTCAAACTCTTTAGGATCACGATAGGTAATGGAAAAGATAAACTCTTCTCCACTATGAATTTCTATCTCAGCGTTTTCAAAGTATAACGGAGCATATTTCCGAATATTTTTCTGTCCAGAACCCAGCTCTTCTGCCCATTTCATTTCACGGAATACCTTCGTTATTAGCGGATTCTTTGTACGGGTACGCCAGTCATTTATATTTATATCCCCTGTTTGGAAAGGTTTTGTCCAATTCTCCGTTATTACCCGGTCACGGAATATGAGAAATTTATTAGTATATGAACTGATATACTCACGGTGCAAAAGTGTATTCGATATTACTTCTCTGAATATCATTACCCGCAAATCCAAACGGTCTATACCATTATCCGCTAAACGGAATTTATCTGGCATATTGCGCTGCACAAAATTAAGCAAACGGATATATGACTGAATCAGATTGACGCATATCATATCCCGATCATTGTAACGAATATCAGGGTCAGTCGGAAGTGGATGTAAGAAACGTTCGTAAGACATGCTACGGTAAATGGCATCTGTACGATGCCACGGACAACAATTCAGAATAGTCTGTTCTTTACCAAATAAAAGAATGGCTGCTAATTTATATCCTTCTTTGTTTGTTTCCCGTTGTTTACCCCAAAACAGACTTTTTAGGAATTCTTCATTAGTCATGCTCAGCCACGGATGATTAGAGTTATAGATGGAAATGTGGCTACGCATAATCTTGAACGATTCTTCGTCCATATCATTTATAGTTACATCGGGAAATACTTCGTTCTCCGAAGATTCCTTTTCTTTTCGCATGAATATATTCTTAACTAAATAAGTCTGCTTTGACACATCATTGTCTGCATCACCCCAACGGTCGTAAAAACGGTTCTTATACCTATGTACTTGTTCGCTCTCAGGCACATTTATATATATGATCAACTTTCCGTCTATCTCAATTACTTCCGGATTGATTGGCATTGGTGGCAAAAACTGTTCTGGATTATTTAATGTATTAATAATACTTTTGGTCATATCAATGGCGCATTTGGGATTTATTCCAATAATTGCACCATCATCATTCACACCTAAGAAAATATATCCACCTTCTGCATTTAAAAATGAACAGATCGTTTCATATACGGAAGCTGAAACTTGATCCGTACATTTCTTAAATTCGACTTGTTTATTCTCTCCAAGAGAAAGCATTTCCCTGATTTTATCTATTGATAGCATTTTAGATTTTCTGTATGATTGTATATTTCGCTAATTTAATCAAATAATTAATTCACACGTACGGATTATGATAATATCTGGAGATAGGTTCTTTTTAGATTCTTAATACCCAAATCTCGACGTATCGACTTTCTTATGTTTCTTTTCTTTATATCCATTGAACTTATACGTAAAGGAGATGGATAAATTCCGGTTGATGTTCAGAATATCCATGTTGAGCTTTTGTCCTTTGTAGTCAATCTTGCCATCCGGAACAAAGGTGTTGAATAAATCGTTACCTTGGATCTTCAATTCAGCCTTGTCGTTGGCGAAAGTCCATTTCAATCCCAGATCCATTTTCCAGACAGAACTTACGTCGTAGATACCCTGTAACGTCGGACTAACGTACAGTAGGTTATATTCCAGCTGGAGATTCGGTCGGGAAGAAAGGCGGAACGTGTTATTCATCTGTACAATGCCTCTCCAGTTACTCCGGTTCAGGGGGATATTGTAATACTTGTCGCAGACATCCTGGTTGTATGAACCGTCGAACATGCATTGGGCAGTCCACCAGGTGCCAACCGAAAAAGGAATGATCAGCGACAAACCTGCATTCTGTTCATAATCCAGATTAATGGACTGGTAAACCAATGCCAGTTCATCCGGACTTTGGTAAGGCAACTGCGAGAAGAAATCTTTTACATGCGAATAATAGACGTTGGCAATATATTTCCCTTTGAAGATATAAGTCAGTGAAGCCGTATAATCGGTTGAAGGACGCAGGTACGGATTTCCTTTCAGCTTCATATATCCATTGATGTAACTGGTGATATCCTGCAGTTCCCAATAGTTCGGATATGCCTTATCCGAAGAAAAGCCTAGTTGAAAGATATGTTCAGAACTCGGTTGATAACTCAGTTGAAAAGTCGGGTAAACCGCCCACTGTTGATAATCCCTCAGCCGATAATATTCTCCGGCAAGCGATAAAGACATGGATAACTGATTGTTGAAAGACTTCTCCGTTCCTGCATAGAAATTATAGGTCTCTTCCCGTATGTGAGTATCTGTGTTTGTAACCGGTAAGTTGGTTCCTGCATCCAACTGATATAATTGTCCGCTTTTCTCTCGGGCGAAGGTGAAATTGATGCCATAATTAAGTCCCCAGCCTCGAGGCAAATCATGGTTTTGTCCGGCATAGACATTCCAGCGGTCGATAGTCTGTCTTTCATCCACTAAGAAATGTTGTTTTCCGACATTCAGATAATTGGTAAAATCCTGCGTAGACGGACTGTTGAAATGGGTATAATCCAGCCCTACGTTCAAGCCGAAAGCCGCGGTATAATCTAAGTTTACGTTGTGCATCTGTTCCTGAGATGTCCGGAAACTCTCTGAATCCGAATAATTGCCTTTCGATCGTGTTGTGGTATTACCTTTCACCTGAAACGAACCTGTATAAGCCGTATGCAGGCTGTTTCCTTCCGACAGCTGATAATCCAGTCCGAAACGGACATTATGCAGCCAGTGTTTAGCTTCCGTTTTATTCACCTGCTGGATTGAATAAACCTTATCGTGCAGGGTATGATGCGAATCATTTTCCATGCCGGAGTCTTTGTGTCTGTATCCGGCAGCATAGTTGATATCAGCTGATAATTTTTCCCCGGTATACGAGAGATTTATATTGCCGTCGCCGTTGGCATGAACGAACTGTTGGTAGTTTCCGCTCACTTCGCCTTTCCAAAACGGATCAGCTGATTTCCCGTTGTCCAGTACGATGTTGATGGCTGCGCCTCTAATCCGGTATTTGGCCGGCGCGTTGTACATGACTTCTATTTTCTTGACTTGTGAAACCGGCGTGCTTTTCAACAGCGTTATCAACTGGTCTTGGTTCATAGATGAAGATTTTCCGTTAATAAGTATGTTCATATCTTTTGTGCCGGTTAATGACAGTTCGTCGTTCAGTTCCATGACGCCGGGCAAACGTAACAGAGATTCATAGGCATTGCTGGCTGTTGTCCGTTCGGACAAGACTTGGGCGTCATAGACTAACGTTCCTTTATCTGCCTTAACCAAAGGACGTTCGCCGGTTACTACCACTTCGTTCAATGCATAATCTTGTCCTTTCAGTGTAATGATACCGGCATCCGGTCCGCAGTTTTCCTTCTCGAAGGTTTTGAACAGGAGATGTTGAAAAATCAGTCGATAACAGGTTGGTTCTTCTTTGAAGATAAAACAGCCTAAGGAATCGGTGATGACGGCATCGATAAAAGTCGAATCGGACGTTTGCATGATAACGGTCGCTGCCTCGACGGGCTGTTTGGCTTCATCTACGACTTTCCCTTTTACTTCCTGAGCCATCAATGGCAGACTGGTACAAGCCATCAGGCTCATGATTATTCCTATTTGTTTACTAAGCATTGTCATTTTGTTATCATTTTTGTTTCTGATGCAAAGGAACGTCCTTTTGTCCGGCAAATAGGTTATCGGCTTGTTATGGTTTTGTTATTTAATCGTTATCGGCTCGCCGATTGTTAAGGAATTGTTATACCTTTGCGATACAAGACGCAAAAGACCTGTATGCCTCAGAAGTACATTAAAATATTGACCTTTTTAGGACTGATTGCCATTGTGGCCGTACAAAGCTTGTGGCTGGTGAATACGTATCAGCTAATTGACGGGAAAATCCGGCAGGCTTGTTCTCGTTTATTCCCCAAATCGGTATTGGATGAGGTGGCCGATCGTCTGAATCAACTTTCCAATTCGGTGGATGCGGAGCTTACGATCCACCTGGAGGAAACTGCCAATATCGAGGAAGCCAGCGGACCGGAACTTATCAGCCGGCTGATTGTCGCCTTTAATCATTATGCCGATTCGGTTTATCAATCTGCTTTTTCTACTTCGGCGCTGGATTCTATCTTTACGGAAGCACTAGCCGGAGAAGGCATTTATGTTCAGGTACATAGTCAGGTGCTCGATTCGGCCTGTTCGGTGAATACTTCTTCCTCGCTTTTGTCTTTCAAGCATATTGAAACGCAGCCGGTTTTTCTGGATGAAGGAAAAACAACCCTGGTTCAGGCCCGTATCGTCAATCCGTATTGGGCGATATGCCGGCAGATGGGAATTTCGCTGATCGCAACGATTGTCCTGATTGTCCTGGTGGTGGTTTGTCTTTTATACCAGGTGAAAATCATTTTACGTCAGAATAAGATTGCCCGTTTGCGACAGGACTTTACCTATGCCATGATTCATGATATGAAGACGCCAATCAATACGATCACGATGGCCGGTCATACGTTGGAAAGCGGCGTGTTGGACAATAAACCTGAGCTGAAGCGGCAGTATTTCTCGATCCTCAACGAAGAGAGCGGGCATTTGTTGCAGCTTTCGGAACGGATTCTGACTATTGCGAAACTGGAGCAGTCGAATCTGAAACTGACTTTGGCTCCTGTTCGTATCTATCCGCTTTTAGATGAGTTGGTTTGTAAATACAAAGTAAAGGCAAAGAAAGTAGTTGATTTCCGGATTGACTGCCCGGAGGCGTTGGAAGTGATGGCCGATGAGGAATATCTGAAGGAGGCTGTCAGCAATCTGATCGACAATTCGCTGAAGTATTCGGATGATCCGGTGATCATCCGTCTCTCGGCGGAAGAACGGGAGAACAATATCCAGATAAAGGTCTGGGATAATGGTTGGGGCATTCCGTTGAGGCAACGCAAAAGGATTTTCGAGAAATTCCAGCGGGGCGGCTTGGAATACCGGAAGGATAAGTCAGTCTCCGGATTTGGTCTGGGGTTGAATTATGTCTATCGGGTGATTATGGCCATGAACGGCAGTGTTGCGGTGAATAGTATCGAGGGCGAGTATAGTGAGTTTGTTTTGACATTGCCCATTCAAAAAGAGGTGGTATGATAAAGGTATTATTGGTAGAGGACGACAAGAACCTGTGTTTTATCTTGCGGAGCAGCCTGGAGCAGATGATCGGTGGCTATCAGGTGACGGTGGCCACGAATGGCCGGGAAGGATTGGAGGCGCTGGAGCGAGAGGCGTTCGACGTAGTCGTTTCGGATGTGGAGATGCCGGTAATGGATGGAAAGGAGATGACGCATGCGATCCGTGAGCGACATCCCAACATGGCGATTATACTAATTACAGGATTGACGACGGCCCGCGACGTGATCAATGGTTATCAGTCCGGTGCGGATTTTTATATCAAGAAACCTTTCCTTCCGGAAGAATTGGACGCGCATATCCAGGCAATCTTGCGGATGAAGCGGGAGAACAGGCCCGCTCCGATAGCGGG
>ERZ780141.1762-NODE-1762-length-11929-cov-5.928247_pt1 | contig 11929 bp, 8 predicted proteins | sample MGYA00433080_ERZ780141 | MGnify/ENA primary metagenome ERZ780141 (study PRJEB29588, sample SAMEA2154047) | human gut metagenome | biome: human gut; feature: human-associated habitat; material: faeces | place: Denmark | collected 2008/2010 ... | reverse complement strand
GATTTACAAGAAATAACCGGATCATGGAGGGGCATATGCAGGCGGTGCGGTACATAGTGCGGATCAGCGTATAAGAAAAAGCACGAACGCTCGGAAGAAATAACCGGAGTTCGTGCTTTTCTTATGCAGAAATAATTTGCAATCTTTAGAGGTCGCCTGAATAGATAACCACACCGTACTGTCGAATCAATTCATTTTATCCTTTTATTGGAATCTACGTCAATACTGCATCATTTTTATGCGACCTCTTTATAACGCTTATAGACATATTCATAAATTCGCTGAAGATATACGGAAATACTCGGTTCATCGTAGCAGGCAGGCAATTCGCTCCATAGGTCATCACGAATCAAATTGTATACGATCGAGCGAGTCTCTTGCTTGTCTGTCCAATGGTCGAGTTCGGCAATTTTGCTTTTCACTTTTTGCAGAAGTTCAACCGCCACAGCCTTGATTTTCCGAATATCCTGCTTAGAGAGGTTCTCAGAGAACAGCATATCATAAAGAGACAACTCCTCGTCGCTGGAGAAACCCTCACGGACATACCGTCGTTCTTCCTGATCCATGTCTTTTACAATCTGCATCAGTTCATCAAAGGTTTTCTCAATCGTTGCGCGATCCTGCAGGCTGTTATAGTCCTCAATGATCTGCTGATAGCGTTCATGATATATGATGCGATCGGGATTATTCAACAACATGGAATCCAATCGGCTACGGATCAGTTCTGCGAGGTCTTTCATTACCAGATTCTTTTTCTTTGTCTTGGCAAACTCGCGGCGCAGTAAATCAAAGTCGATCTGGCTGATGTCAAACTGTCTGGAAAGAACAATTCCAGAAGCGGTCTCCTCCACATGGACGTATTCGCTGATGATATTGTTGATCTCCACCATCAAATCCACATTAGAGGCTGTTTTTCGTTTCTTCTTCAGTTCGCCGTAGATGGCGGTAATTGCCTCATATCGCGTGCGCACTTCTGGTGCAATATCCCCGCGATCGGTATATTTTATCAGGCGCGACAGTTCTGAGGCATAGGTTAAAAAGGTTTTCTTTTCTTCAATTGTGGCAGAAACTGCATTCGCTGCCGTTTGTATCTGCTGCAGCTTTTCAAAATCTTTTGCATCAATCAGCGTTTGTAGAGAAAAGCTGTGTCCCAGAAGGAAGCTTTCCGCTGCAGCGACAGTCTCCAAAATCCGGGCAATCAGTTTTTCCTTATCCACCGTCGGGTCAGCACCACCGCTGCCGTTCACATTGGCAGTATAATCAGCCAGCGCCTTCCGAAGCGCCTTGACGATGCCGATGTAGTCAATGATCAGGCCGTTGCTTTTCCCTTCTGCCACGCGGTTGGCACGTGCAATGGTCTGCATCAGCGTATGGGCTTTCAGCGGCTTGTCCAGATACAGGCAGGACAGGCACTTCACATCGAAGCCGGTGAGCCACATGGCGCAGACAAACACGACCCGGAGCGGGTTGGCAGGATCTTTGAATTCCTTGTCCAACTCCCGCTTTTCCATTTTTTCGCGGTGCGTCTTGATATCCAGGCCCCACTTTTGGAAGGTCTGGATCTCATTTTGCTCCTGACTGATGACCACAGCCATTTCCGTTTCCTGCATCCATTGCAGCTTGCGTTCCAGCTCCTGTGTCTCCTGCTGCGTGGCGTGCTTGATGCTGGTTTTCAGCGCTTCAATTTCAGCAGCCCAGTATTTCTGCGCCAGATCATACATCCGCACACAGGTCACCTTGTTCAGGCAGACAAACATAGCCTTGCCGCTTGTCCACAGGTCAGAGTAATGACCGACAAAATCTCGGGCAATGGATTCCAGACGCGGAGTCGCTGTCAGTAGGTGGATTTCTTTTGCAAACTCTGCTTCCAGCTTGTCCTGCTGATCTACATCCAAATCTGCCTGCTCAATGGCATCCAGAATGCGGTCTGTAATTTCCGGGTTGTCTTTCACATCCAGAATTTTCTCGCCGCGGTTTTCGTAGTACAGCGGCACAGTTGCACCATCCTCTACAGCTCGCTTGAAGTCATACACAGATATGTAGCCACCGAAGGTGCGCTCGGTGATGTTATCGCTGGACAGTAGCGGAGTTCCCGTAAAACCGATGCGGGACGCCGTGGGCAGAAGGCGAACCATATTGTCTGCAAAGATGCCGTACTGACTACGGTGGGCTTCGTCCGACATGATGACAATATCGTGGTCGGGATAGATTGGCTCCACATCCGTCTTGTTGAACTTCTGGATCAGCGTAAAGATGAAGCTCGGGTTGCCTTTCAGTTTATCGATCAGGTCGTCGCCGCTGGACGCAATAAACTGGCTTGCTTTTGCTTTTCCAAGAATACCACAGTTTTCGAAGGTGTCGCTGATCTGTGTGTTCAGTTCGTCGCGGTCGGTCAGGATCACGATAGTGGGCGAGCCGGAGAACTTGCGGCGAATCTTCTGCGCCAGAAACACCATGGAATAGCTTTTGCCGCTGCCCTGGGTATGCCAGAACACGCCCAGCTTACCGTTGTTCAGCTTTCGGGCTTCGTAGGCTTTGATTGCCTCGTTCACGCCGAGATACTGGTGGTTCCGGGCCAGTATCTTTGCCGTATGTCCTCCGGAATGGTCAAAGAGGATAAAGTTTTCCAGCAGATCCAGGAAATTTTCCTTTTTGCAAATGCCGCGAAGCATGGTTTCCAGCGCCACGCTGCCCTGTTCCTGCTCAGACAGACGCTTCCATTCATGGAAGAACTCATACTTGCTGCCCAGCGTACCGACCTTGGCTTCCGTTCCATTGGAGAGGATCAGGAAAGCGTTGTAGTAGAACAGATGGGGAATGGTGTCGAGATAATCGGTGTAGTTGTTGGTGTAGGCATCCTGCACGTCCACCGTGTTCTTCTTCAGTTCGATGAACAGCAGAGGGATCCCGTTGACAAAGCCGACGATATCCGTACGGCGGCGGTACAGGTCACCGTGGATCTTCAGCTCTTTGATGGCGAGGAAATGGTTGTTATCAGGATTCCGGAAGTCGATGACCGTGGCATATTTGGTTTCTGTCCTGCCGCCGGGCTTCTTCACGGTGACAGGGATACCATCCCGAATGAGGAAATACTTCTCCTCGTTGATCTGCAGCAGGGAGGCGGTGGACAGTCGGTACTCCAGTGTGCGCTGAGCCTCGTCCATCTGAGCGGGTGTAATCCACGGATTCAGGCGCAGCAGAGCCTCCCGAAAATACCGGGCCAGCAGAATCTCCCTGTAGCTCTTGCGGCCAAACGTGCCGTTTTCGCCCAGCTTCTCCGTGTTGTAGGCAAAAGCGACCTCCCAGCCTAGCTCATTCTGAAGCAAGTGACCAGCGCTTTCCTGTACAAGTATGTTTTCGGAATAGTCGTAGCTCATGGTGTCACCTCCTAAACTCTTGTTTAATAAACGAAATGCCTGCCTCCTTCATTGCCTTCCATTCGTCCTTTAAATCCGATTTGGGCAGCACTTCGTATATGAATAACCAGTTTTCATCTAACTCATCGTTATTTCGCGATAAAACACGCGCGTGGTCTTTCAATGCCTTGATTTCTGCTCTGTTTTTTCTTCGATTGAAGTATATCCAAGTGAAAATCTTAAATAAGCAACTGTTTTCCTGGATAGCGAAGGCCGCTGAAATTCCAGAGATGTCAAAATCATATTTCAGCGAGAAAAAATGGCATAGATGAGCGCTTCATAGTTCTTTGCTTCTTTTGCATTCATGTAATCCGAATAATTCTTGCTCATATGAGTAACGCCCTCAAGCACCTAATTTCATCTGCATAACTAAGCCCATAATCGTAATAGCCACATCTGCGCCCTTGTCCAAGGCAAATTTCAGAATTGGCTTCACTTTTTCCCATTTCTTTTTCTTTGGTGTTTGCTCTTTTGCGATATTCTCTAACTCGTCAATTTGGGACTTGATTTTCTCTGTATCTGCATCTGTCAACCCTGGCATATCTTCTATTTGCTGTTTTGCCTGCTCAAATGTAATATCTATGTTGATTTCGTTTGTAACAGGTACAGTAACGCTAATATTATTCTGCGATGCTGCCGAATCCGTTAATGCAGGAAAATCGCAGATATATCCCTGCAGTTTCGCTTTCATAAGTCCTAAATTATGTTTAAGGGCTTCGCCTTCGATGCATTCGTAATTAAAACCGAACTGCGGGTTATAGCCATACATGCTATGCCCAAAATTAGGAATATAAGCTCCATATTTGCCCTCAATGGAAATATGAACTGACTCCATTTGGCTTATATTACCTGACCTAATCGTCTGTTCTATATTTGCAATATCGGCTTCAACAATTTGTTTTCTACGTTCTTCGTTTTTCTGCTTAGCAGTCTTTACAGCAGCGAAACCACTGCAATCATGCTCTGTGGTCATACTTACACCTCCAATTCTCCGCTCATCAATTTGGGCAACAGGCGGTCACGGGATTCGACTAAAAGGTTGTTTTGCAAATATACCGCTTTGATTTTACAATGAATAGCGTTCAAGACTCTATCTGCTTTCAAAAGGATATCTTGACTGGGGCAAAGGACTACAAGCCGTTCTATCACATCGCGGTATAGTTCCTGCTGATTTGTAGACCCACGACCCATTCCCATCAAGTATTCCTGTTGACTTTTGACTACATGATAGATATAGTTTGGATTCTCTTTTGCGCGGACAAGCGTAACATGAGAGTCAAATGTCGTATTTGGATAGTCTCCATATACTCGCCCAACGCGTCCAAGCGTTCCTGTCCCTGTGGAACAAATCACAGTATCGCTATCCTGTAAATTTAAGGTAGGCACATACTCCTTTTCCTGCCGTCTTGATTCGGAAATATCCATAATCGAACTGCGAATACATTTCTGGTTAATTACGGAATACTTCCCGTTGTCAGAATACTTTGGTGATATTCCTCTCTTTAGAACTGAAGTTACTTCAGACAGCACCATTCTTTCCCACCCCTGCGGGATGCCATCCACGATAGGCGTGGTTTCGTGGCCGGGAAAACGCAGGTCTACGAACCATTCCTTATACAGCCGCTGCGCCGCTTCCTCCAACAGCTTGATCTGCTTTTGGTTGTTTTCAATCAGGTCATCGTACCGCGAAATTATCTCCGCAATTCGTTGTTGCACTTTTATTGGTGGTAGAATCACTTGTAGTTCTTGTAAATCGCTCCCTCTAATCCCAGCTTGGGCACATTGTGATACGATGGACTTCACAGGAGAAAGTGATGAGCGGAAGTAGTAGTAATAAAACATTGGTAGAGCTTGTGACCTGTCAAGTCTGACTCTTATTAAATGTGATTCAAATACTGTTAATGGCGATACTTCCATCACAATACTACATTTTCCGGCACCTTCAAGCACTAAGGACTGCCTGGCAAAAAGCAGATCCCCACATTCTACTCTTGCATTCAGTTTCTCAGATTCTTTAAGTGGGACAAACTCCATTGGAATGTCATATATGCGATCATTGGCAAATAGTTCGCCCATATTGATCATCTTATAACCTGAACCTCTGACTTTACTTGGCTTAGTCAGACCATTTCTTGACTCAACTGCATATAGATCGCCAAAACGAACTGTTTCCCAACTCATAGCCCCATCTCCTTCATGTTCTTCGAGATGGTCTGCATCAGCTCATTGGATTCTGCCTGCAATGTCAGCAGTTCCTCATGAATCTCCGCCATGCGCTGGGCAAAGTCCACGCCGTCATCTTCCACAGCGGCCACGCCCACATAGGTGCCGGGCTTCAGGGAATAGTTCTTCTCCGCAATCTCCACCTGACTCGCCACTTTGCACAGACCAGGAATGTCCTGATACGCTCCCTCACCAAACTTTTCGTAGAGCCATATTGCTTCTTTGGCAGCCGTAATTGCCTCTGTAATGGCAGCGAATTTTTCGTCCCAAAGCTTCTGCTGCGCTTTTTTATCCTTGCGCAGTATATGTTCCATATCAAACTTTGCACGCTCTTTCTGTCTGTTTTCAAACGATTCAAAAGCAGAAAGAATATCTGTGAATGCGGCAGTAGGCGTGACGACATGGCACACATCGTCGGCTTTCAACTCCACTGCGCAATGCAGCAAGTACCGCCGATAATCGTCCAGCAGTTTTACGTATTTGTCAACTTCACCACGGTACAGCCACACGATAGCGTTCAGATTTTTGAGCTGCCAATCGCTCCATTCATTCAGGGTGCGGTCGACCACGGTATAATAATTCCGGGCGTCGATGAACAGCACTTTGTCCTGTAATTCTTGGGGCTTTCCCTTATCAAAGAACCACAGGGAGCAAGGCAGACTCCTGGTGTAGAAGAAGTTATTTCCCACGCTGACCATCACATCCACATGACCGGTCTCAACCAATTTTTGACGGATGTCCCGATCCTTGCCGGAACTGTCTGTTGCGGAAGATGCCATAACGAAACCCGCTCGACCGTGTTCATTCAGATAGGAGTAGAAATAGGAGATCCACAAATAGTTGGCGTTGCCGAATTCCTTTTTGGCATTGATAGAGGGCAAGCCGAAAGGCAGACGCCCCGCACTCTGGGCGGACTCGGAATTGACCTTGTCCACATTGAATGGCGGATTGGCCATGACATAGTCGCAGCAGCCGTCCAGATTGTGGGCGTCGTGATAGAAGGTATTTGCTTCGTCGCCGGACTTAATGATACCGTTGAGCCCGTGAACAGCCATATTCATCAGGCAGAGCTGGGCATTGTACTCCACTTTTTCCTGTCCATAAAAGGTCATGGCGGAATTGGCTTCCATCCCGGCGGCATTGACAAAATCACCGGTCTGAACAAACATCCCACCGCTGCCGCAGGCGGGGTCCAGAAGGATACCGCCAGATGGCTCCAGCACATTGACGATCATCTTGACCAGGGATTTGGGCGTGAAGAACACACCATCGTCCTGGGCGATGTTTTTGGCAAACTTATTGAGGAAGTACTCATAGATGCGGCCAATGACATCGCCGCCCACCTCGTCCAACGCACTGTTGTTGAAGATGCGGAGCAGCTCGGCCAGCAGTTCGTCGGAGAACATGGTGTAGTCCTTTGGCAGCACACCGATGAGCTGCTCAGACTGGGTCTCCACTAACTCCATGGCGTTGTTGACCACTTCGCCCAGGCTGTTCATGATGTGACCACTTTGGTTGGTTAGCCCCGCGGATGCGATGTCGGCAGGGAGATTGACCAGATACTCATACTGTGCTTCCTTGGGGAGAAACAGTGCGCTCTTAGATGTAAAGTCGCTAGCTTCCACGGGTATGACGCGGCCATTGCGTACCGGGCGGTTCTTCAAAATCTCTGCTTCTACCAGTTTGAAGCGGCTGTATGCGTAACGCAGGAAAATCAGGCCCAGCACGGGCATGCAGTATTGATTTGAGGTCAGCTTGGAGCCTGCACGAAGCAGATCGGCGGACTCCCATAAATCAGATTCCAATTTTCGAATGTTAATCACTTATTTTTCTCCTTTGGCACGGGTTGGTTTCTTTCGTTGCTCTCTATATTTGTATCAGAGTGAAAACTGATGATATAATTTAAGGATTATCAAACTGCCTGTAAAATGAACTACAGAACATAACACCTACAGTTCTTCTGCCTTAAATGTCGTATACCCCTCGTAATAATAGCTGTGGTCGATGCCTTTCATAAAAACTTCGCGGCTATCCACGTCATCCGTCAGTGCGGCTTTCAGCAGCACTTTAATCTCCACATCCTTAATTGGACTGCGCTCCATCGCAAGCAAATAGTCCTCTTTATCGACCTTGCTCCAATCCACGACCTGTCCGATACCGTTTTTCAGCATCAAATCGAGCCAGATGCGCATACTGCGCCCATTACCCTCGCGGAACGGGTGAGCAACGTTCATTTCCACATACTTTTCGATGATTTCATCGAATGTACTCTGCGGCATTTTCTCGATGTTGGTCAGCGCCGCTTCCAGATACATGAGCGGCGCGAAGCGGAAATTGCCTTTCGCCAAATTCACCGTGCGAAGTTCACCCGCAAAGTCGTAAATATCCTCAAAAAGCGCCTTGTGAATCGCTTTGAGTGCCGCGAACGTGCCGACAGGCAGCTTGTCCAGCGTGCCGCTCTCAAACAGCCACACAGCCTTTTTCTTGCTGATCCGTTCCTCCTCCCGCGCAAGGTCGGCAGAACTCGTCAGCCCCAGTTTATTCTCCAGTGCCATGTTGCACCTCCAATTATTTCTGTTTGTGAATCTCTTTCAAATCCTCGATGACAAATTTCAAATATGATACGATAATCACAATTTTATATTTTGTAATGGAACTATTCTTGCCAAAGGAATACTTTTACCGCGTTTATACTTACTCTGTTTTCTTTTTCACAATAAGATTAAATTCAATAATCCGGCTGATCTGTTTAACAACAAGCAAAAGGTTTAGCATGATAATGGAAAAAACATAATAAGACACAGCTGAGATAATCACTTTCAAAAGTGTTATGTCTATGTGCAGCCAAGTGTAATCTCCATCACTCAGAACGATTATCACCAATCCGTATAAAAGAAGAAAAACGCACATTAATACATCGAAGAACACAACATTTATCGTTGTCTTTACGACGTCCCTGCCTTTCTTTCGCTGCTGCTCATCCCTGACTTCTGAAAAATCGTAATTGCACAAAATGCTGAGTGACGCCAAAAGCATGGAAAGAATAATCCCCAGTATGACGCCTATTTCCGAATAAAAGCGCGTTCCTGCCGTGTACAGCAACGCTAGTCCCACAGAGAATAAAAGCGGCAAAATAAAAAATACAATTGTAGAACCACGGATTAGCTTTCTATATTCTTGAACGATTTCATGTATATTGAAAAAAGGTTCATTCTTTCTTAGCAAACTGACACTCATAATTCCCGCTGAGATCAAGACCATCAGTATTCCAATGATTTTCAAGGTTCGCATAACTATATTTCACCCCTATTCCCCCAAACCATCCGTTCTTTATACATATCAGCAGTAGAAATCATATAATTTCTAATCTTATCTGCGCTTCTTTCTCGCACTAATGTTTCGGGTATTTCCTCAACTATACTTAGTCTTTCAATGTTTCGCAAACGCATAGTACGCGTTCTTTCCCCCAGTTTGAATTGGATCGAGATGTCATCGTAGTCTTCTCCCTCTGGTATTTCAAAAACACCAGTTTCATCCGCATGTTGAAACATCGTAAGAAGCTTTAATTTCCATTCCGGCTTTAGTGTCGGACGAATAAAAACACGTTCCTCACGCCCTGTTGCAATAAGCATATTATCAGCCGGGTTTTGTGATACCCTTTCCCGAATCAGTGTAAGTTTATACAGGCTTCCTTGCTGAATCAGTTTCTCGATAAAGGAAGCAATAGAAACGCTGCGTGTTTCAAACGTTAAATCAAATTTTCCAAAGAAGTCGCGCAATCTTTCAGTTGTTATTGTTTTTACACCATAGGCACCAATACTTTGAAACACCAGGATTCCTTTTTTAATTTGCAGATTCCCAATATCATGCGGGATATAGACAACACAAAGAAACTCTTTTACATCCGATTCATTTTCCTTCCGATGGTATGTGACGACTTGTGAAGTTCTGTCGGTGATTTCACCTTCAACACCGTACCCTCCAGACTTGATAACGAATGACACAGCAGTATATGTATCACGAACGATCTTACAAAAGCTATTTTCTTTCACAGAAAACAACTTCATCTTAATTGTATCATCTGTAAATTTGCTATTTTCCTGGCAAAAAATTTGAAAAAATTTGGCTGCATCTTCAATTCGTAATGTCTCGTTTTCAAGTTTCAGTTCGTATTGCTGATTTAATGGATAGACATTCTCCTCTCCGCGGGAAAACCTTTGCTTAAGGTTAAAACTACACACAAGCATACCTTGGCTAGTAATCATAACTTCTCCTCTCTATTTCAAAGCAACTAGCGTTTTCGACCTTTTCAGGTCTTTAACCGTTTCCGCAAACAGCAATTCACCGTTTACTTTCTAATCTCATGCCATCGCAAAGACGTTTTACAGCGATACTATTTCAACCTATACTTCTTCTCCGCCCCTCTGCCGACGACCTCGATCAGCCCTTCCTCGTTCATCTGGCGGGTCAGCAGATAGGCTCTGGTCTTTTTGATATGCAGCAGCTCCTGCAACTCCTCGTCGCGCATTTCACCGTATTCCTTGAGGTAGTCCAGAACGATTTTCATCTGCGGCGTAATGACCGGCGCGGCGGGCTTTGATTCTGCCGCAATTTCTGCGCCCGCAGAAACGGCGTTCATGTTCGGCAGCACGATTCTAAATGCATTTGTCGTTGCCTCGATGCTGGGCTGGACGGGGCAGCTTGCGTAGAGCTTGAAAATGCGGCGGATGCCGGTGCCGTAGCTTTCAATCAGGCGCAGACGATGAAAGATCTCCGCCAGCTTCTTATTCCTCGGCTGAGAAACGCCGAGACGGATATCCTCCGTGGAAAGACCGGGCAGGAGACCGCCCAGAGAAATAAACTCCATTTTGCTGTCGTTCACGTTGATGATAATGCTGCCGCTGAAGCTGTAGTCCCGATGCACCAGCGCATTGAGCAGCGCTTCGCGGATGGCTTCCTCGGGATAGTCCTGCTTATCCGTGCGGACGACACCCTTGATGGTAGAGACTGTCCTGTTGCACAGCGCCAGATAGTTGATCGAGTTTTCAAACTGCTTGAAGATCGAGCCGCCAAACTCCTTGCTGTCCCGGAACTCTGTACAGGATTCATCGTTGAACACCGCGGTTTTCGTCGTGTGTTGGCACTGGTCGGACAGAAGCAGCGCCAGATTGGTGTACTGATCGTCGTGAATGTTCCGAAGCCCCAGCGCAATGTACTTGTCCTCTGAAAAATCCACCTTGTACCGCTTGAACGCGACCGCAGCTTCATCAAAGGTCAGATCCTGCTGCACGGTGCGCATTTCTTCGAACATGTCGCCGTCCGAATCTTTTATCATCTGCCGGATCTGTTCCGGCGACGCCTGCACACTCGTTGCGCCCTGCCGGACGTAAACGCCAGCGGGCTTCAGTCCTTTGCCCTTCAGATAATACGGCTTATAGCTGCCCTCACCGACTTCAATGCGGATGACCTTGTTCTCCTGCAGCACATAGCGCACGAACATCGTCACATCCGGCTGAATGGCGTCGCGGATACCGTTTGTCAGCCGCGTGTAGGTCTCGTCCACATTGTCAATGCCAGTCACATTGCCCTGATCGTCAATGCCGATATAAATGACACCGCCGTCAGTATTCGTAAAGGCGATGACTTCCTTGTAAATATCATCTGTCAGCTGGGATTTAAATTCCATGCGCTCGTTTTCGTACTGCATCAATCACACCTCCGTGTTGGTTATTCTTATTATAGCACCATTTTCACTCTGCACAAGTGAAAATGGTGAAAATAGTGAAAATTTATATAAAGATTTACAGGAATTGAACATTCAAAACTTCTCTGCTTGAACATAAAGACCCGCACTGCTTTTCTCCAGTGCGGGTTCTCTTCTATATGTCTTTCAGTGCATGATACACATCACGCCAGAGGTGCAGGCCGCTGCCGGGGTATCGGCTGCGCAGGCGCTCCAGTGCAGCTTTTCTGGCTTTTGTCACACCGTCCGGCGAGAGCATTTCGCGCAGGCCAAGCTCGTCCGCAGACAGCTTTTCGTAGCCGAATACGCCGTAGGTATGACCGAGGATCGCGCGGTCTTTCGCGCTGAGTGTGCGAAAAAGCTGCTCCAGTTCCTCCGTGCAGACCTGCCGGTAAACAGCCTGTTCCGGCGTGAGAGCGTGCTGGTCGAGCAGCAGCCACGCAAGCGGATCATCGTCCGGATCGGTATCTGAAAGCGCAGAGACGGGAAGTGCGTTCGTCTTACAGCCAATCAACTGTGCAGCCTTTTCAGCGGAAACGCCGAGCGT
>ERZ780141.1759-NODE-1759-length-11944-cov-18.581210_pt1 | contig 11944 bp, 13 predicted proteins | sample MGYA00433080_ERZ780141 | MGnify/ENA primary metagenome ERZ780141 (study PRJEB29588, sample SAMEA2154047) | human gut metagenome | biome: human gut; feature: human-associated habitat; material: faeces | place: Denmark | collected 2008/2010 ... | reverse complement strand
ACATTCTGCAAATCATATCCACAGAAAAGAAAAGTTTGGAAGATAGAACTAATTTAGTATATTTGCAAAGTCATTTGATGGGATTATAGGACAAAACAAGGTGGGCATCCGACCCCTTTTTAGGATACCTGCCTTTTTTTACTACCGAGGGGAGGTGGCGCAAAAGATTGAGGAGCCGATAGTTCTTACGTCCTATATTATCCCTATAATGAAAAAGAGAACTTATTTGGTACTCCGCATTATGACCTCCATCAGAGTTGAGGTGGTCAGGCTTATCAAAGTGAGAGCGTACAAGCGCATCCGCTTTGGCAAGGTTGAGAAAGTCAGAAGTCACTATCGGAAAGTATAAAGGGTGCTGAAGATAGCCAGATAATAGGCTTTGTGCCGAAAGGCACTCTACTCTATCCCCTCGGTTTTATATTCATAAACGGCATATATGTTGCTGGAGGAACCGCGAAAAAGCCATTACTATGAAACTCAAGACCATTCTTACCGTGGCGCTGGCTATCGTGTGCTGCGGTCTTTCAGCTCAGGACAGGATTCATCTTGTGGACTCCCGCCGTGTCATCGAAGCGAAAATCATTGAGATCGGGGAAGTTGACATCATCTATAAGCTTTACAACAATCTTGACGGACCGGATTACCGGCTGTCAGTCTCACGGATCGAGAGCATCGACTTCGAGAACGGGACAAGGCAGGTGTTCGCCGACAGAAGACGCATGGCCACAGGTCCTTATGCCGATGGATATTTTGACGGATACGATGACGGCTGCCTTGACTATCGCAGGGGACACTACTATATGCACGACCGAAGGCTCCGGAGGCAGGAGCTTACCGATTACATAGGGTATTCTCTGTACGGGGGAAAATACAGGAAAGCATCGAACCAGTATATGTGGGGAATGATCCTGACAGGATTGGGAGTGTTTGCGGTAACCGCCACGACAATGGATCTCATATTCTCAAACAAGGAAAATAACGACCCGCATTTTCAGGATGAGTTCTTCAAGGATCATTCTGAGCGCAACTCTACCGGCTACGTTATCGGTTATGTTGCCGGGGCAGGTTGCCTCGGAGCGGGAATCCCGCTTTGGATCAAGTCCAACAAGACTTTCAATGAGATCGCTGACGACTACAACCGCAACTACGGCCGCCGCAATCTCGGCTACAGTTCCTCGTTAACCGTCGGTCCGACCCGCTCCGGAGTCGGATTGGAGCTGAACTTCTAAAATGCTCCGTGGAAGACAAGTCATTGAATATCAACATAAAAACTATCCCTCCTCCCTATTGTTCAAACAGAGAGGAGGGATCCTTATTTTTCTGAATATAAACGAGTTAACCTCCATGTATTCCTTTTTTATGGGAATACGGAATATTTTGACTAACTTGCAGTGCTTTGGGCCATGACCGCCGCGGCAATAGTCTTACGTGTGACTGTGCTTGAATTATGAACGCTTGTCACGCGACGGTGCGGCCCAGGCGCATTTTAACATAACTAAACAACTTAAAATTATGTCACTGAACAAAGTAATGCTGATCGGTAACGTTGGAAAAGACCCGGAAGTACGTTACCTTGATGGAAACAACAACCCTAATTCAGGAAGCACGAAGGTGGCGACTTTCACCCTCGCGACGACTGAACGCTATCGTGACCGCAATGGAGAACTTCGAGAGAACACGGAATGGCACAACATCGTGGCCTGGAGAAATTCGGCCGATGTAGCGGAGAAGTACATACGCAAAGGGACGCAGTTGTACGTAGAGGGGAAGCTGAGGACACGGTCGTGGACCGACCAGACTGGGAACAAGAGGTTCACCACAGAGATTACGGTGGACAATCTGCAATTGTTGGGGAGGAAGTCGGACAATCCTGGTGCGCAGGATGGAGGGCAGGCTCAGGGTGGTTACAATGCCGGACAAGGACAGCAGGGTGGCTATCAGCAGGTTCAAGGGTACGGTCAGCCGGCCCCTCGACAGGCTCAGGGACCGGTGAATGGTGCAACTCAGGGGGCAGTAGGGAATGCGGCTCAGGGGCCGGCATACGCACAGCCTCAGTACCAACAGGGTGGTTACCAACCTGTGCGGCAACCGGTGCAGCAACCGGCTCCACAGCCTACGCAGCAGCCTGATTACCAGCAGCAGCCGGCCCTTCGACAAACTCAGGGTCTGGCAGGTAATGCTTCTCAGGGACCAGTTCAGCAGCAGGCTCCGGTGAATCCGATCGAGGTCGCGGCGGCCGATATGCCGCAGGATGACCTTCCGTTCTAATATTCAAGAATATACAAAACGAATATTATCAGATATGAGTTCAAAACTTGACGTAGTCCTTGGCCTCCAGTGGGGAGACGAAGGAAAAGGTAAGATTGTGGATGTGCTTGCAGGTCGTTATCCGGCCGTGGCGAGATTCCAGGGCGGTCCTAACGCGGGGCACTCCCTCCATTTCGACGGCAAGAACTTCGTGGTTCGCAGCATCCCTTCAGGAATATTCCGTGAAGGCTCCACCAACATCATCGGAAGCGGTGTCGTTCTGGATCCGATCACGCTCCGGGAGGAATGCGCGAATGTGGAGAAGATGAACATCAACCCGAAAGAAAAACTGTTCATCTCCAAGAAAGCGAACCTGATCCTACCGACCCACAGACTTCTGGACGCGGCCTACGAAGCTGCCGCCGGTAAGGGTAAGATCGGATCAACCCTCAAGGGCATCGGACCTACCTACACAGACAAGATCAGCAGACACGGCCTCAGGGTCGGAGACATCCTCGCCCCTGATTTCAAAGAAAGATTCGAGAAACTCAAGGCCAGACATATTCAGTTGCTCTCAGACCTGCACTTCGAGTGCGATCCGGAAAAGGATGAGGCAGAGTGGATGAGCGCCATCGAATTCCTGAAGGGATTCAACCTGATCGACTGCGAGTATTTCGTGAATAAATGGCTGGAAAACAAGCCGATGCTCGCTGAAGGAGCTCAGGGATCGATGCTCGACATCGACTACGGTTCCTACCCGTTCGTGACATCATCCTCAACCACGGTCGGCGGAGTCTGCACCGGATTGGGAGTCGCCCCGTCAAAGATCGGGCATGTCTATGGAATATTCAAGGCCTACTGCACGCGTGTGGGCAGCGGTCCGTTCCCGACTGAACTTTTCGATGAGACCGGTGAAAAGATCCGCCAGGTCGGACACGAGTTCGGAGCTGTCCCCGGCCGTCCTCGCCGCTGTGGCTGGCTGGACCTCGTGGCTTTGAAATACACCGTGATGATCGACGGCGTGACCGACCTCATCATGATGAAGTCTGACTGTCTGGATGATTTCGAGACGATCAAAGTCTGCACATCCTACAAGGTGGACGGCGCTGAGACTGACCAGGTTCCGTTCGACATCGCAGCCCAGATAGAGCCGGTTTACACCGAGTTCCCCGGCTGGAAGAAAGACCTTACGGGAATCCGCAAGGAAAGTGAGCTTCCGCAGGAATTCAAGAACTATATCAAGTTCATGGAGGACTACCTCGGAGTTCCGATCAGTATAATCTCCCTCGGCCCTGACCGCGAGGCCACCATCGAGCGCTAAGATCAAGACTCTACATCGCAGCACCCCCGAAAGTCAACTTTAACTTCCGGGGGTATGTAGTGTACGCCCAGTGGGCTGCTGCCTAGGTCTCTCGTACGCAAAATCGGCCTTCTCGCTCACGGGAAGTTGCTGCCGAGGTCTCTCGTGCGCAGAACCGGCCTTCTTGCTCACGGGAAGCTGCCGGGGCAGGTGTGTGAGGCTGCGGCATCAGAGACTCAATGTCAGTCCTATGGCCCAGTGCTTGAACTCCGGCCAGTAGTCGGTGTCCATGATGTTCATCGGGGAATATTTCGCATAGAAGCCCACATCCCTTATGTTGAGCTGGAACATCACATCGACGGTGGCGAGATTGCAGTGCGCCCTCTTGTACTTGTTCTTCTGCTTCTCATCGTTCAGCCGGTACTTGTTCACAATTGAGCTGCTGGCGTTGAGATTGACCACAGGACCGACGGAGAAGCCGACACCACGGTAAGCGTTGACACTAAGGATAAGCGGGAAGGTGACGCTGAACACTCTCAGCTTGGACACTTTAGGCTCGGCTTTCTCAGGCCATCCTCCGATCCGGATGTTCCCATCGTCATCTTTTGTCATCATTCCGCTCTTGGTCATGGCGAAATTCTTCCAGGAAAACCCGAGACCGTAGTTGAATGTCACGGAGCGCGATAGTTTGAAGTCATCGGTGCACAGATTCAGGAACACCTCGTACGAGCGTTGGGTTTTGAAATCCGGATTGCCCGAGTTGACATTCAGCAATGCCATGCCGAAATTGCCCGGCTCAACCTTATAGCGATGCCCGTATGATTTGGTCACCACCTTGCTGTAGAAAGGCACGTTGAAATCCAATCTGGAAAAGGCTCCATCCTCAGTCCTGTCCTTGCCGAAGGACAAGCTGAACCGCGTTGTGTCCTTGATGTCGATCTTGGAATTCGTATAGGTGTACGTGAAGGATGTGTCACACTCGGATCCGAAAATCTCCATCTTGTAGTAGACCTCTTTTTTAGGATCATAATGCTGTTTGACGGAATCAGGGCTATAGACAATCAGCAAGGAATCAGACATATAGTTCAACTTTTTTCCATCGGAGTTGTAACGGATCTTGACACCCGGCTTCTTTTTCTGAACTTTCACCGTATCAGCCGGATCGATGATTTTGAATTCAGAACGACGTGTGGCACGTGTCTGAGCTGACGCGATGTGGACGCACAGCAGCGACACAAGTAAAACTGTAAATAACCTCTTCATATTCTTCATTATTATCTTTGCTTGAACATTTTCTTAAGGTCGTTCATGGTGGCCTTGCCCCTGAGATAGACCACAGTCACGTAGGCCTGCTTAAACGGTCCTCGGGCATTCTCGTCCAGCTCATAGCCCACCACGGTGTTGCCGGCGGAATCCTGCGTGACCTTTTCCTTTCCTATTCCCTTGATCTGGAAGCCAATATATTCATTCTCCCCGCTTCCGTCCGCCCGCAGCCTCAAAAGGGCATAGTACATCTGCCCTCCAAAGTAGTCGATTTTCCGGTCAAGCGCATTACGGGAATCAGCCTCCACCAAAGACGCAACCCTGTCAATCGCCCGGGATCCCGCCTTGAAGCTGATGCTGCGGAAATACTTCAGGTTGTAGGGTTTGAGATCCGAGCCGCTCACCTCCGACATGGAGATCCGGGACATGTCCGAGACATCCAGGATGGAGCCGCTGAACAAGCTGTCAATCTGAAGTCCCTTCTGGGCGTGAGCCGCAACCAGGGTCAGAAGGCATAGAAACGCTGTCAAAAAAACTCTTCGTCTCATCATTTTCCGAATATTTCGTTTAACTGTTCATCCACGTCAGTACCGCCGGAGAAAAGGTCGGCAAGGATGCAATCGACATCGTTCATCACAACCTCCCTGTCAGTCACTTTCTGCCCTCCGACATACGCGACGCAAACATTTTCCTTATTGTAGACACTCACTCCAAGAGTTATGAATATGCCGGCGCAGGCTGCCGCGGCGACCCGAAGCCAGACGGCGCGGCGACTCCTCTTCCGTGAATATTCATTCGTCTTCTTCCGTGAGAGGGACTTGCCGACGGCGAAGTAGCCCATCACCACGCGCGCTTCGGAATATTCAGGAGCCTGTCCCTCCGGCGAGGAGAGAAAGTCCTTGAGTCTCAGTTCCTCCGCTTCTGAAAGGGTCCCGTCGAAGTACCGTTTGATATATTCATTCATCTGTCTCATTTCTGAATTTGTCCCTTAAAATCTTTCTTGCTCTTGAGATGTGCATCCGGACCGCCTCCTGCCGCATTCCAAGGTCTTTGGCGATGCGCTCGAAGGATTGCCCTTCGTATTCGTGCTTTCTGACGATAAGCTTCTGGAGTTCAGTCAGCTCGCTGTCAACCGAGGCCTCGACTTTCCGAAAGAGCCGTTCCTTTTCCATGGCGTCGCCGCCCTCGTCCTCGACCTGATGTCCTTCGAGGCTCACCGTTTGTCTGCCACGCGCCTTGCGGAACTCGTCGATCTCCAGGTTCCTGCCCGTCCGCGAGAGCAGCCCGACCGCCTCCCTGACGCTTCCGACCTTGTACTTCCCTCCCCACAGCCGACAGAAGGCATCCTGTAAGGTGTCTTCCGATTTCCACCGGCCCCGAAGGGCCAGGAACGCTTCTGTGAGAAAGTCACTCGTCATCGTTTGAACTTTTCACTAATATAAACGAAAAGACCGGGATAATGTAACATTCTCCTGGTGATTTTTTTGCCAGTTTGGTCACTTCGACAAGCTCAACTACCACAAGCTTAGTGACCAAGGTTCATCTTTCCTTTTTGTAAGGAAAATACATACCTAAATTTTCCTTATAAAAAGGAAAGTCTTATATTTGCATAAAAATAATGAATATGGAACTTCGCAGAACATTTCAGTCAATAATCGCCTCGCATCAAGAAGAATTACCTTTCAATGGTTTGGTGGCAAGAAATCTGTCACTTCCTGTTTCCGGAGAGGATATAGTCACCGTAACTGGAATACGTAGATGTGGGAAATCATCTTTACTGCGGCTTACAATAAACAAACTGTTATCATCTGGCATTCCTAAAGAGAATATCCTATATGTGGAATTTGATGACGAACGATTCTCCTCAATGCAAGTTTCTGACTTTGATGACATACTTCAAGCATATCGAGACATGCACCCGGAAAAACCACTGAAAGATGTGTATATGTTTTTTGATGAGATACAGCTGATAAAAGGGTGGGAGTTATTCGTACTTAGAACCTATAAAAACTACTGCAAACATATATTCATCACCGGAAGTACGGCAGAAATGTTGTCTGAAGAGATGGCTTCCGCCTTACGCGGGTGGCCGGACGAGTACGTTGAATACCCACTTGACTTCAAAGAATATCTCAGGTTTCGTGGTCTTAATCCAAATCCTTACACAGAGGATGGCGCGGCTATCATAAAATCAGCATTCAAACATTATTGCAATGAGGGGGGCTACCCGAAAGCCGTCCTTGCGGAAACGGAAAGCGCAAGGACAAAGATTCTCCAATCCTACTTCAACACAATGTTATTCAGAGATTTAATCGAACACTATGAGATAAGGACATCCCCATCTATAGTCAGGTATTTTCTGAAGAGAGTATTCGAGAATCTGACAAAACCGACGAGTGTGAACAACATCTACAATGAACTGAAATCCGCAGGAATGAAAGTAGGTAAGGACTCACTTTACGATTGGTTGGACTACGCTTGCAACATATACCTTCTATACAAGGTTCCGTGCTACACAAAATCTGTACTTAAAGAGACCACACTGCCGTCAAAATACTACATAGCGGACAATGGGCTGAGACGAGCCGTGCTTTACACGCAAAGTTCAGACGAGGGAAAAGAACTGGAGAATATCATCTTCGCATTCCTTCACCGTTCATTGGGAAGCGATGATAAAATCTTTTATTTTAACGAGAATGCGGCCGAATGCGATTTTCTGATCCAAAAAGGAGAAAATCCACACGAATTGGTTCAAGTATGCTGGGAACTGACAGCCGAGAATCGTTCCCGTGAAATAAAAGGCCTTACAGAGGCGGCAAGGGCAACAGGTTGCCACAATTGCCAGATTATAACATACGAGCAGGAGGAGACTATCCATCAAGATGGTTTGACAATATCGGTCGTTCCGGCCTGGAGATTATAAGACAGTTCAAATTAGCTGTACTTTGACAGAGGGACAAAGTCAGCGGAGACTAATTTTCAAATTTTGGTCCACCGTGCATAATTTGGAAATTAGTCTCCGCTGACTTAAAAGCCTATTGCGACAAGACCGACATCAAGGTTAGTAGAGTCCTCCGTTGATGGAGATGACCTGGCCGGTGATGTAGGCGGAGTCAGGAGATGCAAGGAAACCGACGAGGGCGGCGACTTCCTCCGGCTTGCCGAAACGACGGGCCGGGATCTGTGCCTTGAGCGAGGCCTCGTCAAGCCCTTCGACCATATCTGTCTCCACAAAACCGGGAGCGACGGCGTTGACCGTGATCTTTCTCGGAGCAAGTTCCTGGGCCAGAGCCTTTGTGGCGGCGATCAGGCCACCTTTGGCGGCCGAGTAGTTCGTCTGGCCCGGCAGTCCTTTGAGACCAGACAGAGAGGCCATGTTGATGATACGGCCGTTGCGATGCGAGACCATCGGCTGAAGGAACGGACGGGTGACGTTGTAGAAACTGTTCAAATCCGTGGACACCACCTTGAACCAGTCCTCTGGCTCAAGCCAAAGAAGAAGGTTGTCCTTCCGCACGCCAGCATTGTTGACCAGCACCTCAACATAGTTGTCCGGATGGCTTTCCTGCCAACCGGTTATCGCCTTGACGGACGCATCCGTGTCTGCGACATCGAACTTCAAAAGTTCTCCGCGGCCACCAACCTCCTCGATCAGACGGATGGTTTCCTTCGCCGCCGCGTCATTGGAAACATAATTGACAATGACACAGAACCCCATCTGGGCAAGCTTCACACACACCGCGCGGCCTATGCCTCGGCTTCCACCGGCAACAAAAGCGTATTTGGACATAAGATATTCAAAATTAATTTGAGTGCAAACTTACGCAATAAATCCTCATCTTCATAAAATAATAATCATAAAATGACGATGAGATTATTCATCTGAAAGACAGCGATTAATCAGCGCAGGGTGATGAAATCCTTGCCGAGGAGCTCGCGGCAGGTGAGGACGGAGGTCATGGAGACACCTAAGAGGCCGTGGAGGTTCAGGCTCTGGCCGGTGAAAAGGAGGTTTTTCAGCGGGGTGCGGGGCGATAGGATGGTGCGCAGAGGGGTTCTCCAATCGTGACGGATGCCGAATGCGGAGCCTTGGGGAGTGGAGGTGTAGCGGGAATATGTCAACGGAGTGCTGGTGTAGGTGCTTTCAATGCTGCCTTCCAGCCACGGAAGTCTTGGAGCCACCAAATCAAGACATTCCCTTAACTTTCTCTGCTTGGCCGATTCATAGGGATCTGCCGACTCGGAGGCAATCGCCTTACCGGATGCCGACGGGTAGTTATCAAGCCCTTCCTTGCCCAAAATGAAAGGCATCGGACTCAACAGATCCAGATGCGTCACACCGCCTTGCGGTTCCGGATAAAAATGCACCATAACCGACTCTGTGGCAGACGGATCGGAATGCCAAAGATCCACACTTTCACGATGAATGAATATATTCCCATCGGGGAGGGCTACGCTTCCGTGCTTCAGACAGATGTTGGCCGTGAACACACCGAATGTGTTGTCCAAAGCTGAGATTCTTTCCTTATAGACCTTGCGAATGCCGTCCGAGACAAGTCCAAGAGTCACAGCGGGATGGGCATCGGAGATCACCCAATCAGCCTTCAACTTTTCCGTTCCGTTCACCTCAACCTCGGCAACCTTTCCTGACACGGCTCTGATCGAAGTGACCTCGGAACCGGTTCTGACAATACCGCCCATAGCGGTTATGGAATCCACCATCCTGCGGACTATCTGATCGCCTCCTCCTTCCAGTTTCCAAGCGCTTTGGATGAACGAATTGTTGATCTGGGCGAAAACGTACAATGGCAGGGACTTTCGCAGTTCCATCCGCATAAACGAACCGCTAAGTACCTGACGCAAAAGAGGATCCTTGATTGTGGAGCAAAGATATTCATAGGCGCTTCGGCCCAGAAGGGCATTCATCTCCACACTGTCGCCTTCAAAGACTTTGAATATGTCGTCTCCGACTTTATTGAGGAAACGGGTATATTCATTGAGATTGTTTCTTTCAGCAGGGAAACGCTCCGCAAGCCGCTCCACGAAACGGTCGTGACCTGAGGCAAGCGGGTAGGATTGGCCGCCGATGACGATTTCATCGACACAATCGGGATTTATCTGCTTCCAAGGCAGGTCCATCAATCCGAAATATTCAAAGAAAGGGCGCAGGGACTGGCCTTCGCCAAGGCCTCCGACATAGTGGAGCCCCGTGTCAAAGATTCGCCCACCACGTCTGAAAGATTGAAGGCAACCACCAGGCTTGGAGGCTCGCTCAAGAATCGTCACCCGGAAACCTTTCTTGGCCAGAATGTAGCCACATTCCAGTCCGCCCAAACCGCTTCCTATGATTATGACGCTTCTCTCCACCTTAACTATTCAGATAGCATTTTATCTTTCCATTCTTGGAAAAACGCCGGGCCTACAGGATCGAACTCTCCGTCCTCGGTCGTGAACAACTGAACGGTCGAAGCCCTGAGGATCAACTCATTGTCTTTCTCGTTACGGATCTCGTAGTCAAAACAGAGTTTCGCGCCCTCGGCTGGTTTCCAAGTGATTGTCACGAGCAGGGTGTCATCAACAGTCGCAGCTCTTAGAAAACGCACCTGAAGGTCGTATATCGGGGCATAGTAGCCGTGTCCGCTGATCTGGAGGTAGCTGATTCCGTAGCGGTGGCCGAAAGCCTCACGGGCATCCTCAAGGTACTTGATGTAGTTTCCGTGCCAGACCATCCTGATCGGATCCACTTCCGAGAAGCGGACCTTGACACGCACTGTCTCGCTGATGGCCGGCATATTACAAATTCTTGATTATCAATGTGGAGTTGGTACCTCCGAAGCCGAAGGAATTGGAGAGGAACACATCGAAATGCCTTGACATCCTCTCAGCCGGAATCAAAAGCCGCGCGGAATCCTCGTCCGGATTCTCGAAATTCAGATTCGCGGCGATGAAGTCGTTCTTCATCATAAGCATCGAATATATCACCTCGCTCGCACCGGCCATCCACATCTCGTGACCTGTCTGGGATTTCGTGCTTGTCACCGGGACGGTCCTGTCACCGAAGACTGAGGCGATCGCCTTGGCCTCGTTGGCGTCTCCTACGTGCGTAGAGGTGGCGTGGGCGTTGATGTAACCGATTATATTCCTGTCAATTCCGGCTTGTTTGACCGCCATTTCCAGAGAACGTCTCGGGCCGTCCACATTCGGGGTGGAGATGTGGTCGCCGTTTCCGGAGAAACCGTAGCCGAGCACCTCACCGTAGATCCTCGCACCCCTTCTGGCAGCGGACTCGTAGCTTTCCAGAATCACAGTCGCGGCACCTCCACTCGGGACAAGGCCGTCACGGTCACGGTCGAAAGGACGACTGGCCTTTTCCGGCTCGTTTTCCCGGACAGAGAACGCCGATATTCCGTCAAAGGAAGCTACAGCGTAAGGATGGACCTCCTGCGCTCCTCCGCAGACAACCATTTCCTGGAGTCCGTGCTGGATCAGCAAGGCACCGAGACCGATGGCGTGCGAACCGCTCGCGCAGGCTCCCGACACTGTCAGGTTCATTCCCTTCAGTCTGAATATGCAGTCGAGATTCATCGTCACGGTCGAGTTCATCGACTGGAAGATAGCTCCGGAGCCGCACATCATCGTGTCCTTCTTCTCGCGGATAATGTCCACGGATTCAATCACGGGAAGAGCGGAGGAATCGTTGCCGTAAAGAAGGCCGACCTCATTTGAGGCGAGATATTCCTCATCCACTCCGGCGTCGCGAAGAGCGTCCCTCGTGGCGCAGTAGGCGAATTTGGCCTGCTGCGGCATAAACACACGTTGCGAGCGGCTCAGTTCCTTCTTTAGGTCAGGGACTTCCACCTTTCCGGTCAAGGCCGAACGGAATCCTATCTCCTTTCTTTCCGGATCGAACACGATTCCGGACCGACCTTCGTAAAGGGAATCCCGAACCTCATCCAAAGTCTTTCCCAGGCACGACCAGATGCCCATTCCTGTTATCACTACCCTATTCATATTTCCTTAACTATCGCAAGCAGGTAATTACTTGCTGTAAAACACATTATCTCACGTTCGAAGGTGATTGCCACCTATATCTGTTCACGTTACCCCCTCCCTAAATCCCTCCCCTCGGGGGAG